>ERZ772882.2860-NODE-2860-length-14707-cov-13.168714_pt1 | contig 14707 bp, 16 predicted proteins | sample MGYA00580576_ERZ772882 | MGnify/ENA primary metagenome ERZ772882 (study PRJEB29015, sample SAMEA2737658) | human gut metagenome | biome: human gut; feature: human-associated habitat; material: faeces | place: China | collected 2012 ... | reverse complement strand
CATGGAGCATCCTGCGTACAGGGGTGGTCATAATGCCCTACGGGGCCCATGAATGTCTGAGACCACACCGGGGTGTGGACCTCACCGGAAAGCTGCGAGATTGGGCTTTAGCCTAATATCAGTATAAAGTGATTTTGCAGAGGTGTCAAGACACAAAAATTTTGGAAAATGGCAAAAGGACCATGTTGAACTTCTCAAATATGCAGGGACGTAAAGAGTGCTAGTGTCTTTATACCACTAAGGTGTCGAACAAAAAAGAGACTCTATTTTCAATGCCACGGTTCTTTATGAATTGGATTGCCTCCGCTTTAGCCCTCTTTCCAAGGGATAGCCTTGTTGTGACATCCATTGTATTGATCAGAGGCGCTGTAGGCGCAGCCCATTTCCCATCTCGTTTTTCTTTGCCCTCTGAGAATACCGTAATCCCTACGAGCTGCATCAAGAAAAGAGCTTCATTTAAGTACTGGTCAAGAATCACCTTTCGGAACTTATCGACCTTCGGAGGATTGCCTTTTTTCTTGTTATCACAGTCCAATTTGTCAATGGCGAAGGCACATTCAATTAGGACGTATTCAAGATAGTCGATATCAGAACGGGTCAAATTGTCATCCTTGGTCGTGAGGATAACTGCACTTTCCCACCACTCTTCGCCTTACAATTATGAGTTAATTATAGCGGAAAGCCAGAGAAATGACAAGATATTGTTTTCGAATTGCTCAGCACTGCGTAAGCAGCGTGCTGCTTCGCGCGTATGGGACTTGCGCTCTTTGAACTTTTACTGATATAATAATATAACAACGCTACAAGCATTGGTATAGACTGAGGGGAGTGGCTGTTATAAGCGACGTGATGACACCGGAGCAGAGAAGCCGGACGATGAAGAATATTCACAGCGAGGACACCAGCATAGAAAAACTCCTCCGCAGGGCGCTTTGGAGCAAAGGGTATCGATACAGAAAGAATTATAAGCGATTGCCGGGAGCTCCGGACATCGCAATTACCAAATACCGCATAGCGGTTTTTTGCGATAGTGAATTCTTTCATGGATATAATTGGGAAGTAAAAAAGCAAAAGTTGGGAAGCAACCGAGACTACTGGATTAGAAAAATCGAGAGAAACAAAGAACGTGACCGGGAAAATGACTTGAGGCTAATAGCAATGGATTGGATACCGGTTCATTTCTGGGGGCAGGAGATACTGAAAAATCTCAATGGTTGTGTTGGGGCGATTGAAGACCTGGTTCTGGAGTTGAGGGTCGCCGGCTGTGAAGATGAAGACTCAACCGACCCTTCGATTATTTGACTTTACAATGCCCATGTTGTATGTTATAACCTTACTGTTTACAGGATACAGATTCTGGAGGATGCTGGAAATATGAATGTCATAAGCTTGTTTAGTGGCTGTGGTGGATTAGACCTTGGTTTTGAACGTGCCGGTTTTGAAATACCGGTAGCAAACGAATTTGACAGCACAATATGGGAAACCTTCAAGACAAATCATCCCAAAACCCATTTGATTGAGGGAGACGTTCGCCAAATAACAACAGAAGACATCCGCCAATATATTAATGGGGAAGTCGATGGAATTATTGGTGGTCCACCCTGCCAATCGTGGTCAGAAGCAGGGGCTCTCAAAGGTATTTACGATTCCAGAGGGCAACTCTTTTTTGACTACATACGAATACTAAAAGAATTTCAACCCAAATTTTTCTTGGCTGAAAATGTTAGCGGGATGCTGGCAAACAGGCACTCAGACGCTGTAAAGAACATTTTAGATATGTTTGAAGAGGCGGGGTATGATGTATCGTTCACTCTTGTGAATGCGAAGGATTATGGAGTGGCAGAAGAAAGAAAAAGGGTGTTTTATATTGGATTTCGAAAGGATTTAGGGATATCATTTGGGTTCCCCAGAGGGTCAACAAAGCAAGACAGCAAAAAACTCGTACTAAGAGATATCATTTGGGATTTGCAGAATACTGCCGTCCCGGCAGCTCCCAAAAATCGTAGAAATCCGGATGCAATTAATAATAACGAATACTTTACAGGAGCGTTTTCTACTATCTTCATGAGTCGAAACCGCGTAAAATCATGGGATGAACAGGCGTTTACAGTGCAAGCATCTGGCCGCCAATGCCAGATCCATCCGCAAGCTCCCAAAATGGTCAAAGTGGCGACTAATGATTGCCGGTTTGTTGAAGGAAAAGAACACTTATACAGAAGAATGACAGTCCGCGAGATTGCCCGCGTACAAGGGTTCCCGGATGACTTTAAGTTTATATACGAAGATGTAGATGATGCATATAAAATGATAGGAAATGCTGTTCCGGTAAACTTGGCCTATGAAATTGCCTGTGCAATAAAAAAATATTTAGATGGTAATGCTGACGATGTTATAGTGGATAATGATATCTTAGATGCCAAAGAGGATAATGAACGGAAAATAAGTGCCAGCAACGATCAGGGACGGGCCTATGAGTATGCGTGGATAAAAACGCTCTATGCAGCACTGGGGGAGAATAGAAAAACAAGAGTAGTCAAGAATTCCAGCTTTGAAACCAACGAAAAAGCGTGGGGAAAAATGCCCGAGCATATTCAAGAAACATATCTGCTTTCGGCAGATGCAGCGGTTGAGAGCATACTTGAACTTGAGCCCAACATGACAGAGAGCGATTCTCATGAACTAACCCTTGCTTTTCAAAAAGACGAGGAAGGGATAAAAGGCGATGTTCGCGATATTGTCATAAGGAGAGATAATATTGAATGGGAAGTTGGACTTAGCATCAAGCACAATCATGATGCCGCCAAACATAGCAGGCTAAGCTATCGTCTTGATTTTGGAAAAGAATGGTTTAGTATTCCGTGTAGTCAAGATTATTGGGACGCTGTGACGCCCATTTTTGACAGGCTTAAAGAAGAAAAAAGCAAGAGAAAAAAATGGTCAGAGATTTCTGATAAGAGCGAGAGCATATATATTCCTCTTCTGCAGGCTTTCATTGATGAGGTGAATCGCTCCTATGCCAAAGACAAGACGCTCCCTCGAAAAGTGATGGAATATCTTATCGGGGCAAAAGATTACTATAAAGTGATTAGCAAGGATAGTAATCAGCTTACGCTCATAGAGACTTTTAATGTCCACGGAACATTAAATAAGCCGAGCAAAGTGAAAGTTTCCGCTATAAGCGTTCCGGTGGTCGAACTCCCAACGAAGATGTATGCGCTGGAATTCAAAGAAAACAGTGATAATACTGTTGAGATGACTCTTAACAATGGATGGGCGCTAAGTTTTCGAATTCATAACGCCAAAACATTAGTTGAGCCAAGTATTAAATTTGACATACAGTTCCTTGGTCGTCCTGTGGAAGTTCTTGAGATAAAGTGCGAGTGGACTCGCAAACCGTAAGGTGCAAATAGTGTGGTTAGGTAAAAAGCCGAGCAGCCGCTCGTTTAGAGCGGCTGCTCGCTTTGTTGAAAACAGGCAACCACGGGCTATGCCCGTGGAATAAAAAAGGCTAAGAACAGCCCCACTTGGTGATAATGTACAATAAGTTGCGCAAATTGAAAAGAGCATAAAAGAAGACATAGCTTGCAGGCTCTGGTGGAATGAAGTTACCACACAAACATTCGAAAGGAGACAGCAAACTATGTCCGAGAAAATTATACAGCTTAATGAAGAAATTATCAAGGGATAGATCAAGGAATTGGTCCGCGGCAGCGTGGAAGAGACGCTGAACGAACTGCTGGAAAAGGAGGCGGAGTCTCTGACGCAGGCGGCCCGCTACGAGCGCAATGAGGCTCGCCAAGGCTACCGCAGCGGGTACTATGACAGGAACCTTACCACGACCTCCAGTGACGTTACGCTCCATATGCCTCGGCTCAAGGGCGTGTCCTTCGAGACGGCCCTCATCGAGATGTCCCTGGCAGGTGTTTCCGTGCGCCGTGTGGAGGACATCACCGAGGCACTGTGGGGCAGCAAGGTTTCGCCTGCCACCATCAGTGAGCTGAACAAGAAAGCCTATGTCCACATCGAGGACTGGCGAAACCGCCCTTTGCAGGGTGGTCGGTATCCGTATGTCTACGTGGATGGCATCTATCCGCGCCGCAACTGGGGTGGAGAGTACGAAAATGTCGCCATTCTGGTAGTGATCGCCGTGAATGAGGACGGTTTCCGTGAGGTTCTGGGCGCTGCCGAGGGGATGAAAGAGGACAAGGCCAGTTGGGTCAGCTTCTTCCAGTGGCTTCGTGGGCGCGGCCTGAGCGGCGTGAAGCTCATTGTTGGTGACAAGTGCATGGGGATGTTGGAAGCTGTGGGCGAAGTATTCCCAGATGCCAAATACCAGCGTTGCATCGTGCATTTTTACCGCAATGTTTTCTCCGTTGTACCCAAATCAAAGGTCAAGATCGTGGCGAAGATGCTCAAGGCGATCCACGCGCAGGAGAGCAAGAAAGCCTCCCGTGAGAAGGCGAAAACCGTGGTTGCCGAACTGAAAGCAATGAAGCTGAAGGAGGCCGCCAAGAAAGTCGAGGACGGTATTGAGGAGACGCTGACCTACTGTGACTTTCCCAGCGAACACTGGACGCGCATCCGCACCAACAATGTGATCGAGCGCCTGAACCGTGAGATCCGCCGTAGGACTCGTGTGGTGGGAACGTTCCCCGATGGGAACTCCGCCCTGATGTTGGTCTGTGCGAGGCTTCGCCATGTGGCGGGTACCCAGTGGGGCAACAAGAAGTACATGAATATGAAGCATTTGGAGGCGGCTTTGGACGACGCCTCTATTGCCGGCTGATTTCATTCAGCTGGGGTCTGCAAACATTTTTGCGCATAAATCTTGACGGCACCCTTGGTGGGGCTGCTCGGGATCATGTGCGGTCGGCAGATCGCTTCACCGCGCCTTTAGGCGCGGCCTGTCTTAAGCCCTTATAGGGCTTGTGCAAGCCACCCGTTTTACGGGTGGTCTTGACTTTGTTCTTTCTAAATTGTTCAATTACTTGGGGAAAAAGCCTATGCTATGGTAAATCTTATCATTTTTGCGTCGATGAGTTCTGTGGGATTATCTGGCTTTTTTATTTGCTCATCCGTAATTCGTAGTCCGTCTACCGCCCCAATCATCCGTTCTAATTCAAAGCGCTCAGAATATAATTCGTATTTTTTCGTATTGATAATTGCGCAAAAATCAAATGCGCAATTACGATTTAAGCTTGTGAGATAAGAAAAGTGTCTCCATGGATTTTGCAGTATCCACATTCCTCTGACTCTGAGTGAAGTTAAACCAAGAGGATCAATTCTATTAATTCTTCCAAGTTCGTCGGTTTCGGCAAACTGTATTCCCGGAAGATTTTCTACGCCGTTTTTTATTGTGCTTTTAATTAGCAGATACTTTTCTTCGGATGCTGCATAATCAATACCATATACCATAAACATAGAGCGGAGACGCTGTTGCCTAACGGAACCAATAATATACAGCAAATCTTTCTCTATCCAATTACCACCCTCGGCCCTTTTGCATTCTTCGGTTATCATCGGGCTTGAAGAATATAACTTGCATTTGGGATGAGAGCTATTCAGCTGGATATCGCCTTGCGCTGTTTCGAGCTTCTTTACCTCTATAGCATCTTCACCAAATAGCATCGCATCTGGCGGATTAGAATCATTTCCTATGTAAGAAAAAACGCTTCTGATCTTTCTTGCCCTTTCTTCCTCATTCGCCTCTCTTAATGTGCCGGAATACAAATCTTTGATATACTCCTCCAAACTGTCCCCTTCGGCGTTTGCGCGATGTCTGGAGTTATAGTAATTTCCAAGCTCTAACTGTGGATCTGAAACAAGATTTTTAATTGCAACGATAATGTTCGACATAAAAATTCCCCTCCTCTTATAATGCAAACAATCAGGATAAAACGGAAAGAATATTAGTGGTAATTCGCCTTACAACTGGAACACAGACCGAATTGCCTATTTGCTTGTACGCATCTTCCAAGGTAATCGTATTTGGAAACTTAAATGAATCCGGAAACCCCTGAAATGCAAGGCATTCGTGAATAGTAAGCTTCCTTATTCCGTAGTCATCACGCACCAAAGGGGTTTGGTTTCGTTGCGTTCCCATTGAAGCAGTCAAAGTTGGGCACATCATGTTTTGGGTAGGTTTAATACTTTCGTGATAAACACGATATATACAGTTCCGCATCCTTACTATCCGGGATATCTTTGCATAATACGAATCTGACTCGTCAATGTAGTATATAGGGTGCTTCTTCTCACTTTGGCGCAAGAGCGGAATAGCTGTAGTTGCCAGCTCTAATTTTTCTGGAAAATGAAATTGCTCGGACAACTCTATGTCCTTAAATGCCACAATGTATACACGGTCACGAATTTGGGGGACGCCACCGTATTCAGAAGCACGCATTACCTTGTAATGCACAAAATATCCTTCGCCAGCAAGAGCATTATAGATGGCATTAAACGTGTGCCCGCCATTGTGATCTGTGAGGTTTGGAACGTTTTCAAGAAAAATAACACGAGGCTTCAAGTTGTTTGCAAAACGTATGACCTCATAGAACAAGTTCCCGCGGGTATCTTGAAAACCATGCTGCTTACCGGCCACAGAAAATGACTGGCATGGAAATCCTGCGGCAAGGACATCAACATGATCCAGTGAGGCGGTATCGATGTCTCGAATGTCTGCCTCAATTAGTGTCACACCTGAAAAATTGTATCGGTAGGTTCTGCAAGCCGGGACGTCTTTTTCAACAGCCCACGCAATATCAAACCCAGCTTGTTGAAACCCAATATCTATCCCGCCGATACCGGAAAACAAACTACCAACCGTCAAAGACATAGCAACCCCGAACCTGTGACGAAAGAACACAGACGCATATATTAGCGGTCTAAGGTACTTGTTCTCCCACTTGTGTAGGCATTCACAAATATCCTTTTGCGATCATCAAACAATTTTGGGTAGTTGGAAACTTGTGAATACTCGTCAAATTGGAATTTCATTATAAATTCGTACTTCTAAATTTGCGCAAAGCCAATCACTTTCAACTTGCTTGAGCCGCTTGGTGCTTTTTGCAATATTATTATCGTTGGGCAGGAGCGCAAGATTTGGAAGGTTGCCCTTGATTTTAGAATGGAAGATTCTGCAAAGAGCGTTTGGGGAATGATGTGGTCAACCTCCAAGGAATAATGCGTAGAGGGACCGGGAATGTGTTCAAGGCAATAGCAATGATACAACAGCGGCTTCATAAGGGCTACAGAAACATCAACACCGTCAATAGTGCTATCGGAAAAAATTTCATCAAGAACCGCTGCCCAGTTCTCTTCCGGTACTGGACGGAATATGCCGGGTCCATTTGGAAGAGCAGCGATATTTACAGCTGTTTTGTTGTCAGCTGCACCATGCCATTGCTTAAAAATGCATTTGGAGATCAGTTTACCCCATAATATGAAGCAATTTTTCTGAAATTGTTTAGCACGCGAGTCCCCGCTTGGCTTGCCCTTTCGTACCCAATCCTTATACGCAATGACTATGAAATCGATGGCAATTGCACCGCTCGTGATATCCATCAGAGATGTGTTCCACGACTTGAAGAACTTGAATTACTCAAAGGAAGGAGTACGTATATTTTCACTGCGGCGCGACCTCCCACAGCCGGTTGCGAAAAATTAGCCTGCAAACGGATTAGCATCACCGCTTTCCTAAATCCAAAAATCAAATTTTCAGTTTTTGAAAAGTCTCTGTATTCCGGAAATGCTTTGCCAAATTCGGCAATGAATATCTGCGCGTCTGCCGAGTTCAAAAACTTTCATACCATACCAGCTTACAATGTCAGAGCAAATTGAAACTGTTTTCTGTAGCCGTATTTCCTTGCACGAATTTTGACTTGGTTTGATAGACAGTTTTGAGTTCTTTTGCCGCTCCCTTTAATCTCCGGTCAACTTCTGCAAGATCTTCGCCTAAGACTGTATTAATGAGAGTTGACTTCCCAACGCCGGAATTGCCAATAACTAATACATTACCGCGTTGCACATCCGCTGCGATATGATTGCTTTCTGACATTTGAACCTCCTTTGCAGTCAAAAAATCTTGTGTGCCTAATGTGTTCTCCCGCAGCATCTTCACATCCGCGGGGCAAAACTTATGTCTCGCCGTCTTTGCCTGTGTGACCCACGCGACGGCGTTGTGCTCCAGCGGAGTCAGCTCGCCGGAGACAATCTCTGTGTTGAAGAAGTGCAGATGATGCACCACGCGGTCCGGGTGCTCCTGAACGGTGTCGCAAAACTTGCCGTGAACCTTCAGCGTGACGCCGAACTCTTCGCGGCACTCGCGGGTGATGCATTCCTCCGCCGTTTTGCACGGCTTGATCTTGCCGCCAGAGAATTCCCTGAGCAAACCGCAGTATTTGTCGCGCGAGCGCTGGCAGATCAGGAACTTGTCCCCTTGCCAGATCACCGCTGCCGTCACTTCCATCATCGCTTGCTTCGCCACATCTTCACGGGTGGATATACCTTACCAAAATTTATATTATTAAATCAGTATATAACGAACACCGAATTATTGCAACCATTTTGCCGAAAAATGCCAAAAGCGACGAGCTACCCCGCCGCTTTGCGCTATCAGTCGTCCTCGTCGTCCATCGCATCCAGCTCGTCGATCCAGTCGCGCTTTAGTTCCGGTATCCTGCTTGCCGTTTCGATCCCAGCTAAACATCCGAACTCCTTCCTTGGCACAAGTTTTGATACTCCACTGCATTCTTTTCCCATGCTTTTCGCATTATTGTCCGCTCCGTCGACGTTGGAAAACCCGCTTGAACCGCAATGAGAAACGCCATAAACTGGAATAGTCGGATTCATTGGAAATGCAGCCCGGAACGGTATGCCTTCCCGCAACTTCTTTAGAAACCTGTTGGCGTTCACCTTGGCAACCATTTCATAAGTGATCCTGCCAAGACCGATGATGATTTTTGACTTAACCGCGAGAACGAGACCGTCAAACAGTTCCGCGTCCTGCTGCATCACTCTTTTTGCCATGCTGCTGGTTTCAGAGCCGGCGCTATATCCCAGAGAGTAATTGGTGAAGAAAAGCTACAGTCCTGGATCTGCCTTTGTGATATCAATGTCTTCACCGAAAACCGTGAACATTTCTGCCATGGTTTTGTCGGTCAGATTTACCGTGGCAGTAAAGTGCGCTTGTTCGCTCCCGGATTGGATTTCTTTGATTCGCCTGATATATCGGGATTTTTTGTCGGGGCTTCCCCCAATCCTGCCCGACAAGCGGGATATCTACGCCCCTTCGGTCGATGTCCTTGAGCCAATACCCCTGCCAATGGACCCAAAGGCTGACCTGACCCCTTGCAAGCCATGTCTCGCAAGGCATAGACTGAACGCGACCGTATCCGCTTTTTTTCGCTGCCTGCGCCTTTCTAACGACGTCGAGGTATGTCATGCCATCATCTTTCCGAACGGTTCTTGGGCGGTTGTGGTTTCTGACGATAGAATTATTCTATATCAACGGCAGCGCAATAGCAACATGACTTATCCGAACTAAGAGGCATCCGTTCCGCCCCCCTTCTTTGACTACAGACTACAGCGGTGCGTTTTTGAAACGAAAAGTGTGACTGCGATGGCTTCAATTTGCCACTTCATTTTTTGTGAAAGCTGTGGTATACTGTATCACAGAAAAGGAGGTGCGAAGCCGATGTCTGACCATATCTACGCACAGAGTGAGATTTTCGCTGTAGTACGGCAGTTGCTAAAAAAGTATCATGCGGAAAGTGCGATTCTGTTCGGCTCTTATGCAAGGCAGGAAGCGGATGCGGCCTCTGATATTGATTTAATCGTGGTCGGTGGCAGCAAATTTGATCCGACGGATATTTTCTGCATTGCGGAGGAGTTGCATCGCACCATGGGGAAAGCTGTAGACGTTTATGAGCTGAGAGAGGTCAACACAGGCTCTGCTTTCTACCATACGATCATGGAGGAAGGGGTCCGGATCGCATGAAATACAGTGACCAGCAAAGAATTGAAAAGATGCGGGAGACAACAGAGAAGCTCCTGCGTTATGTGGAGAAAGAGAATATCACTCCCCAAAAAATATTTGCAGAAGAGGCGGTTCAATGGACCGTTACAACACCGCTCTACAACATTGGAGAGCACGCCGCTAATTTATCAGAGGACTTCAAGAAGCAATATCCGGATATCCCTTGGATGAAGATTGCAGGACTGAGGCACAGGCTGGTGCATCATTATGAGGACACGAACTGGACAGTCATCTGTGCGATCATATTTGATGTTTTGCCTTCGTTTCTTGATGAGTTGAAGAAGCTTTGACCCACACCGTGACCCACACGGGGAAATGACCGAATGGAAACAACGGAACAAACAGGCTGCGATCTCATCCTTTTTGGACAAAAAACCGCCGAAAAGCCTTGTACAGCAGGGGCTGGAAGGCTCTACGGCAGTTGGTAAGGATGAGGTCGGCAGTTCGAATCTGCCCAGCAGCTCCAACAAAACCCTGTAACCGCAATGGTTACGGGGTTTTGTGCATTTCTGACAAAGCATCAAAAACGCGGAAATTTGCTAAAAAGTCAGCTAAACTTTTTCTTTCTGCATCAAAGTTTGCTAATTGCAGAGGATAGCAATAAGCGCAATAACTGCTGAGAGAGGTCCGGATCTTCCTGTACTTTTGCGAGAAGATCTTGGGCCTCAAATTCTTTTTTTGCATGCACCGCTGTTTGAGCAGTGGTTGTGGGCGAATAGAAGCTTTCCTCTACCTTTTCGGATAGAGCACGCTTTTCGCAGTCCTGCGCTTCATTGTAGTTGCTCATCAAAACTTCCGGGGACTGGCCGGCAGCCTCCGCGACCAGTTGGTAGTTATTATTCGACAAGCGTACCTTGTGCATCTGACCTGATTTGCGCAGCCCCTGAAACTCCAACATATCCTCTATCTTGAGCCGTCGCTGTGCATCCTTAAAGGCGTCACCGATTGATTTGGGTTCAATAGGTGATCCATCAGCAAAGCAGAGCAACAATCCCTGGTCCTGGTACTCACTACCGAAGACAGCCTTATTATCTGCAATCTCATCCAAGCGCCGTTGGATCTCCTCGACCAGCGGTGTTGTCAGGTAGAGCTTTCGGTAGCTTTCTTCTGTCTTCGGAGCCTTCAGGATGAGGCTGCTCTTTGAGGTTTTCTTCTTTTTAGGAAACACATGGATAATTTCTTCCCTCGGCAGCGTTGCCAGTGACTCATCGGAAACTCTTTGCAGTATGCGCTTGATCCAAAGGCTTTTGTCCTTTAGATCTATGAGGCTGGTGTCGATGCCGGCCACTTCACCGGCGCGCAAAGAGCATACGAAACCAATATGCACGGCCAAGTGAAGCATGGGATCATCTTCGATCAATTTGAGGAAATCATGGATCTGCTCTGGCTGCCAGTAGTTGCGCTTCCGATATTTCTCTGAAGGTGGGGCGACATCTGGGATCTCGGTCACATAGCGCCATTGCTTAGCAGTAGGGAAGCCAACCATGAGGACATTGAAAACCTTTTTAATGGTTGGGGAAGAGAGCCGCGGTACTTCCGACGGCTTCTTTTTGTATCCTTTGCTTCCTGAGCAGGGCTTCTGGCTGAGGTAATCCAGAAACAGGTCAATGTCCTCAGCGGTGATAGTGCTCATTACCCAGTTGCCGAAATAGGGATAGATGTGATTGTTCAAGTTGCTGACGTAGCTGTCATATGTGTTTGGGGAGAAACGCTTTTTCCGTGCATAGAAGGGGAGGAAGCGTTCCATAAAGTGCTTGAAGGTCTGATGCGTGTTGTCTTCCTTCGTTGACGGCATTGGGACATTTGGAAGACCTGCGTTTGCCTGAGCAAGCTCACGCTGCGTCTTTTCAATAGCTCTTCTGCGCTTATAGTCCAGTACCGCCAGTCGGATATCGTCATACCGCTTCTCTTTTTGCAATAGTTCAATATAGGCCTTCCGCTGTATAGCTTCCAGCTCGGTTTCGTAGGTCTCCCAATGCTGTTTGCTCTTACCGTCATCGGTGCGATAGAGGTAAATAATGTTATGGGAGGATCCACGGACCTGATATGTTGCCATGTAATGATCGTCCTTTCGTTGGCGCGATTAGGAAACGCTCGTCTGCCCATCGAGCCATCTGTCAAACGACTCTTTATGGACGCGCAGGCAGCGTTTGCCCAGCCGAATTACCTTAAATTCAGTTGTGCGCTCGCAGAGATAATATGCAGTGCGAACGCTCACACCAAGGATCCGGGCCACTTGCTCAGCGGTATAAGTTCGCTGAGAATCATTGCTGCAAATCGTGTTTTCCATAGTGAACTCCTTTGCAGCTTGGCAACCTGTTTGATTGTGTCTACACCCTCCCTTCGCCAAAATAGCAAGTGAGTTCATTGTAGCACACCATATGCAGATAGCCAAGCGATTTTAGATAAGGTGGTATTTCTAAGTACAGCAGGCGGCAGTTGGCTAAACTGCTCCACGGGTGAACACCCCCAGGCTCCTCTGGCTCCTTCGCAGCTCGCAGCATGGCTCCACTGAGACTGCATTGAAGAAGGTGTATCATCATCGGGCATATGGGTCATGGCCACAAGCTGCCATAGCTTGCTTGTCCGCTATCTCGCTCGCCTATATTATAAATGTATAGGGTCATGGCGTAGTCATTACGCACGGCTGCCCCTTCCGGGCCATATGCTTAACGTGCCTGCCGGCGATATAAGGCAGTGGAAGCCTGTTTTTCAAGGTACAGATGATACCTTCCCGAAGACGCATTTTCGTCTTTCACTCCCTATCCCGATATGCAGAACATGAATTGCCCAGCAAAAGATGAAATTTTGAGAAAAAGTTGTGGATCAGTGGAACGCACTTTGAAAATTTGATTTCCATATTGACCCACACAACAGCAAAGCGGACGGTACAAACCGTCCGCTTTGCTGCACGATTATTACTATTTTACGGTTACACCGTACTCTCTGAAAAGATAGCATCCCCTGATTTGTTCCCTTGCTTCATCGGTGATGCGAATGTCCAGGCGCCGTTGCTCGTCCCCAGACTTTAAGGTTAAGGGACGCGTCATTCCCCGGATTGTTGTCTTTAAATTCTCGAAATCCTGATACGAGTTCAGATCTTTGGTGGAAAACCACGGTCCGCAAACACCATTTTTCTCATACTGTACCTTTTTCGGATAGTGGAACTGAATGCCCATGAAATCCTCTGTTACCATGGTATAAGCGGTTGAGCAAAACAGTTTCCCGTCATCATACCTGCCGAGACCCAGACGGCCGGGAACAACTGCTACAACAGGTTCGTCAAATGTAGCCCTTTTATACTGTTTCCCATCTCGCAAACGTATTTCACCATATCGGCATCTTGCCAGATTCGATGTAATGCCGCGCCATAGGTCTAAACTGCATGTAGTTACTTTTTCACCACTACACAGTTGCTTATACGTTTCAGAATAAGCAGACAAGTACTCGCTCAATTCGGATTCAACGTAGTCGATTGGAACAGACGAGTTTATTATGATCAGATGGTAGGCTTCAAAAACCTCTTTTACCTGTTCTGGTGTCATCAAAAAACTAAACTTATTCCAGCCCTCTGTCCAGTATTTCGGGGGTAGTTTTTCACTTTGCCCGATTGCTCTTTTCAATAGATCTCCCATTGATTTCATGCTATCAATGCTCCTTTTTTGTTACAGATACATCACATATCGAAAAAGGCGTATTTTCCAACGCAGATGGGATTATCTTCGCCGCCAGATTGCCGTCGATCACAATACAGAACACCTGCAATTTCGGCTTTCGAAAAATGCTCCGTTTCACATCTGCATCATATCCATCCACATAACCCAGACCAAGCCACCCTAATCTTTCATTCAGGAGAGGAATTACGCTTTTAGTAATTGACTCAGCTTCTTCTGATGACTTGAGGGCATATTTCAATACAACGGTTTCCGCATGGTCCGGACTAAATTCGGAATATCCTTGCTTTTCGTATTTGCGCTTGAAACTGTTGTAGTATGCGGAGAAGTCCAAACACGGCTCGCTGTCTACCTTGCCCTCATTTCCAACAACGCCATGGTGGAAGATAACCCGATCTCCGTCCTGCCAGCATACTTTATAGAACCATTGATCTTGAATTCTTTTGTAAAATCGAACCATGATACTTCCTCATTTATGTTTTGGGAATCAATTTCTACGCTCTGTGCAATGATTTCCCAGAGGCCGCCAATGTCTTCAAGTTCAACAGCAAAATGCCGGGGCTTCCAGTAGTTGAATTCTTGCTCATTCTTTTGTCTGAGATCATTAAGCCATGCCGAATCAAGAAGTTCCACTAACGCATCAGCTGCCTTATGATATTCGTCCACGGAGATACCGAACATGGTTACCATTTGGTAAAAGGCATTTAGGCTCGGATGTTGTCCATCGTTTTCGTGATACATGATGGTACGCGGATCGCGGTCAACAATGTATCCTAATTGCTCCTGCGTCATTCCGCTGGTTTCTCTTGCCCGCTTAATGGCAAGGCCGATCCCGTGAAAGTCAAATCTGCGTTCGTCCCGTTCAATTTTCATAGCATCACCACCTAATGTAATTTTACATTTCGGGTGTTATTATTTGAACGATGTATAATTTCATTTGCTTGACTATCTAATTTCAACCCTTGCTGCTTGTACCTTTGGGCGAAAAAGATTATAC
>ERZ772882.2852-NODE-2852-length-14769-cov-2.834919_pt1 | contig 14769 bp, 7 predicted proteins | sample MGYA00580576_ERZ772882 | MGnify/ENA primary metagenome ERZ772882 (study PRJEB29015, sample SAMEA2737658) | human gut metagenome | biome: human gut; feature: human-associated habitat; material: faeces | place: China | collected 2012 ... | reverse complement strand
GTGTTAAATAGTAAATAGTAACTAGTAAAATAGTAAATACCAAGATGGATCCGAAAGAAAAAAAAGTGAAGGAAGAAGAACTGAACGTTGAGGAAACTCAAAACCATGCGGAAGAACAACCGCAAAACGAACAAGCGGAGGACGCCACTCCCCTGACTCATGAAGAAGAGTTGGAAAAAGAACTGGAAAAGGCCCAAGAGGAGATTGAAGAGCAGAAGGATAAATACCTGCGCTTGTCTGCCGAATTTGACAACTACCGGAAACGCACCATGAAGGAGAAGGCCGAACTGATTCTGAACGGTGGCGAAAAGAGCCTTAGCAGTATTCTTCCGGTGGTGGATGATTTCGAACGTGCCATCAAAACGATGGAAACGGCTACGGATGTCCAAGCTGTGAAAGAAGGTGTCGAACTGATTTATAATAAATTCATGGCTACCCTGGCACAAAACGGTGTGAAGGTGATCGAAACGAAAGACCAACCGCTGAATACTGATTACCACGAGGCTATCGCCGTAATTCCCGCACCGTCGGAAGCACAGAAAGGTAAAATTCTGGATTGCGTACAGACGGGATATACATTGAACGATAAAGTACTCCGTCACGCCAAAGTGGTAGTTGGAGAATAAGAAGAACTTGAATCAATAAAAGCATGGCAGAGAAAAGAGACTATTATGAAGTACTGGAGGTAACAAAGACAGCCACAGTAGAAGAAATTAAAAAAGCCTACCGCAAGAAAGCGATTCAATATCACCCCGACAAGAATCCGGGTGACAAGGAGGCAGAAGAAAAGTTCAAGGAAGCGGCCGAGGCGTATGATGTATTAAGTAACCCGGATAAGCGCTCGCGTTACGACCAATTCGGCCACGCAGGAGTGAGCGGTGCGGCAGGTAACGGTGGTCCGTTCGGCGGTTTCGGTGGCGAAGGTATGTCTATGGATGATATTTTCTCCATGTTCGGTGACATCTTCGGAGGTCGCGGAGGAGGATTCGGTGGTTTCAGCGGATTCGGCGGCGGCGGAGGTTCGCAGCAGCGACGGTATCGCGGAAGTGACCTGCGCGTGAAGGTGAAACTGACGTTGAAAGAAATCTCTACCGGAGTGGAGAAAAAGTTCAAGCTCAAGAAATATGTGCCGTGTGACCAGTGCCACGGTAGTGGTGCCGAAGGGGACGGCGGTTCGGAAACGTGTCCAACTTGTAAAGGTAGTGGTACGGGGATCCGTAACCAGCAGACTATTTTAGGGACGATGCAAACGCGTGCCACCTGCTCTACTTGTAACGGTGAGGGTAAAATCATCAAGAACAAGTGTAAGAAGTGTAGTGGCGATGGAATCGTTTACGGTGAGGAAGTAGTGACAGTGCAGATACCTGCCGGAGTGGCAGAAGGCATGCAACTTTCTATGAGTGGCAAAGGAAATGCCGGCAAGCATAACGGCGTGCCGGGAGATTTACTGATTCTCGTAGAAGAAGAACCGCATCCAGACTTGATTCGTGACGAGAATGATCTGATTTATAACTTGTTGTTGAGTTTTCCCACTGCCGCTTTGGGCGGGGCTGTGGAGATCCCGACCATCGACGGAAAGGTGAAGGTAAAGATTGACTCAGGTACTCAACCGGGAAAGGTACTTCGTCTACGCGGTAAAGGATTGCCGAACGTGAATGGATACGGAACAGGGGATTTGCTCGTGAATGTCAGTATCTATGTGCCGGAAGCTCTCAACAAGGAGGAAAAGAGTGCGCTTGAAAAAATGGAAGATTCGGATAATTTCAAGCCGAGTACGTCAGTGAAGGAAAAGATCTTCAAGAAGTTCAAAAGTTTCTTCGATTAAGACTTACATAAAAATTTCTTCCTATTAATAATTAAACGCTCCATGAATGCCTGGTGACACATGGAGCGTTTGTTATTTAAAACCCACTCAATACCCCGGATTCTGTACTAGCTTTGTATTCATCACCCGTATTTTCTCGGGAATAGGGAATACGGTAGTATAACCGGTTTCCTCGTTTGGTAATTGAGGACGGCTGTTGTATGCACGAGTAAACATTCCGAAGCGGATAAGGTCCTGACGCCTCCAACCCTCCCAAGCCAATTCAAGCTGGCGTTCGGAAAGTATATTCTCCAAAGTAGCGGGACGGCGAGCGGCCTTTACCCGGCTCCGGACTTGATTTAGCTCGACGTCTCCGTTTTCACCGTTGCGTACTTTAGCTTCGCTCTTCATCAGTAAAGCGTCCGCGTAGCGGAACAGGACAATGTCATTCTCCATTAATTTTCCGTCTTTTGTGGCGGTGGGGTCTACTTCATACTTTTTCATACGGGCACCTGCCGTTTGCTCATACGGGGTGTCGGTGATATCCAATGCTACTTCCCAAGGGAAATATACCAAGACAGTACCGTCGTCCAGCTTGATAATGTCTCCTTTCAAGTCATACATTTCTCCTGCAAAATAACAGATGTCGAAGCGAGGATCTTGGGCAGCTGTCCCATAACCGAAAGTTTCGAGTGCTTCAATCGTTGCACTGGGACCATTCTCACCGCTTAGCCCGTAAGCTTTGGCATGGTTGTAATGACGGGAACGAAAAAGGTATTGCATCTGATTGGTATACAATGTTTTATTCATCGGGATCGTGAATATATTCTCTACGGACGGTTCATTGAAGATAGAGAAGTTAGTCTCGTATTCCGGTTCCAGTTTATAATTCATAACTTTCAGTTGGTCGCAGTAGTATATGACCGTCTCCCAGGCATTGAGTTCATTACCGTCTACCATGAACTTGATATTTTTTCCGTCGGGACGTTCGTTGTCCGTCCAGTCGTTATCGGTATAAACTTCGGCATTCAGTGCCAGTTTTGCCAACAAGAAAGTAACCACCGGACGAGTGATACGCCCATAATAAGGCCCGGACTGATTGCTGTGTACCTCCGAAAGTAATGGAGCCACTTCCTGTAATTCCTTGAATATAAATTCGAATACTGTCTTCCGCTCGCTTTGAACGACGTCTTTCATCGCAGGAGAAGAAGACTGCACCAAAGGCACACGGCCAAACAAATCCAGCAGATAATAGTAGTACATCGCACGCATAGCACGCACTTCCGCTCGATAAGCCGGGAGTTCCGCATCAGAATGGGTTTCTGCGAATTTGTCGATTCGTTCGAGCGACTTATTACTAAGCATTACGACTTTATAAAGATACTCCCATGTAGCTTGAATGGCATCATTCTCAATACCCCAATCATGGAGAAATAATCCCTGCCAAAAGCCACCGTCGTACCAGTCGCCACCGCGCGTAGGGATAATAGCTTCATCAGTAGTGAAAGTATTGAGGTCATAGACACCTCTGCCCGTTCCCTGCAATCCCTGGCTATCGCTGTAACCGCCCACATAAGTATAGAGCGAAGCAACAGCATTGAGATAGACTTCCGAAATGGAATTATACACATCATCTTCGGGCAACTTATCTTTCGGATTTTCTTCCAGAAATTTATCGCAGGAAAACAAGAACGTACACGTAGCAAGCACCAAACTAATCTTTTTCAAATATTCTTTCATCTTCTCATCCTCCGTTAAAAGTTAATACTCAATCCCAATGTATAGATACGTGCCAACGGGTAGTTACGTTTATCATCCACCCCCAAAGTAGAGTTTACCGTAGAACTGTTAATCATCGGTGATAGCCCTGAATAGCCGGAAATCGTCGCCAGGTTGTTGACCGTGAAGGCAAGACGCAAAGAACGGACGTACTTCTTGAGTTTCTGCACCTTCTCGATTGGTACATTCCAACCAAACGTCACGTAGTCAAAGTTTACGTAATTGCCTTTTTCCAGCCAATAGTCAGTGGCAGTCTGGTCCTTAATGTTCTGCTTCGGCGCGGATTTCATCACATTGTAGTCAGGGAAGATATTCATGTTCATATACGTCAGTGATGTTCCGTTATAGATTTTATGGCCGAAAGCTCCGTTGATCTGCACCGAAAGATCGAAGTGTTTGTAACGGAAGCTGATGTTCGAACCCAGAATTGTTTTGGGCACGGCTTGCCCTGCCACATAGCGGTCTTCGCCGTCTTCAAGATTGACACCACCACCGTTCAAGTCCGCAATACCATAGGTGTATCCACCGTTCCCGTCGGACACCAGTCCGGTGCTATGAGGCAAATAAAAAACACCTAACGGTTGACCGACCATTTGATAGACGATGTGGTTGTAGCCACCGTGGAAGCCGGCTCCGTCGAGACTGGCAAGGCTCTTGTATTCAGGCGCGGAAATCATTTCGCCGTTGTACATTCCGCTTAATGAGAGAAGTTTGTTACGTTGGAAGGTGACATTGGCATTAATGTTCAATTCCATATCTTTTGTTTTCAGAGGAGTGATACCAATAGCTATTTCCGTACCCCAGTTACGCATGGAGCCGATATTAGCCAGTAAAGTGTTGTAAGTGAAAGGCGGTACACTCACATTATACAGATAAAGCATATCCGTTGTTCGGGAATTGTAGTAGTTAGCGGAAAGTAACAGACGGTTACCAAACAAAGTTACGTCAAAACCTGTATTGAAAGTGTGTTTCACTTCCCACTTCAAGTCGGGGTTCGTATTCCTCAAATCACCCAATGAGACAACGGCAGAGTTGCCTACCGGAACAACTCCGTTCGGCTTTACCAGATTCAGTGTAGTATACGAGTCAATTCCACTCTGGTTACCCGCCAGACCGTAACCGATACGAAATTTCAAATTATCAACCACTGGCAAACGTTTCATAAACTTTTCCTCACTGACTACCCATGCGGCAGATATGGAGGGAAAGAAGCCCCACTTATGATTTGCTCCAAACTTGGAGGAAGCGTCCGTACGGGCATTCAGCGTCAGGACATAACGATCGGCATACGTATAGTTGAAACGTCCCATAAAAGATGCGAGACGGGGTTGTTCGTAGTACGAATTTGTCCCCTCCCACAGACGGACTGCACCGGCTTGCAAATTGTTGTAGCCGAACTTATCCGTGCTGAAATTGCTGACTGTGGTATAATATCCCATGTACGTCTCTTTCTGGAGTTCGGCTAATGCCAGGACGTCGAAGAAGTGCTTTTTCCAGCCTTTTTTATAAGTCAGCATCATATTTCCGAGGAGGGACTCCATTTTCTTTGTTCCTTTATAAGCCTGCCCGTTCGCCCAAACAGAGGTGGGGAGATATTGCGAATTTTCAACTATATTATAGGTATAGGCACCGAACAGTACCAATTTCAATTCTTTCATCAAATTGAAGGTGAAACGGGCGTGTGTACTGATATGCGAAGTAGCGTCGTCATCGTCCACCTGCATCCATGCCAACGGGTTTGTTATCTGACTGGCGGTAGTGATGCCGTCCCACGAGTTAGTAACGGGATCTTTATGGTTAGGATACGTCGGGTTAAAGGTTGCCGCCGAATAGAAGGTTTTCTGATAGTCAACCAGATTATGATTTTTCAGGATAGAACCGAACATCCCCAGTTCGCAGTCGAAGAAGCCATCGAACATCTTTTGGTTCATGTTCATATTGGAAGTGAAATTCTTCATATCTTCATTCAAAATCACCCCCTGACGATCCATAAAACCAAGTGATACACGGTAGCTCGACGTGCTGGAGCCTCCATAGAAAGCGACGTGATGATTCTGTTGCAGACCTGTCTGTTGTATTTCTTTCTGGAAGTTAGTATTATTACCTTTATCTAAAATAGAGATACCGCGTTCGGAAGCTACGCTACGGAACTCGTCTCCCGACAACATTTTAAGATTCTTGTAGACAGTAGAAATGCCGAAACTACCGTTGTAGGCTACCTGCGTCCTACCCTGCATTCCTTTTTTAGTGGTGACTTCAATCACACCGGAAGCACCACGTGAACCGTATTGTGCCGTTTCGGAAGCATCTTTCAGAATCGTGAAACTTTCGATATCTGTGGGATAAATGGAGGTCAGCATACTAAGGTCGCCAAACACTCCATCGACAATAATCAGAGGATCGTTACCACTAGTCAGTGAAGTGGTTCCACGCAGGCGCACTGCATCCAGAGCTGCGAGGCCATTCGTACCCCGTTGAATAGTCAAACCCGGTACCCTACCCCGAATCGCTTCCAAAGGATTGGTTACCTGGTCTTTGTTCATTTGTTTCTCCGTAATTTTCTCCACAGAACCGGAGAGGGTTTTCAGACTTCCGGTAGCATAGCCTACCGTTATCAAGGAATCCAAGTCCAGAGGAATGACAGGAATCTTCTGTGCAAATGTATTTCCGCACAAAACTACCAGAAGAAAGCTAAGAAAAGTTAGTTTACCGTGTTGTCGTATCATAACTATCAGTTTTTAAGGTAATAATACAAATATAACAAAAAAAGAAGGAATCTGGTTGAGTAGATTCCTTCTTTTATTGATATTAATAGCCGCAATATGACTCTTTTTTCGAGTTTTACCGAGGGATTTGCTTACTTCACTATGATTTCATCAGTAAATATCCAGCCACCCAGTTCTTTGCCGGCACGCGCCTGATAACGTACATAGCGTCCCTTGACGGTTCCTTCCCACGAAACATCGGAAAACTTGATTGCTTCTTCCTTGTTAACAACAAAGTCCTGATGCTTCAGTTCCGTAAAATTGACTCCGTCATCGGAAACTGAAATAACCACAGACGCAGGCAAGAATACTTCAGCTCCCACTACCTGCATGAAAGCTGCTGTGACTGAATGAATAGTGGTCTCGTTTTCCATATCAACGGTTACATCGAGGCGGTTCTTCGAGATAAATCCCTGCCATGCACCGTCACCGTAAGTCCAGTCGCCACGGATACCGTCGGTCAAAGTCACATCACCTTGTGCTGCATAAGAGGAGTTGTAAGGAGCGTTATAAATCACTTTCTTTCCCAATGCCAGATGCGTAAGGGGTTGTAAAGATTCCGGCCGACTTCCGATCTCACTCTTCAAATCGAAAGTGTGATAGCCTTTCGCCTGCAAATCCGTTACCGCTTTCAGGGCACGTGCATAGAAGTCCGGCCATGACTTACGTTCCGGAGCCGACCAGGCAACTTCCGCCAATGCCAGCGTACGTGGATATAGCATATATTCCACGTGTTCGGGAGTCGGGACATATTCAGTAAAGAGATTAACTTGCGCACCATACACAAGTTTCGCTTGTTCCGCTGACAATGAAGTAGAAACCGGATTGTAAGAATAGACTTTTTTCAATGGCAAGTATCCACCAATCGCTTCCGGCTGAGAGTACGGAGCGTCCTGATAACTATCCAGATAACAGTAGCCACCCGGCGTCATGATAGCCCGGTGTCCGGAAGTTACAGCTGTAATACCGCCTTCTTCTCCCCGCCATGACATTACAGTCGCGTTAGGAGCCAGTCCTCCTTTCAATATCTCGTCCCAGCCGAGCAGACGTCGACCATGATCGTTCAGGAACTTCTCAATACGATGAATCAGATAACTTTGCAGTTCGTCCACGTGAGAGAGATGTTCGTCTTTCATTCTCTTTTGGCATTTCGGGCAAGTTTTCCACGCTGCCATACCGGCTTCGTCACCTCCTATGTGAATGTATTCGGAAGGGAAAAGCGCCATGACCTCGGTCAGCACATTTTCCAAAAAGGTGAACGTTTCTTCGTTTCCGATACAGAAGTCCGCGTTCTTGTAAGGCTCACCCGCGCAAGAGAGTTGCGGATAAGCTGCCAGCACTTCTTCCGAGTGGGCAGGCATTTCAATCTCCGGAATAATCGTGATGAAATGCTGACGAGCATATTCTACGATTTCGCGAATATCATCCTGTGTATAGTAACCTCCGGAAGCTCCAGGCTCGTCGAAACGGAGGTACTTACGTCCGCCGTTCCACCACGTCTTCCAATTGGCGTCAGTACGCCAGGCTGCAAATTCTGTAAGCAAAGGATATTTCTTGATTTCAATTCGCCAGCCTGCCGCATCTGTAAGGTGCAGATGCAGGCGGTTGATCTTATAGAATGCCAATGCGTCTATCTGTTTCTTCACAAATTCTTTAGAAAAGAAATGACGGGATACATCCAGCATTAAGCCGCGATAAGCGAAACGAGGACTATCCTGCACTTCAACAGAAGCAATGGAATAGCCTGTTCCCGAAGGCTGAGATAATTGCAACAGTGTCTGGATTCCGTAGAACAATCCCGCTCCCGATGTTGCACGGATAAGGATTCGTTCCGGAGTGACGGACAGGGTATAACTTTCGGGAGAAGGCAACTGTTCGCTCTTTTCGGTTATCAACAGAGAAAGTACGTTCTGCGTATCTTTTTTCTTTCCTTTCTTTAGATGAACCGGTAATGCTTGCAGATAGCTTTCCAGAAGTCGAGCTTCTCCACCTTGAATGTTTGTATAAAGTTTTGTTTTCTCTGAGAGTAAAAAAGAGCCCGTACCCTGCTCTATTTTCAGAGGGACAGGGATTACGGACTGTGCATGAAGAGGATGTGCCGCAAAGCACATCCCCAATACCCATAAGAAAAGACAAACTTTAGTGCATCTATTTCTTATATTCATTAATCTACTGTGATTTCATCTACAAACAAGAAAGCAGGATTTCCTTTGCCTCCATGCCATTCCGGTATTTTACTTTCAGACAAGGCAACCACCTTTACATACTGAGTTTTCACCGGAGTGAATGACAATTTATGTTCGTAGATACCATTCTTATCACTTTGTTCCATAGCAGGGTATTCTTCGGAAGCTACTTTGGTAAAGTTCTTACCGTCGTCTGATACTTCTACGGAAAATCCTCTTGCATCAAACACCCAGTCTCCCTTCTCTATGCAAGTAGAAATAGCAACGCTCGAAATCTCGGTAGGTTGCTGAAGGTCGATAGTCATATCCATATCGTTTTTATAGAATGCAATCCAACGACCGGTCTTATAGTTGCCATTTCCTTTCAGTCCGTCTACTAGTGTAGATTCACCTTTAAACATATATTGTTTGTTGACCGGTTGATTAGCTACAATCGGCTTCATGCTGGACTTACTGAAATTGATCTTCTCTGAAATCACACGACTGTTTCCGGTAGGACGAACAGCGATAGCGGAGAAGTCTGCATTTTCCTTGATTTTCAGGACACCTTCATAAAGCGGAGAAGCGGCAGTAGGTTCCGTACCGTCCAATGTATAGTGAATAGGGGCATTGTCAATGGTAGACAACGTGATGTCCAGTGTACCGTCTGCCGGGTTCGGCGTATATTCGGCTGTTACGTTAAACACATGTTTTGCATAATTGTATCCTTCTGCATCATACCACTTAATCAGTTGCGGCAAACGAGACAGGAAGTCTTCATAGTTCTTCTTGTCGGGAGTAAACCACTGGATTTCACACAATGCAGCCCAACGAGGCAATACCATATATTGCGCATGAGAGAAAGTAGGAATATATTCAGTCCAGAGATTAGCTTGCACACCCTTAATATATTTTTGTTCTTCCGGAGTAAGGGAAGTCGGCATAGGTTCGTAGCTATATACTCTTTCAAGCGGCAGATAACCACCAATTCCGAGAGGTTCGTTTTCCGTATCTTTCGTCTGATAATAGTCGAAATACAAATAGGTATTCGGTGTCATAATCACATCGTGTTTCTGTTTGGCAGCTTCGATACCACCTCTTTCTCCACGCCATGACATTACAGTCGCGTTAGGAGCCAGTCCGCCTTCGAGAATTTCATCCCAACCAATAATCTGACGTCCGTGGTCGTTCAGGAATTTCTCAATGTGATTGATTACGAAACTCTGCAAACGTTCTTCCTTACTATGTTTATCATCCGATTTTAACCCCAATGCCTTGATACGTGCCTGACATTTCGGGCATTTCTCCCAGCGTACTTTCGGGCATTCGTCACCACCCACATGAATATATTCTGACGGGAAGATCTCAATCAATTCAGCATATACGTCTTCGAGGAATTTCAATACCTGATCGTTTCCGGCACAAAGCACATCTTCAGATACACCCCATTGTCTCCAAACTTCATACGGACCGCCAGTACAACCTAATTCGGGATAAGCGGCAAGAGCAGCCTGCATATGTCCCGGAAGGTCAATCTCGGGGATAACCGTGATATAACGTTCGGCAGCATACGCTACTATTTCCTTAGCCTCTTCCTGCGTATAGAAACCACCATAAGGTTTGCCGTCATATTCACCGGAGTTACGTCCGATAACTGTTTCCGTTCTCTTAGAACCTATTTCCGTCAGTTTCGGGTATTTCTTGATTTCCAGACGCCAACCTTGGTCTTCAGTAATATGCCAATGGAAACGATTCATATTATGCAAAGCCATCATATCAATATAAGTCTTCACTTCATCTACAGTAAAGAAATGACGACTCGTATCAAAATGTGCGCCACGATAAGCGAAACGGGGAGCATCCTTTATCTCTACTGCAGGCAAAGCAATCTCCGCACCTATTGCGACAGGCAATGACTTACGCAATGATTGAATTCCGTAAAATACTCCGGCCTCTGTAGGAGCAGTGATTGTAATTCCGTCACCGGTAACTTTCAATTGGTAAGATTCCGGATTTTCGGATTCTGTCCCAAGTGCCAATACAATTGCATTCTCTCCTTCTGTTCCGGCTTCGATAACAAAATCTTTTCCGGTAGCTGTTTTCAAGTAGTCTGCCAGAAATTTCGCGTTACGTTGCATATTCTCATTACCTTCCGGATAGAGAATCTTCACACTACTCTTCAGAATGAAGGGGTTTCCCGAGGCTGTTACAATTTCCTGAGGCATGGGAATAATCTGGTAATCAGCTTCTTGCTGAGCCGATTGACAAGAGGCAAAAAGCCCTGCTACCGCCAGACATCCCGTTAATTTTAAGAGTTGTTTCATAAACTAAAAAATTAGGTGTTAAGTTATTAATAGAATTATTTAATTATAGGTCTCACGAATATGCTTCACAGTCAGAGGCAGTTCCTCCCCTTTCTTTATTTGAGGAGAAGTAATGAGAATCGTTTTACGTTCTCCGGGCAGAAGATCGAAAAAGTTGTCACTAAAACGGGCACCCTGTAATGGTACTTCGATAAAGACGTCTTTTGCCAAAACAGGAGAAAGAAGTGTCAGTTCGCATTCGCCATCTGTCTGCTTCATTTTATAGGAAATAGTCGTTTCGGGCAAAAGTAGGTCTTTGGTCTTTGCAAAGAAATAAACCGTTTCATCTACCACATGTCCGGATTTGTCTTTCAAGGTAAGCAGCATGAAGCAGTGGAGGAGTTCTTCCGAAAGCGGGCGTTTTGTCGAAGACAGTAAGGCGTCAAGTTTTGTCCGATATACACATTGAGAGGTATTTGCAGGAACCGACAAAGATTTCAAGAGCATCGGTTTACTGATCTTTTTTCCCTCAAAGTCTATGACTTTCATTTCTAATGTCATTTTCTCCAACGTATCAAGGCGATCGGAAAGAAGGTAGACACATAAGCTGTCATTCCGCTGAATAGGGTTGATATGAATAGGAGCAAAAGCACGTTTCGCCTGATAATGCAAAGCTTTCCAGTTACCATAATAGTCGATACTCGACCATGAAACGACGGGCCAGCTATCGTTCAACTGCCAGTATAGAGTACCCATGCAATAAGGACGGTTACGACGGTGAGCTTCCAAGCCATGACGCATTCCCTGGCCTTGCAAAACCAGTCCGACGTATACAAAGTCCTCAAATTTCTCAGGTACGATATAGTCACGTTCCATGTAAGTACGGATCAAAGCATTGCCAATACTACTCTTTTGGTGGGCATTCATCACTTCCGATTCGATTTGATAATCTCCAGGAGCTGCGAATGTAGCAATAGTTTTCATCTCAGGGAAGGATTGGAAACCAAATTCGCTCATGAAACGTGGCAAGTCGGTATCCAATGATTCAAAAGGTTTCTGTCCGTACCAAACACCCCAATTATGGCTATCGCCTATTCCCCATGATTCGGGACGTCCCCAGTTGGCTAGATAAGGGGAGCTATGGATATAAAAGCGGTCAGCATCGAGTTCTTTCACCTTGGCGGGAAGTAGTTCACGGAAGAGTTTGTCGTAACCGGACATCATTTCCTGATAGATTTCCGGAGTGTATTTTTTCTGATACCCCCAATATTTCAAGGCTTCCAATATCTCATTGTTGCCACACCACATAGCCAGCGAAGGGTGGTTGCGAAGACGGCGGATGTTGTAGCAAGCTTCCTCCTCTACCCGCTTCAAGAATGTAGGGTCAGACGGATAAGGGGTACAAGCGAACATAAAGTCCTGCCAAACCAAGATGCCGTTTTCATCCGCCAAATCATAGAAACGATCGTCTTCATACGTTCCTCCACCCCATATACGGACTACATTCATGTTGGCCTCTTTGATATCACGGAACAATGTCTGATAGCGTTCGGTAGTCACAGAGGGCAATAGAGCGTCCTGTGGTATATAGTTGGCACCTTTGGCGAACATAGGAATGCCATTCACTTCAAAATAGAAAGATTCTCCGTCCGCATCTTTCTCGTTCACCAACCGGACGGTACGTAAACCGATACGGTGGGATTGCTCGGCTACCACTTTACCGTCAAAGACAACTTGAGCAGAGAAATCATACAAAGCCGGTTTGCCCCAACCATTCGGCATCCAGCGTACCGGAGACAGGACTTCGGAAGGGATATGGATAGAGTTGAGTCCGGGTTGCAAAGTGACAGAACGGCTAATTACAGTTTCTTCTCCTTTTTCAAATGAATAATTAATCCGTATTTCTGCTTGAATCGATTGAGGAAGTATATTGTTTATTTCCAGTTCATTAGATAGTTCGGCAGAGTGTTCTGTCAGCGACAGTTGCTTGATATGATAATCATTAATGGAAGCGGCGTCATAAAAACGGATTTTTACCGGACGCCAAATACCACTAGTTACCATACGGATTCCCCAATCCCAACCGTAACTGTAAGGAGCTTTACGGGAGAACACACTCAGATGTTTCTCATGGTGGTCATTATCCGCCGGATAGTTGAATCCGTTGGAGGCATATTGAGGAAGAGTTTGCCGGATAGGTGAATGGAAATATATATGGAGTAAGTTTTCCCCTAGACGAAGTTGTGGCTTTACAGGTAACGAATAACCGACAAACATATTATCGGACTTTAACAGTAAGGAACCGTTGAGATAAACATCTGCATAGGTATCAAGACCTTCAAAGATGAGCTGGGCATCATCCCGCTCCAATTGTTCCATTGTAACGGTAAAAGAAGTGCGGTATTCCCAATCTTCGTTTTCCACCCATTGAATCTTCTGTTCATTCATTCCATAAAAAGGAGAAGGAAGTAATTTGTGGTGAATAAGGTCCTGATGTACTGTACCGGGCACTTCTGCCGTTCGCCATAGTTCTGTTCCTGCTTGAGAAAATTCCCAGCCTGTGTGTAGAAGTACAACTTCTGAATTGTCATTACTCTGTGCATACGCCATGCTGCAACAACATAGTAGTCCGCATGCTATCTGAGCCTTTTTTCCTGTCAAATTCAATATCATAGTGGGGGTATTAGATATTAACGGAGTCAAAGATATTACTTTTTTGTCAATTTTCCCCCATTATTCGACCGTTATTTTTATAATTTCCGGAGTACGGACACCGGGCTTCAATTCTCCATTAATATTATAATATGTTTTATCCCACCCCACTAACGCAGCTCCGGCACGCGCTACCAGCGATGTACGGGCAACTTCCTGCCAGATGTCCAGATTGATATTATAGACCAATATACGGTCATTAAACTTATACCATTCTACCGGATGAAGGAGGTAATCTTTTTCAGGACACCGTAGAGCCGCTAGAAATATGTCTTTGTTTACTCCACCTGTACATAATACCAAGCTATCATTTAATGCAACGGCAGCTCCCCCCCCTAAAGATACAACCTCTCCGTCACTTCCTTTCGGAGTAGCTACAGGCATCCATTGCCGAGATACGGAAGAATAACAGTAACCACTTGTGGAAAGTGTTGCCGGTTTTCCTTCCGTAGAAGGAGCAAATCCTCCCCATAAATAGAAACGGTAGTCGTCTCCCCTACGCTGGCCGGCACAAACGGCTTGTGTACGTGCATCTCCGGGATATTCCGGTAACTCATGCCAGCCTACAGAAAGATTAGTTAAATCGAGTCGGAGGAAGGAATTGGATGGCTTTCCGTTTCTATTTCCTCCGGCTATGAATAGTTGTTCCCCAATTAGCGTCCCACACATATTATCCAGAGCATAAGGTAAAGCCGGTAATGTTTCGATGACGACTTTTCCTTTCTTCTTATTTTTCCCATTCTTTTCGCTTTTCTCATCCCAGCGGATTTTATAAACAGAAGTTAGTGCATCCTGACCGTCAGTTCCTCCTATACAGATGATTCCATCCGAACAGGATACAGAAACGCCATAAGCGGCAGAAACGGGAAGTTCTCCAACTTTATTCCAGACAAACACTGTATCTGGATTCATCTCTGCTACATAAATCCCCTGATAGTATTTCTTTTTTCCTCCTTTACCGGCGGGGATTCCGGGAAAATTACAACCTCCTGCCAACAGCAGTTTCCCATTCAGCATTCCTGCATAACAGGCAGAGACTCCTGATTTAAGTCCTTTCTCCGACTTAGGAAATCCCTCCATTCTTTGTAAATGGAGATCGGCAACAAAAGATTCGGGCGCTTCCGCACGAAAAGTTGACGCGGGCAAACCTGCCTCATTCACCAAATTTGCACGTGTGAAAGGTTGCCAGCCATAACGGATATATCGCGGACGTTTCACTTGTTCGCTATATACTTTTATCT
>ERZ772882.2837-NODE-2837-length-14808-cov-12.336610_pt1 | contig 14808 bp, 11 predicted proteins | sample MGYA00580576_ERZ772882 | MGnify/ENA primary metagenome ERZ772882 (study PRJEB29015, sample SAMEA2737658) | human gut metagenome | biome: human gut; feature: human-associated habitat; material: faeces | place: China | collected 2012 ... | reverse complement strand
AATCTGGAAGATCAATTTATTGAACTAGAAGTGCGGGAGTAACCAAAGCTTCCTAATAATACAAGGAGTCCTGCAAATAAAAGTCAATAGGTTTTTCTCCAAAATCGCAAAAAATACTCGGCAGATAGCCGAGTAAAAATGCGTACAGCAAACAGGACTCCCTCGAAAATTGGAGGCAGCCAAGTGACATAATAAGCATTACAGATTAGCCTTCTTCGGCTTGAGTTGCACTTTCAGCGGCGTTCAGACACTCCTTGACGCGGGCATAGTAGATACGCAGGAATTTGTTTGCGGCAGCGGTAGTACAAACGTAGTAAGGTTTTCCCTCATCACGCTTTTTAGCATAGAACTGGTAAACTGCTTCGTTTTCGGGTTTGCGCTTAACGTAAGCAGAAACCACTTGAAAGAGAGCCTTTCGCAGCTGCGGAGAACCACGCTTGGAAGTTGCAACACTGGAAAGCTGCATCTTGCCGGATCCAACAACACCGGGGTCTACGCCTGCAAAGGCCACAATAGAACTGCGGTGTGGGAAACGGCGAATATCACCTAATTCAGCCATGAGATGCGGTCCAGTGGACTTTCCAACGCCGTACATAGCCATAACGGTCTCGTACTCCGGCAACTGCTTGCAGAGATTCAGCATTTCGGTTTCCAACTTGGACTGGTTTTCGCGCAGTGCAATAAGCTGGTCTGTGGCAACCGTAACCAGTAGCTTGGCGTTGTTGTCACGCGGCAGCGTAGTATAAAGTCCGCAACTGGCTGCGTAGAGAGCATCTGCCGCATCCGCACTAAAATGGTAGCCCTTTCTCTTGCACCATTTCTTGTATCGCTCTTCAAAAGCATCCGGTGACATACGGTTAATGCAGTCGCAGTGCCAAAAGGTTCTGTAAAAATCAACCCACTTCAAGTGTCCGTTTTCCTTTTCGGGGCTTGAGAACAACTCGTTTACACCCGGAAAGGTCTTGTCGGACAAGGAAATGAGGTTATTTGTGAGCATGACAATATTCTTGCTATACAAGTCACATTGACGTGCGCACAACTTGAGTTGTTGTCTAATTGCTTCCATAGGAGTATATTCCCGCAATGTAGACCAGTTGTCAAGCCCATACTTGGCAATTTTTAGAGCGTCTTTCGGGTCGGACTTTACTTTGCGCAGAGAACCCGCTCCGCTTTGCTTAATAAGCAGCGGGTTTAGGACGCTTACAAAGATACCCTCACTGTGAAGCAGAGCTGCGACTGGTTCGTGGTATCGGCCTGTCGCTTCCATAACAACGCGGGTGTCTGGCTCCATGCAAAGTACATCCAATGCGAAGCGCGACAACTCAATACCCGAATGCTTCACTTCATATGGTGTTGTAACAAGCTCTCCACCGGGCTTCATAGCAGCTACCATGCTCTTGCCCTTAGAAACATCGATTCCAACTACGGTCATTCGTTTTCCTCCCAGTTTGAATTTGCAATGGCTTCCGCCTTTTACTTATTGCTTGTTCAATCTCCTGAGTAACACGAACGCACCGCTACGGTGGAACTACCTGCGTAAATCGAATGCTGCGAATAAGAACGGCGGCTGACTGACTCCTTTACGGACGTGTAAATCCAGCGTGATAAATGTCAGACCACTACGTTCTTATTCTACAGCTTAGGCAACAAGTTGGATAGCAACACGGCTGGATGCCGTGGGGCTACCCGCAAATATATTGTAGGAGCGTGCAAAACATGGCATCTATCAGAAGGCGCGGCAGTAACAGCTATTTGATTGTGGTATCTCGTGGGTATGATTATGAGGGCAACAGGCTGAAATCCGTGCAGAAAACGGTCAAGCCACCCAAGGAATATACACCGAAGCAAGCCGAGAAATGGGTAAAGGAGCAGGCAATTCTATTTGAACGAGAGGTACAGCATACACCGGAACCCATTAACCGCAGCATTACGCTGGCAAAGTACATTGAGCATTGGGTGACCGATGTTGGACCGAAGAAGCTGGCTGACTCCACATTCCGACGCGACGAACAGGATATTCGCAGAATCTTGCCAGCACTGGGCAACTACAAGTTGACCGATTTGCGAAAAGAAGTAATCCGTGAGTTTTACGAGAAAATGCGGCACAGCCCGCGTTTGGACGGCAGAGGGAATCTATCCGAGAAGTCAGTCGAAGGTTTACACAACACGCTGTGCGGCATCCTGTCGGCGGCTGTGGACGAGGGATATCTTACTCACAATCCCGCATGGCGGTGCTATAAGCCCAAAGGAAAAAAGAAAGAACGCCCCGTAGCCGATGAGGAAACCGTAAAAAAGTTGATTACAGCTTTCGAGGGTCAGAGCATGAAATACGAAACCTATTTCAAGCTGGTACTGGCAACTGGTTTGCGGCGCGGGGAAGCCTGTGGATTAAAGTGGAGTGACATCAACTGGCGCAAACGTACAATCCATGTACAACGCGGAGTCGTGAAGTTGAGCCACCAAGAGTCCATCACGAAAGACCCTAAGACGACCAGCGGTGACCGTATGGTGTATTTGAGCAAAGAAATGTGCCAGCTACTCAAGGCGTGGCGGAAAGAGTGTGAGTGGGATAGGCAGCAAACCGCGAACGAAACCGTATCTGAAAATGACTACCTGTTCCGTCAGCCTAATGGAAAGCCGATGAATCCCTGCACATTTACCTATCGCTTTAAGCTGATATTGAAAGCAAACAACTTGCCACTGAATTTGAATGTGCATAGCTTGCGGCACACAAATGCCAGCCTGCTGATTGCACAAGGCGTTGATGTTCGCACAGTGGCTAGCCTATTGGGTCATGCACAGGTGAGTACAACGCTGGATATTTACGCCCACGCCTTTGACAAGAACAAACGCAAGGCGCAGGAAAAGTTGGGAAAGGCGATTGGACTATGATGAAGAAAATCAAATTAACCAGAGCAAACAAAAGTATTACGCTGAAAGCTCTCGCACCTTACTATTACCAGCAAAGGGCGCTTGGGCATAGCACACAAGAAGTTGGAAAGCTAATACTGAAAATCAATGCTCTCCCAGCCGATAAAAAAGCAAGTTTCTACGCAGAAGAAATTTTCCTTATGCGAAGCACCATAAATAAGTTGAGAAATGATCAACTGGCAAAAGGGCAATCCACTGATGCCGCAGATGATATGCTACTAAAATTATTCTAAAATCCGAATAAAGAAGCGCATTGCAAAAGTACATTGCAATGCGCTTTTTGGCGCACCCGAAGGGATTCGCCGAGCCGCGCCCTAGAAACGCCCCACCGGGGCGTTTCCGCCTCGCGGGACGCAAAGCGCGGGGCACGGGCAGTTCGAATCCGCTCTTTTACTGCTCCATAAAATCCATGCAAAACAAAAAGAGCAGCACCCCATAAGGTGCTGCTCTTGGTGCGACCGGGAGGATTCGAACCTCTGGCCTTCCGGGTCGGAGAACTACGACAAGCCCGTACAGACCAACGTTGAAGCGTGAATTTTGTTGGTTCTGCACAGTTGCGTCCAAAGCAAGAAAACGCCTGTTGGTGGTTGTCACAACGGGCTTTTCGGTGTTTTACGGTGCGTCTGCACAGTAGTAGTCAAATGGTGGTCAAAGAATGTAAAATAAAACGCAATAGAGTACCACTATTCCCGGTATATGACCCTTGCTTTAGCATCTTGCTGTTTTCCTATATAAACCCGTTCATTATGTTCAATTCCAAAAATGCTTGTGCATTTAATTGTCATGTTCATGCAAAAATATCCCAAAGAGTTTGTCCAACTTTCCCAACGATTTCTATAGACATCCTCAGCGAAATATATATCGAAAGCAAGTTTCTTCATCATCAATCTGTGGCTTATTCTGCTTGCAAATTTTAAATTACTTCATATTTCCATTGCAAGTATCCATAATTTTCGTCCATAAAGTGGGCCAAAAGCTGAAATCACTCCAGCGGCCGGGGATAAGCCAGCCGGGCAGGGTTTGCAGAAAATGGGGTACCGCCCACGCAAATGCCAGTGCTAAAGCAAACAGGGCTGCCCCGTGCAAGACACCGGGCAGGGCACAAATAAAGCGCAGCAACAGCACGACCAAAGCCAGTCCGACAATCAGGGCAGGCAGGGCACACGCTGCTTGAGCCAGCCATGCCTTTTGGGGGCCGTAAGTGATGGCGGTGATCTTTCCGGCACCGGTTGCTGCGGCCCACTGTTCGGCGTCCGTTTTGGGGGTGTCGGGCGAAAGACCCCGCAGCGCCGCGTGGGTAAAGCCGCTTTGCGCCGGATAAAGAAGCGTTTTGCTTTTACTTTTAAACACGCCGGAAATGAAATACTCGGTACGGTCCAGTGCAACAGTCAAGCCCATAATATCATAGCTGCCAAACAGTGTCCACGCCAGCGTCGAAGAAATCGCGCACTGCTGTCCTACGACACCGGGTGCTGTGCCCTGAAGATATTCCACAGGCAGACAGTCCTGCGCTGTACCGTCAAAGCCGATACAGGTCACATCTTCCGCTGTGCGGTCAGAATCTGCCGAGACCGCTGCTGCTTTCTCGCTCCAAAAGCTGGCAGTAACGGCTTGAGTGTTGGCATTACTTTTTTCCCATTCCCGTGCAGCGGCAAGCTGCCCGGCTGTAAGCGGGGAAGACAGGGTCACCGTCACGGTTGGGTTCTGCTGTACAATATGCGCTGCGCGGGTCTGCAAAAGCAGCTGCAAAACTACCAGCAATACTGCCGCAACCGCCCAACCTCTTTTACGATGCATCATGGATCTTCACCCGGTCCCCGGCCTGCACGGCCCGCGTACTGCTGACAATGACCTGTGTATCGGCGTCCAGCGCACCACTGACGGCGGCGGTGGTATCGCCCGTTTCCACCACCGTGACAGGCAGCGATACTACGATATTCTGCTGACCCAAGATTGTGGCTTTTTGTTCGATAGCCAGCACATAGCAGCCGGTATTATCTTTATGTACCGCGCTGGCCGGCAGCACACAGGGCCGCTTTTCACCCTGCACCGTGGCCGATGCGTTGGCAGCACCGGCACACCATGCCCCTTTGGACAAGGTGCATTTTGCTGTAACGGTGCCGTTTTCATCCGGGGCCGAAAGGCTCTGCACGGCGGCATCACAGCTTGCGCGGCTCTGGCTCAGGTGCAGTACAGTGCCAACTGAAACAAGGTTGGCTTGAGATTCTTCCAAAGGAATTTCGGCGGTAAAATCGGCATCTGCAGCCAGCTGGCCGCCCACGGCAGGGGAGGGCTGCCCAACCACGAGATCCAGCGACACAAGGGTGCCATCACTGGGGGCAGTCAGTGTGCCGCCCGCCTGCTGCACGGCAAGCAAGGCATCCAGTTCGGCCTGCAGGGTTTCGGCATCAGAGGCCGTTACAGCAGCAGCGGCGCGGTCCAGTGCGTTCTGTTTTTCCGTGGTTTCCTGCTCTTTCTCCAGCGTGTGCAGTGCGGTGTTGCGGTTATCCTCGGCACTTTGGGCGGCGGAAAGTGCCGCATTGTTGGCATCTTCGGCGGCTTTTTGGGCGCTGTACAGGGCATCCTCCGCAGCTTCCAGGGCAGCGGCGGCGTTTTCTACGGCGGCCTGTTTTTCAGCGTCGTCCGCATAGCCGGCATTGCGGGCTTTTTCCAGAGCGGCAGCAGCTTCGTCCCGCTTGGTCTGGGCACGGGAAACGCTCTCTTCACCATCGGCGTAGATTCTGTGTGTTTCCTCGTAGGCACGTTCTAATTGCTGCTGGGCGAGCTGGGCGGCGTAGGGGTCGGCGGTGTCTCCCGCCGTCTGTTGTGCGGCCTGGGTCCGGGCCTGCTGCAACGCGGCCCGCTTGGCGTTTACGGCGCGGTCCACTTCAGCGGCATCAAACACGGCCAGCGTGTCCCCGGCCTTGACGGTCTGCCCCGCCTGCACGGGTACTGCCATGACCAGCAGACCCGCGGGCACTGTAAAAGGGGTGCCGCCCGCAAAGCTGACCGTGGCCGTAGTGCGCACGCTTTTTGTCACATTGCCGGAGGACGGCCTCTGCACCGTCACGCTGGCCATGGCTGCCCCTGCTGTACCGCGGGCCAGCAGTGTCAGCACCAGCAGCAGTGCAAAAAAGCGGACAATCCACCCAAGCCGCTGGCGCTGGCGTGGGTCCATCCCGGTAAGCAGTTCGATAGGTCCTCATCCTTTCACGGCTCCGGCCAGAATCCCCTGTTCCAGATACTTTTGGCCGAAAGCAAAAATCAGTACGGCGGGCAGCAATGCAAACAGGCTGGCCGCCATGGTCAGTGCCAGGTCGCGGGTAGTATCGGTCAGATAGAGTGACAGCGACCAAAGCGACTGTGTTTTTAAAAAGGTCATAGGCTGTTCCAGCGCATTCCAGGCATCCAGAAAGCTCATGGTCAGCGCAGCCAGGATACCGGGCAGCCCCACTGGCAGGCCGATTCGCGCAAACTGCTGCCACGGGGTCGCGCCATCTATAGCGGCAGCTTCCAGCAGCGGCAGAGGAACAGCGTCAAACCCGCGCTGCATCACAAATACGGGAAATGTGCTGAATGCCCCCGGCAGAATGACCGCCCAGACAGTATCCATCAGTCCCAGGTGGTTTATCGTCAGATAGGCAGGCACCATAGTGACCTGGAACGGCAGCAACATTAAAATAAGGTACAGCCCCCGCACGGCCCCGCGCCCGCGAAATTTCAAGCGGGAGAGTGCCCATGCGGCGGGAGCACCCACGACCAATTGACCAGCCAACTGCGGAAATGTCTGCAGGCAGGTGTTCCAATAGGTGGTAAAGTATTCCGGTGTGTCCAGCAGCAGCTTGACAGCAGGTTCCAGCGTAGGGTAGCTGGGCAGCAGGGTCCACGCAGCCTGCCCGCTGCCGGAAAGCGCCGGGCCGATGGTCGCTGCCAGCTCCTCCGAGCCGGTCAGCGTGCCCATCAAAAGGAACCATAGCGGGAACCATACGAGCAGGACGAATGGGAAAAGCAGAATTTTTTTTAGAGCCGTTTTATGCATACCGCGATCACCGCCCCCAGCGCCCCTGCCATCAGGATTGCTGCGGCGCTCAGCCTTGGCAGATCCAGTGCCAGGAACCAGTTGTTGAACAAATGCTGCAATAAATAGATGCTTTTTTCCGGGTAGGCCCCGGCCACCAGATAGGCTTCGCGGAAAACTTTAAAGGTGTTCAGCAGACTCAGCACCAGCGTGACGGCCAGTGTGGGCAGCAGGTTGGGCAGGGTAATGGCTGTAAACTGCCGCCACCCACTGGCACCATCCACGGCAGCGGCCTCGTACAAGTCTGTGGAGATGCTGTCCAGCCCGCTGGACCAAAGGATGCTGTCATAGCCGATGTTTTTCCACAGATAAGTACCGATCAGCACCCAGAACGCAGCATCCGTGCCCATAAAGTCACAATGGGTGCCAAAAGTTCCGTTCACAAGGCCGTTTTGGGCAAACAATACTTTCCAGAGCAGTGCAAGGCTTGCCACCGGCAAAGCCATGGGCAGCAAAAAGGTTGTGCGGCAGACCTCGGCCCAGGAGGTATTTTTTAAGCCTTTCGCCCGTAGCGCCAAAGCCAGTGCCAGACTGAGCGCCAGCAGCAGCGGAACGCATACTCCGATAAACCGCACCGTATTTTCCACCGCCAGTCGGAACGCATCGTTGCCCAGTACCGCCGTATAGTTGGCAAGGCCCACAAAGTGTCGCCCCATCGTGTCGGTCACGCTGCGGCGCACCGTCTCCACAAAGGGGGCCAGCACAAACAGGGTGACACCGCACAGGCTGGGGGCCAGAAACAGCCAGGGCGTAGGGTCCGGGTGTTTGTTTTGTCTTTTCTGCATACAATTTTTTCCTGCAAAGCGATGCGCGGGGCAGCATGGCCGCTCCGCGCACCGATGTTACTTTTGTTCTGCCAGATACAGCGCCAGATCACTCTGCACACCCGCCACAGCGGCGGCCACGTCCTCGCTGCCGTCAATGATGGCCTGGGCATGGTTTATAAAGTTCTGCTGCAGCATCACCGGGAACAATACAGGTGTGGTGCAGTTGGCGTAGAAGGCATCCAGGTCGCCGACATACGCGCCGGTCACTTTACCCGTTTTTGCGCCGCTTACCGTCGCTTTGACGGCATCGAGTTTTTCCCGCAGGCAGTCCGCCCGCACCGTTGTACCATCGGAGCAATACTGGCTTTGCACATCGGTGCCGAAGAACGCAGCGGCCAGCCCCTTTGCGGCATCCGGATTTTTGCTGTTGGCATTCACGCCCACCAGTACCTGCGGGTTATAGGCACCCTGCGTCAGGCCGGGCATCGGGATCATATCCACGGGAACGGCCTCGGCATCCGCATCAAAAATATCGTTGGTGCGCGCCATTGCAATGACGGCGTAGGGGGTGGCAACATCCATCCAGCCGAATTTGGCGCGGCTGCAGGTGCTGTACTCGTCCTGCTGTGCATCGATGGTGACAATGTCCGCGTTGTCGTAGCTCTGGGAAGATACACCGTCCATCTCGGTGTTGATATAGTCAGCCATGCCATAGTAGTCGGCAGTTGTTTTCACAAAGGTAAATATCTTGGTCAGGGCGTCTGCATCCAGTGCGCCGTCGTGCAGCAGGGCATTGGCACTGGAAGGCAGGAGCAGATTCGCGAAGTCAACGCCGCTGGCCAGCGCCAGAGCATACTTCTGGTCATCGGGCAGAGCCGTGTAATATTCATCGCTGTACTGCTCGGTGTCGGGGCGGGGTGCAGCGGCCAGCACGGCGTCCTGCAGGTCGTTCAGGTCGGTCAGGCCGTCCAGCGTGCCCGCGTCACCACAGAGTGCCGGGACGATGAACCGCGCAGGCAGCACATAGGCCCTGCCATCGGTCATAAACGGATCGATGATATTGCTCTGCAGCGCATCCAGCGGCACGGTGTCACTCATGTCAGCCAGCATTCCCTTATTGATATAGGTCGTGTAGTCGACACGATCCAGAAGCAGCACATCAGGCCCTTCCCCGGCCAGCAGTTCGGTGTTCAGCTGGGTCAGCGCATCGTTGATGGCGGCGCTGACATCATCGGTGTCGGTCTGCACGGCGGTTTCAAAGGTAACGTCCACCTCGGGATTGGCTTTTTTGTAGGCGTTCACGGCCAGCCGCGCCGTGGCGGAATCCGCCAATGACCAGACGGTCAGCGTTGTGTCGGCATGGGTGGGCAGCGTTTCGTCATAGTGATAGAAATAGAGATCGCCGTTTCCGCCGCTGTCGCCAAAGAGCAGGACCATAAAGTCCTCCGCCGCCGTGCGCAGCAGAGAGAGCGGATAGTTGCTGGAAATGCTCATCGCTGTGCCCTCGGCAGGGACGACCTGCTCCGGCAGGGTGCCGCCGGGGGCCAGGCGGTAGATGCCGTCCGTGCAGGCGTAATAAGCCGCGCCGTCTGCGTCGCCGGTCAGCGCTTGAGAACTGGTCGCATTGGGGACCGGGTTCAGCAGTTCGGTGCTTGCGCCGGTGGCGGGGTCCAGGGCGTTCAGGATAATATCGCCGGTATTATTGTCAAAGCTCAGGTAAACAAGCTGGTTGCCGACTGTCGTGAGGGAGTTGAGGCTGTACGCCAGATCCTGCGGCAGTGCGGCGGTCGTAACACTGCCGTCAGTCAGGCTGACCTGCACAAAATCCACGGTGTCGCCGTTGGAGACAAAATCCAGCTTATCCCCCTGAAATACAGCTGTGTTGGGGTTGATGCCCTGCTTTACCGTGTCATCCTCTACAACGGTTTTGGTTCCGTCAGGTGCCTGCAGAACCAGCCCGGCATTCTCCCCGTCATAGGTGATAAGCGCCTGCTCACCGTCCGGCGCAACGAGGATCCACGTGACCATCGCATCGCCCACGTCAAACGCTGCAGGTTCCGATGTCCAGTTGGTTCCGTCAGTGCTGGTGCGGCGGGTGTAGTCTTCGATGCTGTCCTCCCCCACCTTGCCGGTGTACAGAACAATCGTTCCGTCCGCCAGCTGCGTCGGGTAAGAGATGAGCTGCTCACCGCCAAGGTCAACGCGGCTCTCGACCCAGCGGCCCATCTGGGTATCGGTGGTGTCTGCAGCGGTCAGGCTGGGAGTGGTGTCCTGCCTGGCGCAGCCTGCCAGACTCAAAATAAATGCCGTGCATAATCCGGCACTGATGATTCGTTTCATAAGTATGTGCCCTCCTTCATCGGGTGTAGCACCAGTATACCGCCCGAATCTTGAATTGTCCTTGAAAAAAGCTGCGGCTTTTCAAGACTGTTTCAAGGTTTGGGGTGTATACTAGAAAGGGAAAAGGAGAATTATGCCATGCGGATTTTATTGATCGAAGATGACCGCGCCCTTTGCACGGCGCTGCTGCCTGCCCTGCAAGCTGCGGGCTATACTGTAGATACCTGCCACGACGGCGCAGACGGCAAAGCCCTTTTGTGCGGCGGCGCATACGATGTCTGTGTACTGGACCGGATGCTGCCCGGGCTGGACGGTCTTAGCCTGCTGCGGGCCGCCCGCGCCAAGGGATGTACCACCCCGGTGTTAATGCTGACGGCCCTGTCCGGCATCAATGACCGGGTGGACGGCCTGGATGCCGGTGCAGACGATTACCTGGGCAAGCCCTTTGACACGCGGGAGCTTCTGGCCCGGCTGCGGGCACTAACCCGCCGCCCCGGCACCACTGCCGAATCTGCCATACGCTGCGGTGACGTGACGCTGGATGCCGCCCAACTGACCCTGAGCGGGCCAAAGGCCGCTGCGGCCCTGACCAAGAGGGAGGCCGATCTTTTAGAGGTACTGCTGCGCACACCGGGGCAGCTGCAGACCCGTGCGGTGCTTTTGGCGCGGGTTTGGGGACCACTGGCCGAAGTTGAGGACGCTAATCTGGACTGTTACATCCATTTTGTGCGGCGGCGGCTGAAAGCCGTAGGCAGTGCGGTAACGATCACCACCGTGCGCGGTAGCGGCTATAAGGCGGAGGTACCGCCATGCTGACTGCACTGCGCCGCCGTTTGACCCTGCTGATGACGGCGCTGACCTCGTTGGTGCTGGCAGGTGCGCTGGTCGTGACATGGAATTATGCCACCGCCCAGTACAGGACCGCCGCGGAGACGCTGCTCACGCAGAACTTTTCTGCCATCGTTGACCGGCTGGACAGCGCCGACAGCGTAAGTGACGCTTGGCTGGCTGACCAGGAGCACAACAGCGGCTGCCTTTTGTTTTTGTGGGACAACGGTGCCGCGCTGCATTTTGCGGGCACCACGGGCAGCGCCGATGCCCGCAATGCGGTTGAACCTCTGTTAGAAGAAGGTTTGTCCCCCCTGCTGGACACAAGTCTGCATGACAGCAGCGGTGCCGTGCAGAGGCAAAGCGCGGTGTTCACGCTGAACGAATACCGCTGCCACGCAGCCTTGCTGCCGCGCGGCACAGCAGGCAGTTATCTGCTTGTGGCCGCTTTACAGGATATGGGCTTTGTACACCGTCATGCGGTCCAGACAGTTGTGCAGTATGGTGCGATCTGGTTCACTGGCACACTGCTGCTGGCGATCATCAGCTGGCGGCTGACCGGCAAAGCGCTGGCTCCGACGGCATTGGCCATGCGGCGGCAGAAGGAGTTCATCGCCGCAGCCGGGCACGAACTGCGCAGCCCGCTGGCCGTAGTAAAAGCAAGCCTGGACGCTGCGTGCCGCACTCCTGTGACTGAACGCGCCACCCTTTTGCGGAATGCCGAGCAGGAGACGGACCGTATGGCGCGGCTGGTGGAGGATCTGCTGGTGCTGGCCAACGGCGACTTGGATGCCTTGCCGGCCCATCTGCACCCCATCGCACCGGATAACCTCTGCCTAGAAGTATACGATGCGTTTTTCCCGTTGGCGCAGCAGCGCCAACACCCGTTAAGTCTGACCCTGCCGGAGGACAGCGTTCCTTCCATAGAGGCGGACCCGGACCGTGTAAAGCAGCTGCTGGCAATCCTGCTCAACAATGCGTTTGACCACACCCCCGCGGGCACCCCCGTGGAACTGTGCTTGACATACTGTGGGGAAAAAATCACCCTGGCCGTGCAAGACCACGGCCCCGGCATACCGGATGCCGAAAAAGCTCGGGTCTTTGACCGTTTTTACAGCGCTGATCCCAGCCGCACCGACAAGCACAATTTTGGCCTTGGTCTAAGCGTAGCCAAGGAACTAGCCCGGCTGCATCATGCAGACTTGACCGTGACCGACACCCCTGGCGGCGGGGCAAAATTTGCGGTGACTTTTGCGGCAAGGATATCTTAATGCTTGATTGACATCCATAACCGAAAGATGCATCAGCGAACCCTGCTGATGACTATGTACAATACATTAGACGGTGAGCAAACTCTCTAATGAAATCCATCATAGGTGGATTGTCGCCTTGAATTGTGAATGTCGTGTAAACAATTAGCACTTACTGTTGACCGACTGCTAATCTGTGGCGTATACTAGACTTACAGATTTATTCTGTACCAGCACCTTTACAACTGAATACACAGCATAACAGGTACTTTACTCTCTCGGTGGGGCGCACAGCAAGGTCAAGGCAGACCCTAACTCACGGCAGGGAGAGGACATAATGATACTCCAGATGCCCTACAGCTTCAGATAGGGTGACCGCGCTTGGGTTGTAAGAAGTAAGACCCTTGCAGAGTCAGTGTACGGTCGTTGCCAGCGGCTTGCCTGTTGTGTTCCCAAGTCTGGGGGCGAGCGGCAAATTAGACATTTTTCTTCAGCATTTATTTTGATGTACACGGTTTCTTTTATTATCTATATAACTGTGCAATTGACGCTACTATGCGTATTATTTGATTTTTATTGAATTCACATCAAGATTTGCGGAGAAAGTGTACCCTTACGCCCGGATAGAACAGAGAAAATATTGAAAGAGCCCGGAGGGCCTTACCAAATCGGTAAGGTTCTCCGGGCTCTTTTTTCTCCCCCGGAAAGTGTATTCAAGAGGGTTATACGGAATAACGATGTAGCACGGAAAGGAAGTGTACTTATGATTAGACCAATTCTGAGAGATTGTGCAAAATACGCACGAGGACCGCCAAAGTGAATCAGAACTGATTCACTCTGGGGTGGTAAAACCGAAAAAGTGAATCAAATTTGATTCACTCCCACATTTCGCCCAGACGCGCCCTGTGTGGGGCGGATGCTCCTCACCGCACACGGATGCGATGAACTCCGCAAACTCGCCGTTTGGCGCGTTTGTGGGGGTGTGGGGCAGCGTGAGCCGTACAACTTAACACTAGAGAGTAAAACTTACTACACACAAAATTACGATACTATGAGATAATAGATATATGCCAAACAAGAAAGGATGATGCAAATGACTTTTACCAAACTTCCAAAGGCAATCTCCGCAGAAGAACTTCTCTCCACGCCGCTGCCGCCGGTCAAGTGGATCATTCCTGGTCTGCTCCCAGCCGGTCTTGCACTGTTTGCTGGCCCAAGCAAGGCGGGCAAAAGCTGGTTGACCTTGTGGCTGTGTTTGCAGATCGCGCAGGGAAAGCCCATGTGGGGGCGCGAAATAGAGCCGCACACCGTGATTTATTTTTCGCTGGAAGATACATTTAATCGTTTGCAAAACCGCATTTTTCAGCTTATCGACGGCGGAGATGCCCCAGAGCGTCTGATTCTCCAAACGGAATGTCCGAGTATTGGGCAGGGCTTAGAGGAACAGTTAGAATCTTTGATTCATACATACTGCGATGTTGGCTTGATTGTCATCGATACACTTCAAAAAGTGCGTGTGAGCGATGGAAATGGCGGGATGTATGCAAACGACTATAAAGAAGCGGGGGCATTGAAAAAGATTGCCGACAAGTATGGCATCTGCATATTGCTGATTCACCACTTGCGCAAGCAAACTGCATCCGACCCATTTGACCAGATTTCAGGCTCCACAGGTCTTATGGGTGTGGCAGATACCAGCTGGGTTATGCAGCGCAAGCGAATGAGCCAAACTGCTGACATTTTGCTTACCGGACGCGATATGGACGATAGAATGCTGCATTTGCGGGAAGAAAATTGCGTCTGGACTTTGGAAGATGAAGAAACCGCAGAGGAACGGGAAATTAAGGCTGTGCCGGACTACTTGTGGAAAGCGGCAAAGTACATCGAAAGTGTGGGAAACTGGCAGGGAACAGCCTCCGAGTTGCTTGCAGCGGCAGGTATCGAAAATGCCAAACCGAACCAGTTCACCTACAACATGGCGAAGTATTTCGATAAAGTATTTGAACCGAAAAACATCCGATATAAAACCCATCGAAAAAACAAGGTTCGCCTTTTGAGCTTCTATGGTGACGATGGTGACGGTGGTGACGATGATATTGACATAACTCAATTATCGGGGTGGGGTATCCCAGAAAGACCGTCACCATCGTCACCATCGTCACTCGGAGCGCTTGAGGGAAGCAAGCATAGCGTTTGGATATCCACAACGCATTTTTGGGATGAACCCCAAACCCCCGAGGCTGCGCAAATGTTACGATTTTTTCAATTCTGGGCAGTTTTTGTTGACAGGCTGGGAATCTGTATGTTATCCTGAATCTGCAGAGATTTTCTGCGCAGCACCTTTACAACTGAATACACAGCATAACAGGTACTTTACTCTCCCGGTGGAGCGCACAGCACGGTCACGGCAGACCGGAAACCCGCGGCAGGGGAGAGGATATAATGATACTCCTGCTGCCCCACGCGTCAGATGCGGTGACGGCGTTAGAATTGTAAGAAGTAAGATTTTAACAAGGTCAGTGAACGGCTGTATGCCAACAGCCTGCCTGTTATGTTCCTACTGTCTGGGGGCAAGCGGCAAATAAGACATTTTCCCAAGCACTTATTTTGATGC
>ERZ772882.2814-NODE-2814-length-14879-cov-5.910213_pt1 | contig 14879 bp, 13 predicted proteins | sample MGYA00580576_ERZ772882 | MGnify/ENA primary metagenome ERZ772882 (study PRJEB29015, sample SAMEA2737658) | human gut metagenome | biome: human gut; feature: human-associated habitat; material: faeces | place: China | collected 2012 ... | reverse complement strand
GCCTCTGCCGTGGCTTGCAAGTAGTACCCACTTTGCAAAATCCACGGCGTGACCGCCAGCCTTTCAGCAATCGAATTTGCTTCAACGCTGCCGCCCACAGGCAGAGAGAATTTTGAAAATCCTCTCTGCCATCCATCTCAAAATCTGCGGGTTTTTCGATGGGGACGGGGATGCGAGGGGCTTTGCCTTGTCCTCCAGCAACAGGAGCGTGGCACGCTCCTGTCACAGTTCCCAAGGAGGAGTAGTCCATCGGTAGCTCTGCGGCACTCCACGCCGGTCAAGATACTCCTGCCTTGCCTGTTCCCGCTGTTCTTCGGTAGGAGCGGTCTTGTATTGTGAGTAGAGCTGTCGGTTCAGCATGGCGTCGAGCTTCTTCTCCAAGCCCTGCCGGATTTCTTCTTCAAAATCATCCTCGCCCCGCAGATGGTACATGGCGAGGTCGATGAACAGATCATAGGGGATTTGTACGCTTTTCATTTTCCTATCCTTTCCTATCCGCGACGGTCGCAACGATTGCGACGGTTGCTTTGATGGCATCATTTCCACCGTCGCGACCGTCGCAGCCGTCGCGCTGTCCTCAGTCGATTACTTCGTACTCAACATTGCCGATTACCATATAGGTGAGCTTCACCTGCCGCCCGGAGTGTTTGGCCCTGTTCTCATACCTCACATGGTACTCGTCCAGCAGCCTGCCGGATTTAACGTTCAGGTATTTGGTGAGGGCATTTGCCGCCATGCCTGTATTCACCGTTTCCGCAAGCTCGGTCGGGCTGCCTGTCCATTCTCTGCTTTCGGAGGAAACAAGCTGGGAAACCGTATCCAATACCGGGTCGGGCGGCTCCTGATACGGCTCGTTCTCTGTCCGTTCAAGGCTCCATATCTGCGTGTCGGCATCTTTTTTCAGATATAGAATCTGATCCTGTTGATCTCGCCCCACCGCATCGACCGTGGCCTCCAATGCAGTCCGTTTCTTCTTCTGCATCAGGAGTGCTCCGTCTGCACAACCGAGAAGTCCTGTTGTGCCGGAGATCGTTTCAAAGCTGTCTCCGGCTGGCTGCTTTCTTGTGTGATGAACGGTAACGATGCAAATGCTGTGTCTGTCCGCAAAACGCTTGAGCTTGCCGATGATCTCATAGTCGCTGGCGTAGCTGTAAGCCTCGCCTCCGGCCTCCCGAATCTTCTGCATGGTGTCAATGATAACCAGCTTCGTGTCGGGGTGTTCCTTTATGAAATTCTCAAGCTGCTCGTCAAGACCGTTTCCGATTTTGTTTGCTGCCGTTGCAAAATGCAGGCTGGCGGTATCCGCCACGCCGTACATCATAAACATCCGGCTCTGGATTCTCTGGAAATCATCCTCCAGCGCAAGGTACAGAACCGTACCCTGGTGGACTTCATAGCCCCACAGCCTTTGCCCTGTGCTGACATGGTAGGCAAGCTGCGCTACCAGAAATGATTTTCCGATTTTGGGCGCTCCTGCGAGGATATATGCCCCGGAGTAGAGCAGACCGTCTATGACGGGCGGTCTGCTCTTGTAGGCGGTCTGATACAGCTCTGTCATGGAAACCGTATGAAGATAATGCGGGTCGTTCATGCGTCGGATTCTCTCACGCATTTCCTCAATATTTTCCTCCGGGGGATTGCTTTCGCAGGTTTCATGTGGTACGCTCTGGTTAGTTGAATTGTGAGGCGGCTGCCCTCCATCTGCGCCAACAGATGGGATGAGGGCGGTCGTTTTCTCATTTTCCGTCATTGCGCTCACCTCCGGGAATCTGGAAGCCGTAGAACTTCTGCTTGAAATACTGGGCGGGGCATTTTCCGGCTACGGTCAGATAGCCTTGGGCTTTTAGCTCTCTGTTCATTTCCCGGACGATCTGATACGCCTTGCTGCGGCTGATGCCCATGATCTCCGCCACCTCTGACGCTGTGATAAACTGTGCTCTCATAGTACCTCCTGTTTCAAAGTGATTCGCCTCGGTCTGCGCATCTTTTGTTCATCCTCCTTTCTCTGCTCTCCTCTAAAATGCGCATCTTGAGTACATATTTTATTATACGCATACAAGATGCATCTGTCAAGCCTTCAAAAAACAAAAATATGTACTTGCAATTCGCTTTATTCTGTGATATGATATGGACGAGGTGAATCAGATATGGACAATTTCGATTATCCCGCCATTGGGCAGAGAATCAAGCAGCTCCGAAAACGGAAGGGGCTGAACCAGACCGAGCTGGCACAAATGCTGAAAAAATCCCTCCGCACCGTACAGAAGTACGAAACCGGAGAGATTGAAGTGTCGATTGCCGTTGTCAATCAGATCGCAGACCTGCTGGACACGACCTCAACCTATATTCTTGGGTATGAATCCAGCACGACACAGATCAGGACGCTTGCCGACGTGATGGACTTCCTCTTTAAGCTGGAAACGGTAGAGGGCATCGACTTCAAGATCAATGTGCAGAAGCCGCCCCGCAGCAAGCAATGGGAGTGCTCGGTTTCCTTTGATGGAAAGAGCACGGCAGAGTTCAACGCAGATATGTGCCTGTTCCTTGAACAGTGGGAGGACGAGCGCAGCGAGCTTCGCGCCTATAACTCCACGCAGGCAGCATATAAGCGCTGGAAGGAGCAGACTTTGGCATATTACGCCGCGAACGCAGTCAAATGCACAGAGCCGGAGGAACTTGACCGTGACGAACTGATTGCAAGACGGACGGAACTTTTGGAAAAGGAATATGGTAAAAACGAGAGTAATGAGTAAATAACCCCATCAAAGCCTGATTCTTGAGGGAAGGAGGTAAAAATGTCAGTAACAAAAGACGGCGACACCGGTCGCTGGATGTCTCAGATCCGCGTGACGGACTGGACGGGCAAGACCATCCACAAAAAGAAGCGGGGATTCACCACCAAGAAGGAAGCCCTGCAATGGGAACGGGACTTTATCAGCCAATCCACAGGCAGCCTCGGCATGACCTTCGGTGACTTCATCACCCTGTATGTCAAGGATATGGAGCACCGCCTCAAGCCCTCCACCGTTGCCAGCAAGAAATGGCTGATTGACCTGAAGGTAACGCCTTTCTTCAAGAAAATCCCGCTGAACGAGATCAAGCCCACTCATGTGCGCCAATGGCAGAACTCCCTGACCAGCTATCGGGATGAAAACGGCAAGCCTTACGCCCAGACCTATCTCAAGTGCATCAACAACCAGCTCACGGCGATTTTCAACTACGCAGTCAAATACTATGGCTTGAAAGAAAACCCCTGCCACAAGGCGGGGAGCATGGGCAAGAAGAAAGCCGACGAGATGCTGTTCTGGACAAAGGACGAGTTTCAGACCTTTATCGAGAGCATGAAAGACCGTCCCGCCAGCTACACGGTATTCATGACCATGTACTACACGGGGATTCGGGAGGGAGAGCTGCTGGCGCTCACGCCGTCGGACATCGACTTCGAGAAGAAGACCCTGACGGTGAACAAGAGCTATCAGCGCCTCGGCAGAGAGGATATTATCACCACTCCGAAAACACCGAAAAGCATCCGTACTATCCCTATTCCCGACGGCCTTTGCAACTGTTTGCAGGAGTATATGTCCCATTGCTACGGACTGCAAAATGATGATCGGCTGTTTCCCTACACCAAGAGCTTTCTGTACCACGAAATGGAGTATGGCTGCAAGGCATCGGGGGTAAAGCGCATCCGGGTGCATGACATTCGACACAGCCACGCCAGCCTGCTGGTGGAGATGGGCTTCTCTCCGCTGCTGATCGCAGAGCGTCTCGGACATGAGAAGGTACAAACAACGATGGACACGTACAGCCACCTGTACCCCAACAAGCAGGTGGAGGTAGCCAGACAGCTTGACGGCATTATGCCGTGAGCCTCTGGCTACAAAAATCGCTGCAAATGTAGCCAATTTGTAGCCACTAAAAAAGAAAAATCCTGAAAAACGCTGTATTACCAACGCTTTTCAGGATTCAGAAAACACTAAATATTTATTCCCACTCAATGGTCGCCGGGGGTTTGCTGGTGATATCGTAGACGATGCGGTTGATGCCGCGCACTTCGTTGACGATGCGGACCGACACGCGGTCGAGGACGTCATAGGGGATTCTCGCCCAGTCGGCGGTCATGAAGTCGGATGTGGTGACGCCGCGAAGGGCGAGCGTATAATCGTACGTCCGGCCGTCGCCCATAACGCCGACAGAGCGCATGGAGGTCAGGACCGCAAAATACTGGTTCATCTGGCGGTCGAAGCCGGCTTTGGCCACCTCGTCGCGGAAGATGAAGTCCGCCTCGCGCAGCGTGTCGAGTTTTTCCTTTGTAATGTCGCCAATGACGCGGATGGCAAGGCCGGGGCCGGGGAACGGCTGGCGCATGACAAGGTACTCGGGAAGGCCGAGCTCTCTGCCAAGGCCGCGCACCTCGTCTTTAAAGAGCATGCGCAGCGGCTCGATGATCTCCTTGAAGTCAACATAGTCGGGAAGGCCGCCGACGTTGTGGTGGCTCTTGATGACGGCGGAATTGCCGAGACCGGATTCGATCACGTCGGGGTAAATGGTACCCTGGACGAGGAAATCGACCTTGCCGATTTTTTTGGCCTCGGCCTCAAAGACGCGGATGAACTCCTCGCCGATGATCTTGCGCTTGGCCTCGGGCTCGGATACGCCCGCAAGCTTCGAGAGGAAGCGGTCCTCGGCGTTCACGCGGATAAAGTTGATATCCCACTTGGAGAACGCCGCTTCGACCTCGTCGCCCTCATCCTTGCGCATGAGACCGTGATCGACGAAGACGCAGGTCAGCTGATTTCCGATGGCCTCGGCCATGAGCGCGGCCGCAACGGAGGAGTCTACGCCGCCCGAGAGTGCCAGCAGCGCCTTGCCGGAGCCGACCTTTTCGCGGATGGAGCGGATGGCGTTCTGTCGGTAATCGGCCATGGTCCAGTCGCCGGTCGCCTTGCAGACGCGATATAAGAAGTTGCGAAGGATGACAGAGCCCTCTTCGGTGTGGTTGACCTCGGGGTGGAACTGCACGCCGTAGATTTTGCGCGTCTCGTCGCAGATACCGACCGTAGGGCAGGCGGCGGAGTGCGCGCAGAGGGTAAAGCCCTCGGGCACCTTTGCCATATAGTCGCCGTGGCTCATCCACGTGATGCTGCTTGGCTTGAGCCCATGGAAAATCTCACAGGAGGTATCGAAGAAGGTCTCCGTTTTGCCGTATTCGCGCGCGGTGTCGTCCTGCGCGGCGGTTACCTTGCCGCCTAAGTTGTGCGCGATGAGCTGGCAGCCGTAGCAGATGCCGAGAATCGGAAGACCGAGGGTGAAAATCTTCGGGTCAACCTGAGGCGAACCCTCCGCGTAGACGCTCTGCGGGCCGCCGGTGAAGATGAAGCCGATGGGATTATACTTCATCAGCTCGTCAAGCGGCGTGGTGCAGGGCTTGACCTCGCAGTATACGTTCGCTTCCCGCACGCGGCGCGCGATGAGCTGGTTATACTGCCCGCCAAAATCCAGAATCAATACTACCTGTGATGCCATGTCTCTCCTCCTAAAACTGGGTGCTAATCTGTATTATCGCTTTGCCGCCTCCTCAAGAGAAGCCGCAATAAAGCCCTGGAACAGGGGATGCGCCTTGTTGGGGCGCGATTTGAACTCCGGATGGTACTGCACGCCGACGAAGAACGGGCGGTCCGACAGCTCCACGGTTTCAACGAGCCGTCCGTCGGGAGAAAGACCTGAGAGCGTGAGCCCCGCGTCAGTAAGCGCCTGCCGGTAGTCGTTGTTGAACTCGTAGCGGTGGCGGTGGCGCTCGGAAATCTCCAGCGTGCCGTAGCAGCGCTCCATGGTCGTACCGGGCTGAATCTCGCACGGGCACGCGCCGAGGCGGAGCGTGCCGCCCTTGTCGATCTCATCGCTCTGGCCGGGCATGAAGTCGATGACCTTGTGCTTGCAGATTTCATTAAACTCGCCGGAGTCCGCGTCCTCGATGCCGGCCACGTGGCGGGCAAACTCGATGACTGCGACCTGCATGCCGAGGCAGATGCCGAAGTAGGGAAGACGGTGCTCGCGCGCGTACTGCGCCGCTAAAATCATGCCTTCAATGCCGCGGCCGCCGAAGCCGCCGGGAACGAGAACGCCGTCTACTCCATGCATTGTATCAGCGAGCGAGTCCTTCGTCAAGTGTTCCGAGTCAATCCATTCGATATGAACCTCGCTTCCGAGCGCATAGCCCGCATGACGAAGCGCTTCGGCAACGGAAAGATACGCGTCATGGAGCTGCACATACTTTCCGACCAGGCCGATGGTGACGGACTTGTTTGCACCCTTTTCGCGTGCAACCATTTGCTCCCATTCGGTAAGATCGGGCGTGGGCGCGTCGATCTGAAGCTCGCGGCAGACGACAGAGGAGAAGTTGGACTTTTCGAGCATCAAGGGTGCTTCATAGAGGCACGGGATCGTAATATTTTCAATCACGCAGTCGGGCTTTACGTTGCAGAACATCGAAATTTTCTGGAAAATCGAGGACTCGAGCGGCTCGTCGCAGCGGAGCACGATGATATTGGGGTTGATGCCCATGCCAAGAAGCTCCTTCACGGAGTGCTGCGTGGGCTTGGATTTATGCTCGTCCGAGCCACGCAAAAACGGCACCAGCGTGACATGGATAAAGAGGCTGTTCTCCCGTCCGACTTCGAGGGAAATCTGCCGAACCGCTTCGATGAAGGGCTGCGATTCAATGTCACCGATGGTGCCGCCGATTTCGGTAATGACCACATCGGCGTTCGTCTTCTTGCCGACGCGGTACACGAAATCCTTGATTTCATTTGTAATGTGCGGGATGACCTGCACGGTCGAGCCGAGATACTCGCCCCGGCGTTCTTTGTTGAGGACGTTCCAGTAGACCTTGCCGGTTGTGAGGTTCGAGTATTTGTTGAGGTCTTCGTCGATGAAGCGCTCGTAGTGGCCGAGGTCAAGGTCGGTTTCTGCGCCGTCTTCGGTCACGTAGACCTCTCCGTGCTGATACGGGCTCATCGTGCCGGGGTCGACGTTGATGTAGGGGTCGAGCTTCTGCGCCGCGACCTTGAGTCCGCGCATTTTGAGAAGTCGGCCGAGACTTGCGGCCGTGATGCCCTTGCCGAGACCCGAGACCACGCCGCCGGTTACAAAGATGTATTTTGTCATAACTGCTTCCTCCGCATTTCAATTTCTCTGGTTCAATCTATGTTATTTGTAGGTTGCAAGGATATTTTCCGCGATGGTTCTGCGCGTGACGCACCGGTCCATGGCCTGCCGCTCAATGAACTTGTGCGCCTCGTTTTCTGTCATTTTGAGCTGCTCGATGAGCACCCACTTCGCCCGGTTGACGAGCCGGATCTCCGCCATCTTTTCCTCCAGCGTCGCAGTCTTCTGTTCCATGCGGCGAAGCCGCGCACGGGTGGCGCAGAGCAGCTGGAGCGTCGAAGAAAAAAGCGCGGGGGAGGTCGGCTTCTGGAGCGTCAGAACACCGCTTGGCGCAACGCGCGCGGTCACGTCGGGGTACTGCTCGGCGCGCACGAGAAGAAGAACGCCCGTCTGCGTGCTCTGGCAGATATCAAGGGCAAAATTCGTGCCGAACTCGTCCGGCAGCGGCGCATTGATGATCAGAAGATCGTAGCTGCGCTCGAGAAGACATCGCCGGGCGCTTGAAACGTCCGGGGCCTTCGTGATGGGCGAAAAGCTGCGCTCGGGCAGGAGCGGGAGCACGGAGTCCATAAATTTTGCGGACGCGGAGACGAGCAGCACGCTGTAGCTTTGCGTTACGCTATCCATTTGTGCGCGCCTCCTTTCCGGGGTAGGGTAGCATCAACGGGTGTAATAAGCAACAAGGGTCTCGGGGAGGTATCGGCGGGCAAATTCGCTTGTACGCGCTGCCTGCTTGGCCTCGTCGAGCATTCCGGGGAGCTTTCGGTAGCTGGCGGTCACCTGCTCGGGCGCTGTGAAGAGGTTCACATCGGCGGGCGCGGGCAGGGAAGACGCGGCTCTCACGCCATCAAGCCCTGCGTAGATGAGCAGCGCAAAGGCAAGATAGGGGTTGCACGAGGGGTCCGGCGAGCGGAGCTCGGCTCTTCGGTACTCGCCGGAGGCGGCGGGAATGCGGATGAGCTGCGAGCGGTTCTCGCTCGACCACGAGATGTACCGCGGGGCCTTGCGGCAGCCGAGACGGCGATAGGACGCGTCCACGGGATTCAAGAACACGGTCAGATCGTAAACGTGATTCAAAATACCGGCCATGACCTGCGGCATGACATCCGCGCCGCTGGAGGCCTTCACAGAAAGATTGATGTGCATGCCGCTTCCCGGCGCGTCCGGCAGAGGCTTTGGCGAAAAATCGGCGTAGAGACCATTTCCAGCAGCTACAGTCGAAACGACGCTCCGGAACGTGACCGCGTTGTCTGCGGCAGTTAAGGGGTCCGCGTAACGGAAGTCGATCTCGTTCTGCCCGGGGCCCTCTTCGTGGTGCGAACTCTCCGGGCGGATGCCCATCTGCTCAAGGGTCAAGCACGCCTCGCGGCGCACATTTTCACCCTTATCCTCCGGCGCAACGTCCATGTATCCGGCCGTGTCATACGGAACCTTTGTGGCAACTCCCGTATCGTCCAGCCGGAAGAGATAAAACTCCATCTCGGGGCCAAAGAAGAACGTGAGGCCTTCCTGTTCTGCCGCTTTTACGGCGTTTGCAAGGATCGCGCGTGTGTCCATCTCAAACGGCCGGCCGTCCGGGTAATACACCGAGCAGAACATGCGCACCACGCGCCCGTGCTCGGGTCTCCACGGCAGAATGCAGAGCGTCGACGCGTCCGGGCGCAGGACAAGGTCGGAGTGTACCTCGCCGCCGAAGCCCGCGATGGCCGACGCGTCGATGGAAATGCCGTAGGCAAACGCGCGGTCCAATTCGTCCGGCATGATCGAGACGTTTTTGAGCCGGCCCATCACGTCGCAGAACGTCATGCGGATGAACTTCACATCCTCCTCAATGACATATTGCAGAATTTCTTCCTTTTCGTAAACCATATCAAGCAGCCTTTCCTAAAAAAGAGGGCGCTCATCCGGACAGGTACCGCCCCCGCCCGAATGAACGCCATTGCTCATTCTACTATCTCTTACAATATTAAAAGTAATTTTATTACAGCTTTTCATATGTGCCATATCATAGCATGCCGGAAAACGCCTGTCAATCGGCTTTGCAGGCGGAAATGACATTTCGTGCAATCAGACAAGACGGGCGCGGAAACCCGGCCTTCCATTGGCGGAAAATGATGAAAGACAGAACGCAAAATGCAGGAGCAAAAAAATTTCCTGCAAATTTTCAAAAATTCTGCTTGACAAACGAAGGCCGCATGCGTATAATGCGGAGCATAAGGCAACGGCGTCTTTGAGCAATGGGGCTCAGAGACGTCTTTTCTTATTTTGACGGAACCTGTGGTACCTCGTCGTAAGCCGATGAGATCATAGCTTCCCGAACGATTCGTTTTTTATACAGAATACAGGTAACGAGGAAACCGGGGCAATGGCGTCTTTTTGGGATTTTGACGCCTTGCCTCGGCTTTTATTCATACGAAAGGAGTGGCGTAACATGCAAACGGTTTCTGATTATTTCGGAAGTCTGGTGTTTGACGACAGAGTCATGCGCGCAAGACTTCCGGCCAAGGTCTACAAGTCCCTCAAAAAGACGATCGACGAAGGGGTGAGTCTGGATAATCAGGTGGCCAATGCCGTAGCCGAGGCCATGCGCGACTGGGCAGTCGAGCACGGCGCGACGCATTTTACCCACTGGTTCCAGCCGCTGACCGGCATTACCGCCGAGAAGCACGACAGTTTTATTTCCCCGTCGCCCGACGGCGGTGTGATCATGGAGTTTTCCGGCAAGGAGCTCATTCAGGGCGAGCCGGATGCGTCCAGCTTCCCGTCCGGCGGCCTGCGCGCAACGTTTGAGGCACGCGGCTACACCGCTTGGGACCCCACGTCCTACGCGTTTTTGAAGGGCAAGACGCTCTGCATCCCGACGGCGTTCTGCTCGTACGGCGGCGAGGCGCTCGATAAGAAAACGCCGCTGCTGCGCTCAATGCAGGCCATCAACAAGCAGGCGATGCGCGTTCTGAAGCTCTTTGGCAACGAAGACGTGAAATGCGTCAAGACCTCCGTCGGCCCCGAGCAGGAATACTTCCTTGTTGACCGCGAGATGTTTGACAAGCGCAAGGACCTCGTCTTCTGCGGCCGGACGCTCTTTGGCGCGAAGCCCCCGAAGGGACAGGAGCTCGATGATCACTATTTCGGCTCCATCAAGCCGCGGGTCGCGGAATTCATGGAGGACCTCAACGAGGAGCTCTGGAAGCTTGGCATCCTTGCCAAGACCGAGCACAACGAAGTCGCCCCGGCGCAGCATGAGCTGGCCCCTATTTATACAACAACCAACATCGCAACCGATCACAACCAGCTGACGATGGAGATCATGCAGAAAGTTGCCCTCCGGCATGGTCTCGTGTGCTTGCTGCATGAAAAGCCCTTCGCGGGCGTCAACGGCTCCGGCAAGCACAACAACTGGTCGATTGCGACCGACACAGGCGTAAACCTTCTGACGCCGGGCGAAACGCCGTATGAAAACGCGCAGTTTTTGCTCTTCCTGTGCGCGGTCATTCAGGCCGTCGACGATTATCAGGATTTGCTGCGGCTGAGCGTTGCGACGGCTGGCAACGATCACCGGCTCGGCGCAAACGAAGCGCCCCCGGCGGTTGTGTCGATTTTCCTGGGAGATGAGCTGACCGCGATTTTAGACGCGATCGAAGCCGATGCACCCTACAATGCGGCGGAGAAGACGGTCATGAAGCTCGGCGTGCATGTGCTTCCCAAGTTCCTGCGCGACACGACGGACCGCAACCGCACTTCGCCCTTCGCCTTCACAGGCAACAAGTTTGAGTTCCGGATGCTTGGCTCGGCCAACTCCATTGCCTGCACGAACATTATGCTCAACGGCGCTGTCGCGCAGTCGCTCAAAGGTTTTGCCGATGCGCTCGAGAAGGCAGATGACTTTGAAGGCGCGCTGCACGATCTCATCCGCCGCACGATTCACGCGCACAAGCGCATCATCTTCAACGGCAACGGCTACGACGACGCATGGATCAAGGAAGCAACCGAACAGCGCGGCCTTCTGAACTTAAGAACTACGCCCGACGCGATGCCGACGCTGCTGGAAAAGAAAAACGTCGACATGCTGACCGGCCTCAAGATTTTCACGAAGGCGGAGCTCGAGTCGCGCTACGAGATCATGATGGAAAACTACGTCAAGACTGTCACCATCGAGGCGCAGACGATGCTGGACATGACGCGCAAGGAGATCCTGCCCGCCGTTGCCGGCTACACGAAGGAGCTCACCGAGACACTGGCTGCCAAGCGCGCGATCTTACCGTCGCTGCCGGCAAAATACGAAACCGGCACGATCACGAAGCTCTCTTCGCTTCTCGACCAGATCGACGCGGCGGCAGACGATCTGGAAAAAACGACGCTCCAGATCAAAGCCATTGACAGCGTCACCGAGTCCGCGTTCCAGATTCGCGACGCGATGCTCCCGAGAATGGCGGCTCTCCGTGTGGTGTGTGACGAAGCAGAGCCGTTAACGTCTGAACGCTTCTGGCCGTTCCCGACGTACGACAAGCTTCTGTTCGGCGTGAGATAATTTTGTTACACCATCAATTTGATTTATTATTTAGAAGGAGGATTCTTATATGAACCGCAATGTGAACCGTTCCTATGAGCTTGAAAGCCACTACCAGTTCATCAACCCCGCACATTCGTTCCTGATGGAAAGCGTCCACGAGCAGCACGATTTTTTCGATTCCTGCTTCGCCAAAGATGCAGAATTGTATCTTTCCTGTCTGGATACCAGCGCGTGGGACTAAGACGCGCCGGGCACAAGACAAGATAAATAGAATACCCAAAGGCGTTTGAGCCGGGAAAAGTACCGTAAAAGGCTGCTGACAGAGAGCGTGGGCAAGGTGGAAGCCGCGCAGCAAGCGTTACGCGAAGAACACCCGGCGAGCCGCAAGCTGAACGGAAAACAGATGACTCTGTTAGCGTGTCAAAGATTTGTTATCTCATGAGCTCCTCTAGGGAGGTTCGTAGGGGTCGATGCCCACATCGACCCACTGGGAGCTTACGAATTTGCCGCAGATCACCGAAAAAATTGGTGCGCTCTGCCGGGGCGATGTAGGCATCGCCCCCTACGCATCCTTTGATATGCCGGTTTCCAAATAGGTGCGCCGGGCCTGCCGCCCGTTACCCAGGCAGAGCGTTAGAAGACGCGACAGAGACAAAAGATAGGTGGCACAGCGAGACAGCACTTGCCCTATCGAATGCTGATTCAAAATTCTGGAGGATTTTATCATGTGTTCGATTATGGGTTACTGTGACGTTTGTGCCGCCTTTTCTGAGTTTCAGAAGGGTTTTCTAAAGACCACCTCCCGAGGCCCCGACGACAGCAGGATCGTCGATACCGGCAAGGGACTGCTCGGCTTCCACCGGCTTTCCATCATGGGTTTAACGCCCAGCGGCATGCAGCCGTTTGAGCGCGATGGCAGCTACGTCGTCTGCAACGGCGAGATCTACGGGTTCGAGAAGCTCAAAAAGGAGCTTGAGAAGAAATATGAGTTTGTCAGCGGCTCGGACTGCGAGATATTGCTTCCTCTGTACTTTGAACACGGCGTGGACATGTTCCGGATGCTCGACGCGGAGTTTGCGCTGATTCTTTACGACGGACGCACGAAAGAGTATATCGCCGCGCGCGACCCCATCGGTATCCGGCCGCTCTACTACGGCTACGACAAAAAGGGCGTGATCGTCTTCGCCAGCGAGCCCAAGAACTTAGTCACGCTCTGCGACAAGATCATGCCGTTCCCTCCCGGACATTACTACAAGGACGGCAAGTTCGTCTGCTACTGCGACATCGCAAAGCCGGAGACGGTCTGTCACGATGATCTGGACACGGTGTGCGCGAAGATTCACGACAAGCTCGTTTGCGGCGTCGAAAAGCGCCTCGTGGCGGATGCGAAGGTCGGGTTCCTGCTCTCGGGCGGTCTTGATTCGTCGCTCGTCTGCGCGATTGCCGCACGCGAGTCGGATACGCCCATCCGCACGTTTGCCATCGGCATGAGCGAGGACGCGATCGACCTCAAATATGCCAAGCAGGTGGCGGACTACATCGGAAGTGACCACACCGAGGTCTATATGACAAAGCAGCAGGTGCTGGACAGCCTCGAAGAGGTCATCCGGATGCTGGGCACGTATGATATTACGACCATCCGCGCGAGCATGGGCATGTATCTTCTTTGCAAGTGGATCCACGAAAACACCGACCTGCGCGTAATCCTGACGGGTGAAATTTCCGACGAGCTGTTCGGTTATAAATACACTGACTTTGCGCCCTCTGCCGAAGAATTCCAGAAGGAGGCCGAAAAGCGCATCCGCGAGCTTCACATGTACGACGTGCTCCGCGCCGACCGCTGCATCAGTGTCAACTCGCTAGAGGCCAGAGTCCCGTTCGGCGACCTCGATTTTGTCAAGTACGTCATGTCCGTCGACCCGGAGCTGAAACTCAACAAATACGGCAAGGGCAAGTATCTGCTCCGCCACGCGTTTGAGGGCGACTATCTGCCGCACGACATTCTCTACCGCGAAAAGGCTGCGTTCTCCGATGCGGTCGGCCATTCGATGGTGGATGATCTCAAGGAATTTGCAGAAAAGCAGTACACCGACGAGGAGTTTGAGGAAAAGCGGAAGCAGTATACCCACGCACAGCCGTTCACGAAGGAATCGCTTCTGTACCGCGAGATCTTCGAGCGCGATTATCCCGGCCAGTCCGAGATGGTTGTCGATTTCTGGATGCCGAACAAAACGTGGCCGGGCTGCGATGTGAACGACCCGTCGGCGCGCGTACTTTCAAACTATGGCGCAAGCGGAAAGTGAAACGCTTCACACGATTTTAACGGCACGCTGCGAAATCCTGAAAAAAGAAATTCTTAGGAAAAGTTTACAAATGGTCGAAAAAAGCCGGCTTTCCCATACAAACAGTGCAAAAACCGGGGAATTCACAATTCGTACAAAAATATTTATATATTTTTTACAGCAAAACACTTGAATTGACGCTAGATTTTGTGTAAAATACAAATGCAGTTGTTCCTCTCTGGAGAGCCTCTTACAAGAGCGCCGAAGGTGTAAGGCGGTTCGCCGATCTCTCAGGCAAAAGGACAGAGCAATGACCTTGCTACGTCCTTTCCGCGACTCCCGTCCCGCAAGGCGGAAATAATCAGGAAAGGATGGACGATCGGGGGATCGTCCGAAGGCAAAATCTATGCAGGCAATCATTAGTTTTATCACCGGCACCCTTAACACTGTAGCATGGCTGTACATCTTCCTGCCGTGCACCATCCTCTTTGGTCTTTATCTGACCATCCGCAACCGTGGTCTTCAGTTCACGAAGTTCGGCTACGTGATGAAGAACACACTGGGTAAAATGTTCCAGAAACAGGAGGCAGGCGAAGGCGCAGTCACGCCGATGCAGGCTGTCTCCACGGCGCTGGCGGCTACGGTCGGCACCGGCAACATCGTTGGTACCTCCCAGGCCATCGCCCTCGGCGGCTACGGCGCCATCTTCTGGCTCTGGCTGGCTGCCTTGCTTGGCATGATGGTCAAGTACTCCGAAGTTCTGCTCGCAATCAAGTACCGTGAGCGCGACGCGAAGGGCGACTGGGTCGGCGGCCCGATGTACTACGTCAAGAACGGCCTCGGCAAGGGCTGGCAATGGGTCGGCATCCTGTTCTGTATCTTTGCAGCCATCGACGCTTTCGGTATCGGCAACATGTCGC
>ERZ772882.2811-NODE-2811-length-14902-cov-3.868122_pt1 | contig 14902 bp, 10 predicted proteins | sample MGYA00580576_ERZ772882 | MGnify/ENA primary metagenome ERZ772882 (study PRJEB29015, sample SAMEA2737658) | human gut metagenome | biome: human gut; feature: human-associated habitat; material: faeces | place: China | collected 2012 ... | reverse complement strand
GTCCGGTGGGCAGCCCGTGGACGATGAACCACGGGAAGACCTGATCGGACGGCGTCCCGGCGGGGTATGCGGTTTCAGGCGGCCTTGACAGGCTCCCGCTTGACAGGCTCCCGATGGGGCAGTTGGACATAAAAGATGGTCAGCAGCATAATGCCGCAGCCCACCCACTCCCGGACGGACAGCATCTCGTGGAGGATGATGACGCCGCCCACGGCGCTGAACACCGCCTCCATGCTCATGAGCAGGGCCGCCACCGAGGCGGGGGTGAACCGCTGGGCGTAGATCTGGATGGTGTAGGTAACGCCCACCCCCAGCACGCCGGCAAACAGCAGCGGCGCCACGGCCGCCGTCAGGTCGGCCAGCGTCAGGCTCTCGGTGAAGAGGGCCACCAGTCCCGACAGGGTACCGGTGCAGAGGAACTCCACCACCATGAAGGGCAGGGCGTCCACGTGGGGTGAAAACCGACTCCACAGCAGGATATGCAGGGCGAAACACAGGGTGCTGGCCATGATGGCGGCATCGTTCACGTCCAGTGAGAAGCCGTCGGAGATGCACAACAGATACAGGCCCACTATGGCCATGGCGATGCCGATCCATACCCGGCGGGAGGTCTTTTTCCGGAACAGCAGCAGGTCCAGCACCGGCACCAGTGCGATGTAGGCGGATTCGATGAAGCCGGCCTTGGTGGCGTCGGCCACATGGAGACCGATCTGTACCAGCACCGCACCGCCCCAGTTGGCAAGGCTGGCTCCCAAGGCCGCCAGCCAGAAGCGACTGCCGTGCCATCGCTCCACCTCCTCGCCGGCCTCCAGAGCGGCGAGAGCCTTGCGGCGGCGCATATAGAAAAACAAGGGCAGCAGGGACAGAACGCCCAGATAGTACCGCAGGGAGATGAAGGTGAAGGCTCCCAGATGCTGGGAGGCCTGCTTCTGGAAGATGAAATTCATGCCCCAGATAACTGCGCACAGCACCAGCGCACAGTTTGCCAGAAAGGTCTTGTTTTTCATAGCGGTCCACTTCTTTCTTTTTGATTGAATGACAGTTTTTTGGTATAGGCCACGGGCCAAAAATAGGGAATGGGAGAGATCAGAGAATGAAACAGGGGAATCCGGCGGATATCGTCTACGATTACATCAAAAATCAGATCGTCACCAAGGCCATCTATCCCGGCACCCGCATCGTGGAGGAGGAACTGGTACGGGAAACCGGTGTCAGCCGGACTCCGGTGCGCTCGGCGTTGATGCGGCTGGCCTATGACGGTCTCATCCAGCAGCAGCCCAACCGGGGCGCCGTGGTGGCAAAGCCCTCCGCCACGGATCTGCGGCAGGTGTATGAGGCACGGGCTGTGCTGGAGGTGGGGGCCTTCCGGGCCGCCGTCCATCGCCGCAGTGAAGAGAGCGTCCTCCAGATGGAGCAGAACCTGCAAAAGCAGCAGGATTTGAAGAACCTCTTTAACATGACGGAGTATGTCCAGCTGAACCGGGAGTTTCATTGGATCATCACCATGGAAGCCCAGAACGCCTACTACGAGAAGTACCTGAACGAATTGCAGAACAAGGTCGCTACCTACCTGCTGTTCTGGGACACCTCCACCACCAACAGCCTGTCGCTGGATCTCCACCGTCGCATCTTCGAGGCGTTCCGGGACCGGGACGAGCAGAAGGGCGTGCTGGCCCTGATGGAGGACCTGCAGCTGGCGGAGGAATGTGTCCGGGAATCCCAACAGCTGTGATGATAGCACACCCTTTGCCGTAAAGCAAGCATAAAGATATTGCCCTGCACCGTAAAATGTGGTGCAGGGCAATTTGTTTTGTCCGACGGACGAAGTCCTGTACCGTCGGGCGGTTTCCGTCGCATTCTCACGACCGCTTAACGGTTTATTTATTCTTGTGTCACAGTTGTGAACGATACCTTAACTTGACCTTACGCCCGCTATTGTATACAATAATCCCAACAAAAGATGTGTCAATCTTTGAATCATCTATTGTGAATCTGACGAGAGCTTTGCTTCCCGAAAGTGAGGTAACAAAAAATGGTCATCGGAGTACTGAAGGAAATCAAGGGCAATGAATACCGTGTGGCGGCAGTGCCTGCCACCGTGCATGAGATCGTGCGTCACGGTCACACCGTGTACGTGGAAACCGGCGCCGGCGTAGGCAGCGGTTTCAGCGATGCGCAGTATGAGGCTGCCGGCGCTATCGTCGCCGACACCAACACCGTCTGGGAGAAGGCCGACCTGTACTACAAGGTCAAGGAGCTGTTCCCCCAGGAGTTCAAGTGGATGAACAAGGACAAGATCCTCTTCACCTATATCCACTCCAACGCTCACCCCGACGAGACGGACACCCTGCTGGGCAGCCACGTCTCCGCCGTGGCCTATGAGGATGTGCAGGACGAGGAGGGCAAGTTCCCCCTGCTGCGCCCCATGAGCGAGCTGGCCGGTAAGGGCGGCTTCCTGGCAGCCCTGCACTTTGCCCAGTCCGTCAACGGCGGCCCCGGCAAGCTGCTGGCCAACGTCACCGGCGTGGAGACCCCCATCATCACCATGCTGGGCTGCGGCGTGGTAGGTACCGGCGCTGCTGAGCTGGCTGCCGCCTTCGGCAACGAGGTGCGTATTCTGGACGTCAACATGAACACCATGCTGGCCGCCAAGAAGACCTCCCCCGCCAACATCACCTACATGATCTCCAACCGCAGCAATCTGGAGAAGTGCCTGCGGGAGTCCGACGTCATCATCAACGGCATCCTGTGGGCCAAGGACCGCAAGGACCACATTGTCTATCGTGAGGACCTGAAGCTGATGAAGCCCGGTGCCATGATCGTGGACGTGGCCTGCGACGAGAACGGTGCCATTGAGACCTGCCGGGATACCACCCATGATGATCCCATCTACTTCGTGGACGGCGTGATGCACTACTGCGTGGACAACATCCCCTCCGCTTTCTCCCAGACCGCTTCCGTGACGCTGGCCAACGCCACCCTGCCCTACCTGCTGCAGATGGCGGATAAGGGCTTTAAGAAGGCCATGGAGGATAACCGCCTGCTGCGTCTTGGCATGACCTGCTACGACGGCAAGCTGACGCTGAAGGAGACGGCTCTGAAGCAGAACCGTGAGTGGACCGACGCCGACGAGCTGGTCAAGGTCTGGTAAGCTTTTCCTCTTAGACTACCCTCTATTTGATAACCAGTTTCCATTACTCCTCATCACACGGGGTGCTCCGGTGTCAGATTCCTGACGCCGGAGCAGGGAACCCCCGCAGAGTGGAAGTCCCCCCCCCGGCCGAGGCGAATGGAGACCTGTTATATTTCTATACCATCGCTGTCAGGCGTGTCTGCCCTTGTTCATCGGTGGTACTACGCAAGCAACACAAGCAACAACACGAAAAAGAGAAACAACCTGAAAACTTGAGGAGGTAAATATGGATAATTATGGTATCCTTTCTCTGGCTCCTGCTCTGATCGCCGTTATCTTGGCGTTCATTACGAGAGAAGCCCTGTTCTCCATCCTGTGCGGCGTTCTGGTGGGTCTGCTGGTCTCCGGTCAGGACCTGCTGTTCGGCTTCACCGGCATCATTCAGAGTGCTCTGGGCAATGCCGATTTCATCTGGGTCATCGGTATCGAGGTGTTCATCGGTATCATGGTGGCCTTCTTCCAGAAGTCCGGTGCCATTGAGGCCGTGGCCAACAAGCTCAATGAGAAGCTTCACATCACGCCCCGCATTGCTCAGATCATGGGCGCTGCGCTGGGTGTTCTGGTGTTCTTCTCCGACTACTTCTCCCCCTTGTTCGTGGGTAACGTGATGCGTCCCATCACCGATAAGGCCAAGGTCTCCCGCGAGAAGCTGGCTTGGCTGTGCGACTGCACCTCCGCTCCCGTCTGCATCACCCTCCCCTTCACCTCTTGGGGCGTGTATGTAGCCGGTCTGGTGGTGGGCTTCGGCACCTTCGCCACGGCGGAGGCTGGCCAGGACGCCGTCATCCACTCCATCCCCTTCCAGCTGTACGGCATCCTGACCATCGTCATGATCTTCCTGGTGGCTCTGGGCTTCCTGCCTGACTACGGCCCCATGAAGAAGGCCGAGGAACGTGCCCGCACCACCGGCAAGGTGGTGGCCGACGGATCCACCCCCATGCTGTCCCGTGAGCTGGACAACATCAAGCCCAAGGAGGGCTTCAAGTCCAACCTCATTCTGCACTTCCTGATTCCCGCTGTGATCGTTGTCGTCATAAACATCGGCACCTACGTCATCATGGGCACTGCCAAGACGCTGGAGGGCTTCGTGCTGGCCGTTACCTATCAGGCCATCGTGCTGCTGATCCAGAAGGCCTTCAACATCCGTGAGATGATCCAGGTGGCCACCGAGGGCATCAAGTCCGTGGTCAGCGCTATGCTGATCCTGTCTCTGGCCTACTGCATCAACGCCATCTCCAAGACGCTGGGTACCTCCAACTACGTCATCAGCGTCACCGAGAGCTGGATGACCCCCGTGACCCTGCTGGCTCTGACCTTCGCTGTCTGCGCCTTCATGTCCTTCTTCACCGGCACCAGCTGGGGCGTGTACGCCATCATGATCCCCATTGCCATGCCGCTGGCCTTCAATATGGCCGGCGGTGAGGCTACCAATCTGGTGTACGCCACCATCGCTGCTGTCATGGGCGGCGGCTGCTTCGGTGACCACTGCTCCCCCCTGTCCGACACCACCATCCTGTCCTCTCTGGGTGCAGGCTCCGACCACGTGGATCACGTTAAGACTCAGATGCCCTACGCTCTGACTGTGGCTGTCATCACCTGCATCGGCTACATTATCATCGGTATCTGCCTGTAAACCATACCTTGGCTGCTTGTGCGTTTGTTTGAAAGAGAAAATCCATCCATTCCATATCCAAAAACAGGGGTCCTCTGGAAACAGGGGCCTCTGTTTTTTCGGAGGATCGCCCGGTTTGGCTGCCCGGCGGCATATTGGGCCGGGACGCCGGGGACACGCAAAAAGCGCTCCCTCCACATCGGTGGAGGGAGCGCTTTTGCTTATCACTTAATACAGCTTTACAAGGCTCAGGGCCATAGCCACATGGCCGATCATGGAGTTGAAGTCGAACACGGGGATGTCCAGCTCCTCCCGGATGCGGCGGGCGAAGGGGGGCAGGTCGGTGCATTCCAGTACGATGGCACCGATCTCCGGGTGATCCTTGACGCCCTGACGGGCCACATTCAGGATCTCTTCGGTGACAAGGTCCATGTCGAAGCTGTCATCAGGATGGTCGAAGATCTTGCTCCACTCCGGGGCGTTCTCCAGACCCATGACGATGGGGTGCATCTCATCGGTGATGCCGCAGGCCCGCAGATGCTTTTCGGACAGACTGGAGGCGCTGGCGGTGATGACGCCCACGGCCCGGTCACGACCCACCAGAGCCTGTGCAAAGGGCACCTGCAGCAGAGAGGAGGTGAACACCGGGATCTTCACGGCGTTGGCCAGTGCCTCCTGGAAGATAGCGTTGAAGCCGCAGCTGGTGGTGATAGCCCGAACGCCCTCCTTCTCCAGCTCCTTGGCCAGCTGAATCATGTCCTCCAGCAGCTTCTGGCTGGGGTGCAGGATCACGGTGTCGGTGTTGGCGCCCTTCACCTCCACCAGCTTCACCGGGAAGGGGTAGGATGCCGGATTGGTGCTGTTGCCGGGCAGTTGTTCCAGCTGCATGAGGCCCTGAGGCACATGGCCGGATTCCCAGCGGAGAATTGCGATCTTTTCCATAATATTCCTCCTGTTAGCCTGTGACCGACTCCCACCGGCAGGCCATCCGAGTATGTCACCGCAGACGATCCACGGTTTATCCATATAGTACAGCAAAGCAGGGAAAAAAGCAATATTAAATCTTACCATTGTATACAACGTCTAAATTTAATGATGAATTTCAGTCAAGTTTACAAAATGTTCAAAATCCACATTTTTAATGTTGACTTCGGGTTCAAAGATGTATACAATCTTAACAACAGCTATCGCATTGTTTACGCTTACTTAGCTGTTATCGATTTCGTCGCTTTATTTTTGAAAGTGAGGTAACAAAAAATGGTCATCGGAGTACTGAAGGAAATCAAGGGCAATGAATACCGTGTGGCGGCAGTGCCTGCCACCGTGCATGAGATCGTGCGTCACGGTCACACCGTGTACGTGGAAACCGGCGCCGGCGTAGGCAGCGGTTTCAGCGATGCGCAGTATGAGGCTGCCGGCGCTATCGTCGCCGACACCAACACCGTCTGGGAGAAGGCCGACCTGTACTACAAGGTCAAGGAGCTGTTCCCCCAGGAGTTCAAGTGGATGAACAAGGACAAGATCCTCTTCACCTATATCCACTCCAACGCTCACCCCGACGAGACGGACACCCTGCTGGGCAGCCACGTCTCCGCCGTGGCCTATGAGGATGTGCAGGACGAGGAGGGCAAGTTCCCCCTGCTGCGCCCCATGAGCGAGCTGGCCGGTAAGGGCGGCTTCCTGGCAGCCCTGCACTTTGCCCAGTCCGTCAACGGCGGCCCCGGCAAGCTGCTGGCCAACGTCACCGGCGTGGAGACCCCCATCATCACCATGCTGGGCTGCGGCGTGGTAGGTACCGGCGCTGCTGAGCTGGCTGCCGCCTTCGGCAACGAGGTGCGTATTCTGGACGTCAACATGAACACCATGCTGGCCGCCAAGAAGACCTCCCCCGCCAACATCACCTACATGATCTCCAACCGCAGCAATCTGGAGAAGTGCCTGCGGGAGTCCGACGTCATCATCAACGGCATCCTGTGGGCCAAGGACCGCAAGGACCACATTGTCTATCGTGAGGACCTGAAGCTGATGAAGCCCGGTGCCATGATCGTGGACGTGGCCTGCGACGAGAACGGTGCCATTGAGACCTGCCGGGATACCACCCATGATGATCCCATCTACTTCGTGGACGGCGTGATGCACTACTGCGTGGACAACATCCCCTCCGCTTTCTCCCAGACCGCTTCCGTGACGCTGGCCAACGCCACCCTGCCCTACCTGCTGCAGATGGCGGATAAGGGCTTTAAGAAGGCCATGGAGGATAACCGCCTGCTGCGTCTTGGCATGACCTGCTACGACGGCAAGCTGACGCTGAAGGAGACGGCTCTGAAGCAGAACCGTGAGTGGACCGACGCCGACGAGCTGGTCAAGGTCTGGTAAGCTTTTCCTCTTAGACTACCCTCTATTTGATAACCAGTTTCCATTACTCCTCATCACACGGGGTGCTCCGGTGTCAGATTCCTGACGCCGGAGCAGGGAACCCCCGCAGAGTGGAAGTCCCCCCCCCGGCCGAGGCGAATGGAGACCTGTTATATTTCTATACCATCGCTGTCAGGCGTGTCTGCCCTTGTTCATCGGTGGTACTACGCAAGCAACACAAGCAACAACACGAAAAAGAGAAACAACCTGAAAACTTGAGGAGGTAAATATGGATAATTATGGTATCCTTTCTCTGGCTCCTGCTCTGATCGCCGTTATCTTGGCGTTCATTACGAGAGAAGCCCTGTTCTCCATCCTGTGCGGCGTTCTGGTGGGTCTGCTGGTCTCCGGTCAGGACCTGCTGTTCGGCTTCACCGGCATCATTCAGAGTGCTCTGGGCAATGCCGATTTCATCTGGGTCATCGGTATCGAGGTGTTCATCGGTATCATGGTGGCCTTCTTCCAGAAGTCCGGTGCCATTGAGGCCGTGGCCAACAAGCTCAATGAGAAGCTTCACATCACGCCCCGCATTGCTCAGATCATGGGCGCTGCGCTGGGTGTTCTGGTGTTCTTCTCCGACTACTTCTCCCCCTTGTTCGTGGGTAACGTGATGCGTCCCATCACCGATAAGGCCAAGGTCTCCCGCGAGAAGCTGGCTTGGCTGTGCGACTGCACCTCCGCTCCCGTCTGCATCACCCTCCCCTTCACCTCTTGGGGCGTGTATGTAGCCGGTCTGGTGGTGGGCTTCGGCACCTTCGCCACGGCGGAGGCTGGCCAGGACGCCGTCATCCACTCCATCCCCTTCCAGCTGTACGGCATCCTGACCATCGTCATGATCTTCCTGGTGGCTCTGGGCTTCCTGCCTGACTACGGCCCCATGAAGAAGGCCGAGGAACGTGCCCGCACCACCGGCAAGGTGGTGGCCGACGGATCCACCCCCATGCTGTCCCGTGAGCTGGACAACATCAAGCCCAAGGAGGGCTTCAAGTCCAACCTCATTCTGCACTTCCTGATTCCCGCTGTGATCGTTGTCGTCATAAACATCGGCACCTACGTCATCATGGGCACTGCCAAGACGCTGGAGGGCTTCGTGCTGGCCGTTACCTATCAGGCCATCGTGCTGCTGATCCAGAAGGCCTTCAACATCCGTGAGATGATCCAGGTGGCCACCGAGGGCATCAAGTCCGTGGTCAGCGCTATGCTGATCCTGTCTCTGGCCTACTGCATCAACGCCATCTCCAAGACGCTGGGTACCTCCAACTACGTCATCAGCGTCACCGAGAGCTGGATGACCCCCGTGACCCTGCTGGCTCTGACCTTCGCTGTCTGCGCCTTCATGTCCTTCTTCACCGGCACCAGCTGGGGCGTGTACGCCATCATGATCCCCATTGCCATGCCGCTGGCCTTCAATATGGCCGGCGGTGAGGCTACCAATCTGGTGTACGCCACCATCGCTGCTGTCATGGGCGGCGGCTGCTTCGGTGACCACTGCTCCCCCCTGTCCGACACCACCATCCTGTCCTCTCTGGGTGCAGGCTCCGACCACGTGGATCACGTTAAGACTCAGTTGCCCTACGCTCTGACTGTGGCTGTCATCACCTGCATCGGCTACATTATCATCGGTATCTGCCTGAAGTAATCAGCCGATACGCATCTGCTTGTGTGTTTGTAGAAGAGACCGCCGGGTCACTATTCCCGGCATGACTACCTATCATACCGAAATCCCCCCTGTTCCGCAGGGGGGATTTTGCCCTATCCAAAATTCTGCGGCCAAGGGCCGAAAGGAGTCCTCACCATGGAACGGATGCCCAGTATTTTTAACGACGTGCTCTCCCCGGTGACACCGGGGCCGTCCTCCTCCAACACCTGCGGCCCCTACCGCATCGCACGGCTGGCCCGTGCTCTGCTGGGGGAGCCGCCCCGCCGCATCACCGTCCGCATGGCCCGCCGGGGCGGGTACTACGACACCTTTTACAGTATGCACAGCCACGAGGCCATTCTGGCGGCGCTGCTGGGACAGGAGCTGCTGCGCTGCGACCTGAGCACCATGTGCCGTCAGGCCGACGAGGCGGGACTTTCCTATGACTCAGATGGAAGTGTTGATAAACTGATCAGGAATCAGGATCGTTTTACATGGTTTCTTGCTTTTAATCAGCACAGGAATTATGAGGTGTCCTCCTCCATTAAATATGATGAGCAGAAGACAGAGGCTGCCATTTCCGAACTGAAATGTATGCAACAGGAGAATATGACAGAGCCTTCGGATGCTCATATAGAAGAGAAAGACGATAAGTTTGTAATTGTTCCTGAGCAGGAGGGAACTGCACTGAAACCAGAAAAAACAAGTCAGGATATTATAGATGCTCTTGTCACAGGACGAACGCCGGTTGATCTGGAAGCAGATGGATGCTACAAAGAACCGAAAGTTTATCAGAGTGATGAAACTCTGACGAAGAATTGTGAACTGATAAACAAACTTACGGATGTAGTGATAACCTATGATTTTGACGATTGCACAGAGACAGTAGACAGAGATATGATCAAAAACTGGCTCACAACAGATGAAAACGGTCTTTATACACTTGACAAAAAACAGATAGAAGCATATATCAGTGAACTGGCGGCTAAATATGATACGGTTGGAACAGAGAGAACATTTAATACATATGATGGTCGTGAGATTACTGTCAGCGGAGGGAATTATGGCTGGCAGATCGATCAGAAAGCGGAGCTGAAAGAACTTACAGAACTGATAAAAAACGGAGAAACCCAGGTCAGAGAACCTGTTTATTCCCATGAAGGTCTGGTCAGGAAAACAAATGATATCGGATATACGTATATAGAGATTGACCTGACGGCCCAGAGAATGGTATTCTATAAAGATGGAACGCCGACTGCGGATGCGCAGATCGTATCCGGAAATCCATTCGTGCCCAACTGTGCAACTCCTGTGGGATGTTATACAACAGGTGAAATGAAGAGCGGATGTACAGTGAACGGAGAGGACTATCCTTCTGCTGTAAATTACTGGATCCCATTCGATGGAAATCTGGGGATCAGTGATGCTCCATGGAGAATGGATTTCGGAGGACAGCTTTATGAATTTGAAGGCACACATGGAAGCATCTGTGCACCATCCGATCAGGTGCAGATCATTTTCAGCAATGTTGAGAAGAACACACCGATTGTTATTTATGAATAAAGGAGAAAAATGATGAAGATTGTAGTATTAGCGGGGGGAACAAGTACAGAACGTACTGTCTCCATTACATCAGGAACAGGAATATGTAAGGCATTACGACAGAAAGGACATCAGGCGATTCTTGTGGATATTTTTTGCGGCATTGAGAATGTGGACCGGGAGAATCCGTTTCCGTCAGAGTATGATGTGGACGCAGCATCAGAATATATGTCAGCATTTAACGACAGGATTGAACAGATGAAAAAAGAGAGAAGAAGCTTCTTCGGACCAAACGTGCTGAAACTCTGCGAGGCGGCTGACATTGTTTTCCTGGGACTTCATGGTGCGAACGGAGAAGATGGAAAAGTACAGGCAACATTTGACCTGATGGGAATCAAATATACAGGAACCGGATATTTAAGCAGTGCCCTGGCAATGGATAAGGGAATCACCAAGCAGATGTTCCTGATGAATAATGTACCAACACCGCGGGGAGTGTCTATGGTAAAAGAAGAAATGACCACAGATCTGAAAGCACTTGGAATGGAATTTCCTGTAGTTGTAAAAACCTGCTGTGGCGGTTCCAGTGTAGGTGTTTATATTGTGAATGATCAGGCCGAATATGAGCAGGCTCTCAAAGACGCTTATTCTTATGAAAATGAAGTCGTGGTCGAAGAATATATAAAAGGACGTGAATTTTCAGTAGCGGTTGTGGACGGAAAAGCTTATCCGATCATCGAAATTGCTCCGCTTCAGGGATTCTATGATTATAAGAATAAATATCAGGCCGGCTCTACGATTGAGACCTGTCCTGCCGAAATTTCACCGGAACTCACAGAGAAAATGCAGCATTATGCGGAAGCAGGAGCCAAAGCTCTGTTTATGGAAGGATACTGCCGTCTTGATTTCATGATGAAGGAGAATGGAGATATGTATTGTCTGGAAGCAAATACTCTTCCCGGAATGACACCAACCAGTCTGATTCCGCAGGAGGCAAAAGTTCTGGGAATCGACTATCCGACTTTATGTGAGAAACTGATTGAAGTTTCCATGAAAAAATATCCGACGCAGGATTTCACACTATAGAGCGTGTCTGCAGTAATTTATAGAATTGTTATAGATGCATTATTAAGAGAATTGCTATAACAGGAAAGAAGATATAAAAAATATTATGAAAAACTTAACTCTTGAAAATATCGCCCGCGTATGCGGCGGTACTTATTATGGTCCGGCTGATAAATTACAGGAAGAAGTAATGTCTGTTATCACAGACAGCAGAAAAGCAGAAGAAGGATGTCTGTTTGTACCTATTGTGGGGGAACGTGTAGATGCCCATAAATTTATCCCACAGGTAATGGAAGCAGGGGCACTGGCAACCTTGTCGGAACGGGTACTTGATAACGCTGATTTTCCTTATATCGCAGTAGAATCTTCTCTTCAGGCAGTGAAAGATATTGCAGAGTTTTATTTAAAGCAGCTTCAGATCCCGGTTGTGGGAATTACAGGAAGTGTTGGTAAGACAAGTACAAAAGAAGTGATCGCATCTGTTCTGAACCAGAAATACCATACTCTGAAAACACAGGGCAACTTTAACAATGAACTTGGTCTGCCTCTCACAATTTTCCGTCTGCGTGATGGAGATGAAATTGCAGTTCTGGAAATGGGGATCAGTGATTTCGGTGAGATGACCAGACTTGCGCAGATTGCAAGACCGGACACCTGCGTGATCACAAACATCGGTACCTGTCATCTGGAGAATCTGGGAGACAGAAATGGTGTTCTGAAAGCAAAGACAGAGATTTTTAAATTCCTCAGACCGGAGGGACATATTGTATTAAATGGCGATGATGACAAGCTTATCACAGTAAAAGAATATGAAAAGATAAAACCTGTATTTTTCGGAATGAGTAATGAATGTCAGGTTTACGGTGATAAGATTGTAAGCAGAGGTTTAAAGGGAATGACCTGCACCATTCATCTGGGGGATACGGCATTTACAGTTGATATCCCGATGCCGGGGCGCCATATGGTATATAATGCGCTGGCAGCAGCTGCAGTTGGAAATATTTACGGACTTACAACTGAGCAGATCAAAGCCGGAATCGAGAGCCTGGAGCCGATCAGCGGTCGTTTCAGAATGATCGAAACAGATAAATTTCTGATCGTAGATGACTGCTATAATGCAAATCCTATGTCCATGAAAGCCTCTCTGGATGTTCTGCAGGATGGTGCAGGACGCAGAATAGCAGTCCTTGGCGATATGGGTGAACTTGGAGAGAATGAAGTTCAGCTTCATGAGGAGGTAGGAGAGCATGCCGGAAAATGTGATATTGATGTTCTTATCTGTACAGGTAAACTGTGCAGAAATATGGCAGAGAGAGCACAGCGGACAAATCCGGACCTGAAAGTAATCTATGAGCCGGACAGAGAAAGTCTGCTGGAGCATCTGGAAGGTTATGTACAGGATGGTGACACTATTCTTGTGAAAGCTTCCCATTTTATGAAGTTTGAAGAGGTAGTTACGAAACTGGAAAATATGTAAACACTTTTGTCTTTTTATGAGAGAATTTGATGAGCGATTTTAGTTCCATGATACCGGAAACAGCAGTATAATAATCCTGTCAGTTTATGAGCAGGCAGCGTGTTCAAGTGAGGAGGATGTTATGCTGGAGAAAGTTATGGAACTGCATTTCCTGCTGTATGCCATGATGTTAATGGGCGGACTGGGAGCACTGGGGATGCTGACCACACATCTTACCTACCGAAGAATGATCAGAAAAAATACAGAGGTTAAATCAAATCTCAAAGAGAAATGGACAAATCTTTGGAAAACAAGAGACAGGCTGTTGAACCGTATGAACCGGTTTGTCTGGTATCCGTCACTTTTCTGTATCGCTTTTCTTGGACTGGCTTTTTTTCTGTATTCCAAAGATGCACGATGGGACGGAATGCCGCTGGCATATCTTTATGTGGCTGCGATCATTCCGACAGCATTGCTTTTGCTGAGACAGGCGCTGGATTTTACATACAGAGAAGAACTTCTGATGAATTCTTTTTCTGATTATGTGGAACATGCCCGCACATGGGTAGAAGAAGTGCCGGTGCCGGAGAAGGCTGACGAAGCTGTAAAAGAGGAAATCGTTGAACATATTGCGGACAGTATCCGCCAGACTGCAGCAGCAGGAAGCCATTTCAGCGGAATGCTTACACCCGAGGAAGATGAGATTATGAGAGAAATCATAAGAGAATTTATGAAATAAAGACATGAAAATTCACTGCAAATGAGATACACAGGATCAGAAACAATATGGCAATGTAAAGTTTCTGATCCTGTACACATTTTAAGACAGAATAATTTATTATTCGTCATCCTCTTCAATTGGATCTCCAGATAATCAAAATCAATCTGCTCTATAAAATTATCCTGATAAAATCTGGCTTTTCCATGTTTCTTAAAATGTCTGACTGTAGATTCCAGCCAGATTGGGTTTCCCAGATCCATTTCATAACAGATACTTTCCAGACCACGAAAAATCTTGTGGGTCCGCGTATCTTCGGAGTCATCGCAGATTACAGTATCTTTCAGTAAATGATTATCTTTCCATAATTTTCCCCATAAACGGAACATATCGGTAATACCTCCCTGTCAGAACTGCCACAGGCGGCAGAAATCTCATTTTCTAAGTGATTCCCAGTATAGCGGATTTTTGCGGGAAAGTAAAGAAAGTGAAAAGCAACAGCAAAATACTTATAGTCTTAGGCTTGATTATTCCGGTGGAATATTCTATAATAAAACCTAAATTTCCATAAATTAGCGTGTCAAAGTGCCGGTTCAGGAGAAAATCAGTTTTCATCTGGAAATTTGAAGACTGGTGTGGATAAGGTGAGTTCCATAACTGCATTTGTGATATGCAAAAAAACAGAATGGAGGAGACATTATGAAATTATACGATACCGGTGTGTATTTGCTGAATGGTCAGAAGATTGTTCCGGAGAATCAGGCAGATTTTCCTGTTTCCAAAGAGGAAGCTGCAAAGAGTACAATTGCCTATTCAATTCTGAAAGCACACAATACTTCCGGAAATATGGACAAACTTCAGATTAAATTTGATAAACTGACTTCTCATGATATCACTTTTGTCGGAATTATCCAGACTGCACGTGCTTCAGGCCTTGAGAAATTTCCGGTGCCATATGTACTGACAAACTGCCATAATTCACTCTGTGCCGTAGGCGGAACTATTAATGAAGATGATCATATGTTTGGACTTACCTGTGCCAAGAAATATGGCGGCGTATATGTACCGCCTCATCAGGCGGTTATCCATCAGTTTGCAAGAGAAATGCTTGCAGCAGGCGGTAAAATGATCCTCGGTTCAGACAGCCATACACGATATGGCGCACTGGGAACCATGGCAATGGGTGAGGGCGGACCGGAGCTTGTAAAGCAGCTTCTTTCCCAGACTTATGATATCAATATGCCAGGCGTCGTTGCCATTTA
>ERZ772882.2807-NODE-2807-length-14920-cov-30.334746_pt1 | contig 14920 bp, 9 predicted proteins | sample MGYA00580576_ERZ772882 | MGnify/ENA primary metagenome ERZ772882 (study PRJEB29015, sample SAMEA2737658) | human gut metagenome | biome: human gut; feature: human-associated habitat; material: faeces | place: China | collected 2012 ... | reverse complement strand
ATGTAGAGACAAATGGCGAATCCTCCGCGGCAATCCGCAGTGACAGAGGCGGTGGAACAATGGTAGTGGACGGAGGTACTTATACATCTAACGGGGTAGGCTCTCCTGCGGTTTACTGTACAGCGGATATTGCAGTCAATAATGCTGAATTGACAGCAAATGGTTCAGAAGCAGTCTGCATCGAGGGATTAAACTCTCTGAGACTCTATAACAGCAATCTGACCGGAAATATGAGGGATGATGAACAGAATGATACCACATGGACAGTCATTCTTTATCAGAGTATGTCCGGTGATTCTGAAGTAGGTAACAGTACATTCCAGATGGATGGTGGAACGATCACATCCAAGAATGGTGGCTTATTCTATACAACAAATACAGAATGTACTATCACATTAAAGGACGTAGACATCACATACAATGATGACAATGAATTCTTCCTGCAGTGCACAGGAAATAACAACCAGCGTGGATGGGGCCAGAGCGGTGCTAACGGATCTGACTGCAATTTCACAGCAGACAGCCAGGATATGAAAGGAAATGTAATCTGGGATTCCATCAGTGACCTTGATTTCTACATGACCACCGCAGCAACGTGAATATCGAAAACCGCGTGGTCAGCTTCGATATCAAGGAGCTGGGCAAGCAGCTCAAAAAGATCGGGATGCTGGTGGTGCAGGACGCGGTGTGGAACCGCGTCACGATCAACCGGGAGCAGCGCAAGTCCACCCGCTACTATATCGACGAAATGCACCTTCTTTTGAAGGAGGAGCAGACCGCCGCGTATACGGTGGAGATATGGAAGCGCTTCCGCAAGTGGGGCGGCGTTCCCACGGGCATCACCCAGAACGTCAAAGACCTGCTATCCAGCCGTGAGGTGGAGAACATCTTTGAAAACTCCGACTATGTGTATATGCTCAACCAGGCTTCCGGCGACCGGCAGATTCTGGCGAAGCAGCTCAACATCTCGCCCCACCAGCTCTCGTATGTGACCCAATCCGCCGAGGGCGAGGGGCTTTTGTTCTACGGCAGCGTGATCCTGCCCTTCGTAGACCGCTTCCCCAAGGATACGGAGCTGTACAAAATCATCACGACAAAATTGTCCGACCTCTCCGAACAAACCGGGGAGGAATCGAAGGACGCCATTACAGAGTAAGGAAGGAGAAAAGAATATGGATAACCACCTTATGATTTTTGAAAGCACAGATTTTGGTCGGGTGCGTTCCGTGCTGAAAGACGGTGCTCCTTGGTTTGTTGCGGTTGATGTGTGCAAAGCTCTCGGATTGAACCAGGTTACGCGCGCAATGTCCAGATTGGACTCGGATGAAGGTGGGTTACTTGAAGTACCCCACCCCCAGAACGCCGATAAGACGATTGAAATAAATGCTGTAAGTGAAGCCGGACTCTATCATTTGATCCTTTGTTCCAAAAAGCCGGAAGCGAGAGCCTTCAAGCGCTGGATCACCCATGAGGTCATTCCCTCCATCCGCAAGCACGGCGCGTATATGACGGACAGCCTGTTGGATGCGCTGGAGGCGCACCCCGAGGCCGTGCCGGAGTACCTGAACCGCCTGCGCAGCGAAAACGCCCGAAACCGGGAGCTGACCCGCCGTCTCCGGCTTGCCCTCCCCAAGGCGGAGTATTACGACGCCTTTGTTGACCCTGCGGACTGCACCAACATCCGCACCACCGCCAAGGAGCTGGGCGTTCCCGAAAAGCAGTTTACCCGGTATCTGGAGGAAAAGAAGTATCTGTTCCGGGACAAGAACCGCAAGCTCTTTCCCCGTGCGGTCAAAAAGAGCGCCGGTTTGTTTCTGGTGAGGGACTTCTACACCGAGTGCGGCAAGCTGGGACACTATACCCTCATCACCCCGGCGGGAAAGCGGCATTTTCTGGAGAGAACGGATGAAATTCTGTTTGAATAACGCTTTTAACCCATCAGCAGTCCCATCAGGAGGTGATGAATATGGCAAAACGCTCGCCAAGGCTGATTTTTACCGAGGAAGAACGCGCCCTGCCGGAGCTGGAACGAGCTGTCCGCAAGGCGGACAGGGCGGCGGTTAAGCTGGAAAAGGCCGAAGCGAAAATTCCCAAGAAAACCGTTAAGGTCAAAAAGCGCGTTGTGGACAGTGAGAGCGGCAAGGTCACGACGCGCCTTTTCTTTGAGGAGGCGGACAAAAAGCGTCCGCCCTCCAAGCTGGCGCACGCCGCAAGGAAAGCGCCGCTGGATACCGTCCGCAGCGCAGTCCACCGCAAGCTCCGGGAGGAGGGCGACGACAACCCCGGCACGGAGGCGGCGAACACCCTGACCGAGACGGTGGAGCGCACCTGGCGCATTGCGGAATCGGCGCACCGCTCCCATGCGGAAAAGCCCTACCGCAGGGCGGACAAGGCGGAAGCCGCCGCAGACAAAGCCAATCTCAAGGCGCTGAACAAACAGTACGAGCAGGAATACGGCAGGGCTTCCAACCCCTATTCCCGCTGGCAGCAGAAGCAGGCCATTAAAAAGGAATACGCCGCCGCAAAAGCGGGGAGCGGCGCGAGGAATACCGTCAAAGCGTCCGAGACCACCGCAAAGGCGGCAAAGCGCGCCGCCGAGGGAAGCAAAAAGGCCGGCAGCTTTTTTGTCCGGCACAAGAAGGGCTTTCTCATCGCGGGCGGCGTCGCCGCCGCGATACTGCTGCTCATGACCTGCATTTCCTCCTGCTCCACGCTGTTTCAGGGCGGGGCGTCCGGCATTGCAGCCTCCACCTATCCGCTGGAGGATGCGGATATGCTGGCGGCGGAAGCCGCCTACTGCGCCATGGAGGACGAGCTGCGGGAATACCTGAACAGCTACGAAAGCACCCACGATTACGACGAGTACCACTTCGACCTGGACGAGATTGAGCACGACCCCTATGTGCTCATTTCCATGATTACCGCCCTCAAGGGCGGAGAATGGACGATTGACGAAATAGGCGGGATTCTGGAGACGCTGTTTGAAAAGCAGTATATCTTAACGGAAACCGTCGCCACGGAAACCAGATACCGCACCGAAACGCATATCGGCTACTACACCGACGAAAACGGCAATCTGCAAAGCTACGAGTACGAGGCGGAGGTTCCCTACACCTACTATATCTGCCATGTGGAGCTGGAAAACTTTAACCTCTCCCATATGCCGGTGCATATCATGTCCCACGATCAGCTCTCCATGTACGCCGTGTATATGAGCGTGCTGGGCAACCGCCCCGACCTGTTCCCCGGCTCCCCGTATGTGAACCGGTACTACCACACCAAGTATGAGAAGTACGAGATACCCCCGGAAGCGCTGGCGGACGAGCAGTTCGCCGCCATCATCAAGGAAGCGGAGAAGTATCTGGGCTACCCCTATATCTGGGGCGGCAGCTCGCCGGACACCTCCTTCGACTGCTCCGGCTTCGTTTCGTATGTCTACAACAACTGCGGCCTGCATTGGAGCTTCGGCAGGCTGGGCGCGGAGGGGCTGCGGGGTATGTGCACCTATGTTTCCCCGGAGAGCGCCCGTCCCGGCGACCTGATATTCTTTGAAAAAACCTACGACACCGCAGGCGCGTCCCATGTGGGCATCTATGTGGGCAATAACAGGATGCTCCACTGCGGCGACCCCATTCACTACGCTTCCATCGACACGAGCTACTGGCGAAGCCATTTTCTCCAGTTTGGCAGATTACCTTAACAACAACCATATCAACGCAAAAAGGAGGATGTTATGAACCCGCGACTTGAAAAGCTGCGTCAGGAGCGCGAGAAGCTGGCGGAAAAGCTCACATCGCTGACCGCACGGCTCAAAGCCCTGGACGAGCAGATTCTGAAGCTGGAAAACACGGATATTGTGGGCATCGTCCGCGAGAATGGGCTGACCATCGAGCAGCTCGCGGCGCTGATGGCGATGCTGGAAAAGCGTCCCACGGCGGCGCTGCCCGACGAATACAGAAAAACGGAGGATTTTGTGGATGAAGAATAAATGGAGATTTTTTGCCGTGACGCTGGCCGTCGTGCTCTGCATGACGGTCTTTTCCGTTACGGCCTATGCAGGCGGCGATATGGTCGATTCGACAATGGGCGACCCGACCATGGAAACCCCAACTGCAACTACACAGCCGGAGAATACGAATACCGGTGAGCAGACCCCAAACGGACAGACCCTGACCGTGCTTGTGACCGAAAATGCGGACGGAAGCCATACCGTGACCATCGGGGATCGGAGCTGGACGCTTCCCGCCAAACGGGAGCAGTCCGGAAAGGTGGTCAACGTCCGCACCTATTTGAACCTGCGCACCGGCCCCGGCACGGACTACACCGTGATCGGGCGTCTGCTCAACGGCGCGGAGGTGAAGGTGCTGGAGGAAAGCAACGGCTGGTACAAGGTGGTCGTGCCGGAGCAGACCGGCTATGTATACGGCAAATACCTTGACGTCATGAACGCGCCGACAGAAACCAGCGGCAACGATACGGATATGGCGGGACTGCCGGAGATACTGCTGCAATATTACGCCGCTGCCGGAGGTTCCGCTCCCCTGACCCCGGAGGGCAACCTGACGCTCATGGACGATGTCGGCTCCGCTTTCGGCGCAGGCAAGCAGTTCATCACCGTGACGACCAAGGGCGGCAACACCTTTTATCTCATCATCGACCGGGACGATAAGGGCCATGAGAACGTCCATTTCCTGAATCTTGTGGACGAGGCCGACCTGCTGGCGCTGACCAAGGACGGCGAGAGCATCGTCCCCGCCTGTACCTGCACGGATAAATGCGCCGTGGGCAAAATCAACACGGGCTGCAAGGTGTGCAGAACCAATATGAGCGAGTGCGCGGGCAAGGAAGTGACGGAACCCACGCCACAGCCCGCCGAGCCTGCGGAGACCGCGCCCGAAAAGAAGTCCGGCGGTGCGGGGCTTGTTGTGGTTGCCCTCCTGCTCCTGCTGGGCGGCGGCGGTGCGCTGTACTGGTTCAAGCTCCGCAAGCCCAAGGCCGACACCCGTGGGGCGGACGATCTGGACGATTACGACTACGGCGAGGACGAGGAAGAAGAGGATTACGAGTTTGAAGATGAAAACACTGCTGACAGTGAGGAGGACAAAAACCAATGATGAATACGACCTGTTACCGGCTTGTTGTGTGTGAAAAGCCCTCCGTGGCAAGGAGCATTGCCGCCGTTCTCGGCGCAAGGGAGCGCGGGGACGGCTTTCTTTCGGGCGGCGGCTATCTCGTTTCCTGGTGCTTCGGGCATCTTGCGGAGCTTTCGGATGCGGACGCCTACGATGAAAAGTACGGCAAATGGCGAAGGGAGGACTTGCCCATCCTGCCGGATAGCTGGCAGTACACCGTGGCGAGGGACAAGCAGAAGCAAATGAACACCCTCCGCGCCCTCATGCACAGAGAGGACGTTTGCGAGGTCATCAACGCCTGCGACGCCGGGCGCGAGGGCGAGCTGATCTTCCGCACGGCGTATAATCTCAACAACTGCCGCAAGCGCGTAAGGCGGCTCTGGATCTCCTCCATGGAGGATGCGGCGATTCTTCAGGGCTTTGACAATCTCCGCGACGGCGCGGAGTACGACAACCTCTACGCCTCCGCCCTTTGCCGCAGCAAGGCGGACTGGCTGGTGGGCATCAACGCCACACGCCTGTTTTCCGTGATGTACCACCGCACCCTGAACGTGGGGCGAGTGGTATCGCCTACCCTTGCGCTGCTGGTGCAGCGGGAAGCGGAAATAAGCGCCTTTCAGCCGGAAAGCTTCTACACCGTCCATCTGGACTTTAACGGCTTCTCCGCCGCAGGCGAACGCATGAAGGAGCAGGTAGATGCAGAGCGGCTTGCCGGGAACTGCAACAACAAAAATGCTGTTGTTACCTCCATCGTGCAGACGGAAAAGACAGAGAAAGCCCCGGCGCTCTACGACCTGACTGTGCTCCAGCGTGACGCCAACCGCTTGCTTGGGTACACGGCGCAGCAGACGCTGGATTATCTGCAAAGTCTCTACGAAAAGAAGCTCTGCACCTACCCCCGCACCGACAGCCGCTATCTCACCGACGATATGGAGGGCGGCGTAAACGCGCTGGCGCTGTGCTGCGCGGGCGTCTGCGGCACGGAGCCGCCCGCAGCCATCTGTTCGGGGCAGGTGTGCAGCAGCAAAAAGGTCAGCGACCACCACGCCGTCGTTCCCACCATGGCAGCGGGCGAAACGGACTTGGAGGCGCTGCCCGCAGGCGAACGGGAAATCCTGCGCCTTGTTTCCCGTCAGGTGCTTATGGCGGTCAGCGCACCCTTCGTCTATCTGGAGACCGAGGCAAGGCTGGACTGCGGCGGAAATGCCTTTGCCGCCAAGGGGAAAACAATCCTTAATATGGGTTGGAGGGCATACACGGAAAAGGGCAAGCAGGACAGCACCCTCCCGGAGCTTTCCGAGGGACAGATGCTTCCCGTTTCCTCCTGCGCGGTCAAAGAGGGCAGAACGACCCCGCCAAAGCACTTCACCGAGGATACGCTTTTGTCGGCCATGGAGACGGCGGGGGCAAATTACAGGGTTCCCACAAAATCGAATGATTTTGAGGGAAAAGGAGGAGCAGCGGAGCGAGTGAGCTTTTCGCCGCAAGGCGGAAACAAACGATACGCAGCTTGCGACGACGCGCCGGAGGATGCGGAGCGGCGCGGGCTGGGAACCCCCGCGACCCGGGCGGCTGTCATTGAAAAGCTGGTGGCCACGGGCTTTGCGGAGCGCAGAAAGGCGAAAAAATCTGTACGCCTCGTTCCCACCGAAGCGGGCGTGTCCCTCATTACCGTGCTGCCCGAACAGCTCCAGTCCCCGCTGCTCACCGCCGAATGGGAGCACCGCCTCAAGGAGATCGAGTGCGGCGAGCTGGGCGCGGACGAGTTCCTCGCAGGCATCTGCGATATGGTCGCAGCGCTGGTTCGGGACGCTGCGCCTGTGGACGGCGCGGAGGTGCTGTTCCCCTCCGGCAGACCCGTTGTGGGCAAATGCCCCCGCTGCGGCGCAGAGGTCACGGAGAGCAAAAACGGCTATTTCTGCGAGAGACGTAGCTGCAAGTTCGGGCTGTGGCGGGACAACCGCTTCCTTGCCGCCAAGAAGATCAGCCTGACAAAGAAGATGGCTTCCTCGCTCCTGACGCAGGGACGCGCCTATGCCAGCGGCGTCTATTCCGAGAAAACCGGCAAGACCTACGACGCATTCATCGTGCTGGAGGACGACGGCGCGCGTTCCTCCTATAAGCTGGACTTCACCAAGTGACCCTCACAGGCTCCCGCACGGGCGTTTCGTTCCCCTGCGGGAGCCGCTGTTTTTACCATGATCCAAAGGAGGTATGCACGAAATGGCTGAAAAACAGACCAACAAGGAACGGCTCAAGGACATCACCGACAGCATTGAGACGGGCATAAAGGAGCTGTTTGAGAGCGACAGATACAGGCAGTACCTTGCCACAATGAGCCGCTTTCACCGCTACAGCGTCAACAACACCATGCTCATCTATATGCAGCGCCCCGACGCCACCCATGTGGCCGGCTTCAACAAATGGCGCGATCAGTTCGGAAGGAGCGTCAAAAAGGGCGAAAAGGGCATTAAGATCATCGCCCCCACGCCCTTCAAGAAGAAAATCGAGCAGCAGAAATTAGACCCCGACACCAAGCTCCCCCTGCGGGACGAGAACGGCGATATTATCACGGAGGAAAAGACGGTGCAGATCCCCATGTACAAGCCCGTGGTGGTGTTCGACGTGCAGCAGACCGCAGGCAAGCCCCTGCCGGAGCTGGCGGCGAACCTTACGGGGGACGTGCAGAATTACGGGGTGTTCATGGAAGCTCTGCGCCGCAGCGCGCCCGTCCCCATCTTCTTTGAGAAGCTGGCGGAGAATATGGACGGTTACTTCTCCGTGGACAAACAGCGCATCGCTGTCCGCGAAGGCATGAGCGAGGTACAGACGGTCTGCGCCGCCGTCCATGAGATTGCCCACTCCAAGCTCCACAATAAGGACGAAATCGGAGAAAAATATCAGGAGATTGAGCTGTTCGGCAAGCCTGCGCTGTTTTCAAACGGGCGCATCGACCGGGATAAGCTGCCGGAGGGCTTGTATGCGTATGACCTGCGCGGCTCGGATTACGATCCGGGTATGCCCGTGACCATTCAGGAGCACGTTGTGGTGAACCACGCGGCAACCGTCATCACAGCAGCGCCCATTGAGCTGCCGGAGCAGGGCTTTTTGTATCTGGGCGAGGACGGGCTGAACTTCACGGGCGGCGAGCAGACCGTGAAGGAGTTTTTGCACGCACAGTACCCGGAAAAGGCAAAGCTCTCCCGCGCCGCCGAGGAGATTCAGGCGGAGAGCATCTCCTTCGCCGTCTGCGCCTATTACGGCATTGAGACAGGCGAAAACAGCTTCGGGTATCTGGCGACCTGGGCAAAGGACAGGGAGCTGACAGAGCTTCGCGCATCGCTGGAGACCATCAACCGAACCTCATCCTCCCTGATTACGGATATCGACCGTCATTATGCGGAAATCTGCAAGGAGCGCGGGCTGGACAGGGAGACGGAGAGCCTTGCCGCCCAGCCTGTGCAGGAGATCGCCGTGCAGGAGCCGGAGCCGGTCACAGCGCCGGACAACGGCTGCGTCCCCGACCCTGCGATTTCTGTTGAGAGCATGAACGCCTACGGCTACACCGATTCCAATATGCTGCCGCTGACAAAGGAGCGTGCGCTGGAGCTCATGGAACGGGATGTAAGCGTGTATATGCTTCACACGGACAACACCGAGGCCATGGCCTTCGATGCAGAGGATATCCGCAGCTTTGACGGCGTCTTCGGCGTGGAAGCCTCCGAATGGGAGACGGTCAAAGACCGCCTTGCGCCGCCGGACTATGAAAAGGACTTCCTCAATAATCCTGCCGATTCCTTTGCCATCTACCAGCTTCGGGATAATGATAATACGGCGCAGCTCCGCTTTATGAACGCCGAGTATCTGGAGAAGAAGGGGCTTTCCATTGAAAAGGGAAATTACGCCGCCGTCTATGCGGGAAACCTTGACCGCAGGGGCGATACGCAGGACAGGTTGGACGAGCTGTATGAGACCTTCAACCTCCGCCGCCCGGAGGATTTTCGCGGCCACAGCCTGTCCGTCAGCGACATCGTGGCGCTGAAGCAGAACGGCGTGGTATCCTGTCATTACGTGGATTCCCGGGGCTTCAAGGCGCTGCCCGACTTCCTAAAGCCGGAAAACTATCTGAAAAACGCGGAGATGGCCATGGAGGACGACTACGGCATGATCGACGGCGTTATCAACAACGGGCCGAAGCAGACCGTGGCAGAGCTGGAGGAACAGGCAAAGTCCGGCAAGCCCATCTCCCTCATGGAGCTGGCGCAGGCGGCGCGCCGGGAGCAGGCGCAAGCGGCACGGCAGGAGAAGAAGCCCTCCGTGCTGGCAAAGCTCTGTCCTCCCGTCAACGAGCCGAAAAAGACAGCGCGTTCAAGGCGCGCGGAAAGAGAGCTGCTATGATGAATTTTACCAACGATGAAATGAACCTCATGTGCATCTACCAGAGCGACAGCCGCAGCGGGCTGATTGCCGCCCTCACCGAAATGCGCGGATACCTGGACGAGGACGAAGCCCAGCTGCGGGATCTGACCGACAGCGCCCTGCAAAAGCTGGGCAAAATCACCGATGAGGACTTCGCAGCGCTGGAGCTGGTGCCTGACTTCGACACGGACGAATAAGGCGGATGCGGCGGGAGCGGCTTTCGGGTCGCTCCCGCTGTGCTTCCGCGATTCTATTCCCCAAAATCGAAAAAATATTGATTTTGGGAAATAGAACGGGTATAATAAGAGCAGAGGTGATGAATATGAAACTGATAGACCGAGGTGTGTATCTACGGAAACTGATTGGTGTCATCGGAACGCCGGATATCAAGGTTGTCACAGGTGTCAGGCGCAGCGGAAAGTCAAAGCTGCTGGAAGCGTTCAAAGGGTATGTAGAAGCAAATATCGCGGACGCAAATATCGTGCATATCAATTTTAACCTGACAAAGTATGAGCAGTTCAAGGACTACCATGTCCTGAACAATTATATTGAAAGCTCCTATATCGATGGCAAGCAGAACTTTGTTCTGATCGACGAGGTGCAGATGTGTCCTGGGTTTGAGCTTGCTATCAACAACCTCCATGCGCAGGAAAGATTCGACATCTATATTACAGGCTCAAATGCTTTCCTTCTAAGTTCCGACCTTGCCACACTCTTCACGGGTCGAACTTTTGAAGTGAAGGTGTTCCCGTTTTCTTTCAGTGAATTCTGCGAGTATTATACCCTTACGGACAGATATGCCGCTTTTTCCCGTTATCTGCGAGAAGGCGGTATGGCCGGCTCGTATCTTTATCAGGACCCGGAAGCCAAGTACGACTATATCGCGGATGTATTCGATACATTGATCGTCAGGGACATACGGCAGAAATATAAAATCCGCAACCCGATCCTGATGAACCGCATTGTCGATTTTCTCATGGACAATATCTCAAATCTCACGTCTGCGAGAAATATTGCAGACGCTCTCACGGGCAACAAGGATAAAATCAACCACAAGACCGTCGGAAACTATATGCAGTATCTGTGCAATGCCTTTGCTTTCTATCGCGTTCGCAGGTATGACATTCAGGGGAAAAAGTATCTGGCCTCCAGTGATAAGTTGTATCTGAGCGACCACACCTTCCGGTATGCGAAGCTGGGAACCAAGAATCTGGATTATGGCCGCGTACTTGAAAATATCGTTGCCATTGAACTGCTTCGGCGCGGATATGAGGTCTATGTTGGGGTTCTGTACAAGAAAGAAATAGATTTCGTCGCCATCAAGCGCAATGAAAAGCTCTATATTCAAGTTTCAGACAACATCAGTGACGCAAAAACCTTTGAACGCGAGGTAAGCCCTCTGCTCCAGATCAAGGACGCTTATCCGAAGATGGTGCTTTCCAGAATTCGGGATGAGGCATACCAATATGAGGGAATTCAAATCGTGGATATTGCAGACTGGCTGGCAGAGCAGCCGTCTACTTCCCAAAAATGAAAATAATCTGATTTTGGGAAACAGAAAACCAACATATAAGAGCAAGCGTCCCGTTTCCTGCACAGGATTCGGGGCGTTTTCATATATACTGCTTATACATAGAGCGTCCGATCCGGGCGCTCTAAATTTATGCCATGAAGGAGGAGCAATATGCCGAGCAAGCTACAAACGTATATGCAGATGGCGGACGAGGCGCAGCGGCAGATCACCGGCAGCTACCGGGGCTGGACGGGCTTTCTCACCACCGCCGCAAGGCTGTACAAATACCCCTACGCCGAGCAGGTCATGATCCACGCCCAGCGTCCGGACGCCACCGCCTGCGCGGAGTACGATTTCTGGAACGAAAAGATGGGGCGGTATGTCCGCAGGGGCTCCAAGGGCATCGCCCTCATCGACAGCAGCGGCGAAAGGCCGAGGCTTCGGTATGTGTTCGACGTGTCGGATACGGGCGGCAGAGAATTTCCAAAGAGCCGCTACCTGTGGGAATACCGGGAGGAACACGCGGATGCGGTAAGCGCCATGCTGGAGAGCCGCTACGGTGTGGACGGAAAAGGAGGGCTCCCTGACCAGCTTGAGCGCATCGCGTCTCAGCTTGCGGAGGAATACTGGCGGGACTATAAGCGGGATATCCTCGCCATCGTTGACGATTCCTTTCTTTACGGGTATGATGAATTTAACGTAGGAGCGGCCTTCCAAAGCGCCGCCGCCGTCAGCATCGCCTACTCGCTCATGTCCCGCTGCGGGCTTGAAGCGGACGACCGCTTCGAGCATGAGGATTTCCTGAGCATCTTCGATTTCAACACCCCGGAAGCCGCCGCCGAGCTGGGTACGGCGGTGAGCAGGATCAACGGAGAGGTGCTGCGGCAGATTGAAGTCACCATCAAGAATTACGAGCGCGAGAAACTCGCGGAAAGGAGCCATAGCCATGACAGAGCTGACCTACACCAAGAACGGGGACTACCTGATTCCCGATCTGACGCTGAGCGAAACGCCGGAGGACGCGAGACCCCTGGGCAAGTACGGGAGACTGCGCAGGAGCTACCTTCAGGAGCACAGACCGGGGCTGTACAGCCGTCTGGTGCTGTCGGAGAAGCTGTTCCCGCACCTGCGGGAGATCGACGAGACGGCGAACCGGAGGCTGGAGCAGATGATGCCGGAGCTGATGAAGTCGGCGGGCGTGACGGAGGAGCTGAAAGCCCGCGACCAGATGAAATGGGTGGGGCTGATGAACAGCCTGAAAGCGCAGGCCGAGGAGATCATCCTCAGCGAGCTGGTGTACAACTGACCAATGACGCGCCGGAAGCGGAACCGGCGCAGCCTCCGATACCGCAGGCATACCAACTGAGCCTGTTCCCCACGGAGGATGAGCAAATCGCATATATCGCAGAAGCGGAGAGCTACACGCCCTCCGCTTTTTCCATGTCCATCCCGCAGGCGGATATCGACCATATTCTGCGCATGGAGGGCAACGCCGACTATGCCCGAATGAAGATCGCCACGGAGTTCTCCAAGGGCAAGAGCGTGGAAGAAATCGCGGCGTTTCTTCAAAGCAGCTTCCACGGCGGCAACGGCGTTGTCACCGAGAACGGCAGATATTCCGCCTGGTACGCCGAGGACGGCATCCACATCGCCAATGGGGACGCGGCAAGATACCTGACCTCCGCAAAGGTCGTAAGCTGGCAGGAGGCGGCGGAGCGCATCGGACAGCTTCTCACTCAGGGCGAATACGCAACCAACGTAGAGCTGGCGGAAGCGCCGGGGCACGAGCGCGCGGAGCTGGCGCAGTCTATCTGGTATCTACGGCAGGATTTAAGTGAAAAGGCGCGGGCGCAGGGCTATCTCTCCTGCCTGTCGGATATGCGGGGCGGCGGTTTCCCGGAGGAAACGGCGCGGCTTGCCGAGCGGCTGAGAGACCCTGCGTTCCGTGAAGTCCTCATGGACGATTTTGCACAGCTCCGATCCGACTACCGGGAGGACAGGAGCCTGCTGCGCTTCCATCACCACAAGCCGGACAAAATCGAGCAGGGTTTGCGGGAGCTGTCCCTGTCCCGCAGGGAATACCGCACCGAAATGGCGGAGATCCCCGCCGTGCAGCGGTTCATTACGGAGGACGAGATCGCCGCGACCCTGACCCGCGGCAGCAATATTGCGGGCGGCAAGGGACGTATTTATGCCTATTTCAAAGAAAAGCACAGCCCCAAAGAGCAGGCGGATTTCCTGAAAGATGAATACGGCATTGGGGGACGCTCCCACGCGGTATCCGGCGCATCCCACAGCGGTGAGGATCACAGCGGCAAGGGCGTCAGCTTGAAAAAGCAGGACTGCCCGGAAATTCAACTGAACTGGGCGAACGTCGCCAAGCGTATCTCCGAGCTGATCCGCAAAGACCGTTTCCTGACCCCGGAGGAAAAGACACAGTACGAGCAGCTTCAGCGGCAGACCGCAGCGCGAAGCGCAGCATGGAATGACTACAACGCCGTAAAGGAAGCCCACCCGGACGACCTCGTGCTGTTTCAGGTGGGGGATTTCTTTGAGCTGTACGGTGAGGACGCAAAACAGGCGGCGGGGTTGCTGGATATGAACCTGACCTCCCGCAGTATCCCCGGTGCTGGCCGTGTGGAAATGTGCGGTGTACCGTTGCACAATTTAGAGATGTATGTAGAGAAACTGCGCGATAAGTATGATGTGACGATTGCCGAAGCGCCGGACTTTAGAGGTGAGCGCCGCGTCTATACCCTGCGTTCCGTTGACCATGAAGCGGAGGCCGCCATCGACGCGCAGGAAGCGGAGTTCGGTGCAGATGGCACAAGGGTGTTCCGCGACCCCGCCGCAGAGCAAGTTCAGCCCACGGTGCAGGAGCTGTTCGAGAGATACCGCCTGAGCGTGGGCAACGCGCTTTCCAAGGATGAAGCATTTCTCAACGCCTGCCGCAATTCCGACCGTCAAAACGCCTATCTGGAGGGCGCGGCGGCAATCCGGCGCATCGTCACAGAATCCGGCGATTTGCAGCTCACACGGCTCTATTTCGATATGCCCGCGTTCCACAACCGGCTCCATCAGGAGCTTTTGGACGAGCTTTACCCCACGCTGGCAACGACGGTTACGCCCTCGCCCTACAAGGTCACGCAGGCGGACATTGACGCGGCCTTGCAGCAGTGGAACGGCAGGATTGAAAGCAAGCACGCAGTTGTCCGCTATATGAAGGCTCACGCCCGCGACCGGGATACCGCCGCATGGCTGGCGCGGGAGTACGGCTTGAAGGATACCTCTAAACCGCTGCAAATCTCCGTGGGCAATTCCGAGCCGGTCACGCTGTCATGGGCGAAGGTGCAGCGGCGCATTGCGCAGCTCATTCAATCCGATAACTTCTACACCGAGCAGGAACAGGACAACTTTGACAATATTGACCCCATCGCCATCCGGGAAGCGCTTGCTGAACGCGGTATTGTAAATGGGCAGGTTGTGGATGCGGAGGCTAATCGCAACAGCCCCTTCGTCCGGCAGGTCATGGCGGATGTGGAGCGGATCGCGGCGCAGGAAGCGCAGGAAAGAATGGCACAGCAGGAAGAACCTGCCCTTGACCCCGCAGACCGTTTCCATGTGGTAAGCCTTGACCGGGGCTTCCGTACCCTGTACGCCGTGTGGGACGACGAGACCCACGGCTACTATGTGGACGCGGACGGCGTGACCGAGGAATTTACAAGCGAATGGCAGGCGGAGGCGTACCGGCTGGAGCTGCAAGGACAGGCGGAGCAGGCGCTTTTAGAGCGTGCAAAGGGGCTGATCTCCGACTTCTGCCGGAGTGAATACGGCTCAGAGGCGGATTTCAGCGACC
>ERZ772882.2798-NODE-2798-length-14956-cov-9.323468_pt1 | contig 14956 bp, 10 predicted proteins | sample MGYA00580576_ERZ772882 | MGnify/ENA primary metagenome ERZ772882 (study PRJEB29015, sample SAMEA2737658) | human gut metagenome | biome: human gut; feature: human-associated habitat; material: faeces | place: China | collected 2012 ... | reverse complement strand
GAGCTTTCGAATCAGAAGATTGAGCTCATGTATACCAAGCCCGCGACTACCTTTAATCCGGAATTGACAAAGAAATACAGCCAGAATATTTTCTCTGTGATGGAGGAGGTCTGGGCCAGCGACAAGGAAAGAATCGATGTAGTTATTTTCCTGAATGGTCTGGCGATTATGGCTTTTGAGCTGAAATGTAATGCGGCAGGTCAGTCCTATCAGGATGCCATCTATCAGTTCCGTACTGACCGAAATCCAAAGACGAGACTCTTCCGATTCAAAGCTGGAACACTTGTAAACTTCGCTATGGATTTGGAAGAAGTGTATATGACCACTAAACTTGATGGTCAGGCCACATTCTTCCTGCCTTTCAACATGGGTAACGGGCATGGAGTCACAGCAGGTGCTGGAAATCCGGCATTTGAGGATAAGTACAGTGTGTCCTATATGTGGGAAGATATTCTTACAAAGGATACGATTCTCGATCTGATCAGCAAGTTTATCTTTGTGGAAGTAAAAGAAAAGGTCGATGAAGAAACCGGAAAAATAAAGCGTTCGGAAAATCTGATTTTTCCACGTTATCACCAGCTGGATGTTATACGTAAGATACTGGCAGATGTTCGCGAAAATGGAACAGCACAGAATTATCTGATTCAGCATAGTGCAGGATCCGGAAAGACTAACTCTATTGCTTGGCTGGCACACCGGTTAACCTCACTGCATGATGCCAACAACAAGATTATCTTTGACAATGTGGTTATTGTTACAGACCGAGTTGTTGTAGATAGGCAGCTACAGAAAGCCATCATGGGTATGGAACACAAGGCGGGACTCATCCGTGTGATGGATGACAAGTGTGTGTCCGCAGACCTGGCGATTGCGCTGAATGGCAATACAAAGATCATTGCAACAACGATTCAGAAATTTCCTTATATTGTTGATAGTGTAGCTAATCTGAAGAACAAGCGGTTTGCCGTTATCATTGACGAGGCGCATTCTTCGACAGCCGGTAAGGATATGGCTGCTATTACGATGACGCTTGGTTCCGGAGAAGATACGGAAGCGGATGTGGAAGATATGATTTCCAGTGAAATCAAGCGGAATGGTAAACAGGCCAATGTATCGATGTTTGCTTTTACAGCGACACCTAAGCCTACCACCATACAGATTTTTGGACACCAGAATACCAAAGGCCAGAAGGAAGCATTTCATGTATATTCCATGAAGCAGGCTATTGAAGAGGGATTTATCCTGGATGTGATGCAGAATTATACGGAGTATTCAACTTTCTATCAGATTAACAAAGAAATTGAGGATGATCCGCGCTGTAAAACAAATGATGCGAAACGCCAGATTGCACGTTTCATAGAATTGCATGATACCAATATTGCGCAGCGTGTAGAAGTGATTGTAGAACATTTCCGCACCACGGTCATGCAGGAATTAGGCGGTCAGGCTAAGGCAATGGTGATCACGGCATCTCGCCAGAGTGCAGTGAAGTATCATCAGGCATTTGAAAATTACATTGCGAAGAAAGGATACGAGGGCATTCATGCTTTGGTGGCTTTCTCTGGAAAAGTAAAGCTCCCGGATGATGAGCGGGAGTATACAGAAGCCTCCATGAATGGATTCCCGGAGGATCGTCTTACAAAGGAATTTGATACTGATAAATATCAGGTACTTCTGGTAGCAAATAAATATCAGACAGGCTTTGATCAGCCGAAGCTCTGTGCCATGTATGTGTTGAAAAAGCTGAAGGGTGTTAATGCAGTACAGACTTTGTCTCGCTTAAACCGTATCTGTGCACCTTATGACAAGAAGACGTTTGTGCTGGATTTTGTAAATAGCTATGAAGATATCAAATCTGCTTTCGCGCCATTTTATACAACGACATTACTGGCCAATTCTGTAACACCGAGTGCGGTATATGATCTGGAAGCTAAGATTGATGCTTACGGCATATTAGATCCTGCGGATATCGAAGCGGCTAATGATATCCTGTATGATGACAAAGTGAATGGTAAGCAGAAACAGAGATTAACCTTTTTCCTTCAGAAGAGCAAGAAGCTGATTGAACATTATGAATACAATACGCAGCGCCAGTGTGTAGCTGATATGAGAAGCTTTGTTCGCTTCTATGAATTTCTGCTGCAGGTGTCTAGCTTTGAAGATACAGATTTACATAAAAAATATAACTTTGTGTCGTATCTGCTGGCTTATATCAATATCAAACATCCAGGCGGTGGTTTTAATCTGGATGGAAAGATTAAGGCTACTAATTTCGTGCAGAAGAAGGGCGAAGAGCATAAGTCGGCTGATCTCGTTGCCGATCCGGTTATGAAGCTCCCGACAGCAGAGCATTTTGGGCTGACAGAAGACAAGGAAAAGAGACTATCTGAGATCATCGATGAAATTAACAGCCGCACCGGTAAGAATTATGACAATGATTTAGTGGTTAGAGCGATGCTGCAAATTCGTGATATCTTGATGAAGTCAGAAAAGTTGAAGACAAGTGCACGCAACAATACGCAGCAGGATTTTGAGTTTTCCTATTTTGATGATATTGATGACGCTTTGATTGAGGGATTGTCACAGAATCAGGACTTCTTCTCCATGCTTCTCTCCAATGATGAGATGAAGCGGCAGGTTCTTGGTATTTTCTCAGATGAGATATACAAGAGTCTTCGTAATGCAAAATGATAAGGTGGTGATTTGTAATGTTCAATAAAATGCGACTAAAGTCAGCGCTTGTTGAATACAAGAAACGATTTATACAGACACAGTGGCCGGACGAAAAATATAAGTGGGAAGCTGTGAAATGCTTTCAGGTGAACTGGGATGTTAATGCGGATGATTTTGCGGCAATGCTTACAAAGGCATTGTCGCAGACAGGCAATCTGCTGGCTTCAGTAAATAACTTTCCGGCCAAAATGATTATCAAGTTTGCGGAGATAGCACAGGAAGAAGTCAGAGCAATGTTCATCGAGCTCTTTGATGAAGGCAAAGATGTGTATGAACGTATCGACTCCTTCAAGCAGAAATCGAATAGCCTTCTTGAAAGATATGGCAACGGCGCGGCACAGCATTATCAGTATGAGAATGCGATATGCACCTATTTATGGTTGCGTTATCCGGATAAGTATTACATTTATAAACTTACAGAGATCAAGGCAGTTTCCAATGAGCTGGAAAGCGATTATACGTTCAAAAAGGGCGCGTATGCAGATAACATTCGTAATTTCTTTGCTTTCTATAATGAAATCTGTGAAGAGTTGAATCAAGATGAAGAACTCAAAAATATGCTTGCATCACAAATAACGGGAACATGCTATCCAGATCCAGAATTAAAAACACTGACAATTGATGTTGGATTCTTTATAAGTCGATATCTGAATAAAGATGAATCTGCACCGACATCAGATGAATGGTGGCCGATAGATTATACTCCTGCATTATCAGTCGATGATTGGGAAGTATTGCTTAATGATGCGGATATATTTACAGACAGTAGCCTTGAAATAATGAAGCGCATTCTTGATTATGGAGGGAAGGCTACCTGCACTCAACTTGCGATAAAATATGGGGAAAGTAAGAATTTCTATAATTCAGGATCATCAGCGTTGGCCAGAAGGATTGTAAATAAAACAAACTGCCCAATCATGTCGCGGGACAACGATGAAAGTAAATGGTGGTCAGTTCTTTATGTTGGCAAGGCTGCCAAGAAGGATGAAGAAGGATCTTATGTTTGGAAGCTTAGAGATGAGCTTGCAGAAGCTCTTGGACGAGTTGATTTGTCTAAGGTGAATTTGTATGCAAATTTAGAGCCTAATTTCTGGAAGATAAGCCATGGTAATGACTGTATTTCTGATGTAGAGGCAGCAGCATTTGAAAAAAGACAAGTAATTGTGGTACATAAGGATACAGCTGCAAAGGGTAAATCAAAAGTATCTCAGGGCGAAGATTTTATGGCTACAATGAAGAAAGGCGATTTCTTCTATTTGTGCCGCGGAAACAGCATACGGCTTTTAGGACGTATTGATTCGGATGAAGTAAATGAAAATCCAGAAAAGCAGGATGGCTGGTATGAGAGAAGCTATACGGTTATTACGGAATCTCGTGGTACAAGTGCCTATTCTGGAAATAAAAAGTGGTGGACGCCAAACGAAAACTCGACTTGTATTGTTGTTCCCAAAAGTGAAACGCAGCTCTTTGAAGACTACATCTTAAAACCATATTTCAACATTACAAAAGAAGAACTTCTGAAGAACGATGCATCAGGGTTGCACTACTGGTTTCTAAATGCAAATCCTAAAATATGGAGTATGTCCAGTATGCCAATTGGTGAGGTTCAGGACTATACCCTTTATAACGATAATGGAAATAAACGAAGGATTTTTCAGAACTTTTTAGATGCTAAGGCTGGCGATATGGTAATTGGTTATGAATCGACACCAGTAAAGCAGATCGTTGCAATTCTGCGCGTTAGTGCGGAGCAAGATGGGCAGAAAATTTATTTTGAGAAAGTAGAAGGCCTTTCCTCTCCTATTGATTTTTCGACGTTGAAAGAATGCTCAGAGCTTGAGAAAATGGAATATTTCTCTATGACACAGGGCAGCTTGTTTAAGCTTACACGCGGAGAATATGATTTTATCATCGACATGATCCGAGAGGAAAATCCGGCTCCTTCAGGGAAAGGCAATACCGAATATACGAAAACAGATTTTTTAAGAGAAGTCTATATGACAGAAGCCAAATACGATAGGCTTGCAGCGGTTCTGAAAAAGAAAAAGAACATTATTCTGCAAGGAGCGCCAGGAGTTGGAAAGACATTTGCAGCAAAAAGATTAGCCTATTCGGTGATGGGCGAAGTAGATGACGATCGTATCGAATTTGTTCAGTTTCATCAGAATTACTCTTACGAAGATTTCATGATGGGCTATAAGCCTGTTGAAAATGGATTTGAGCTAAAATATGGTATTTTCTATCGCTTTTGTCAGAAGGCTGCAAACCATCCAGATAAAGACTATTTCTTCATCATAGATGAGATCAACCGTGGAAACATGAGCAAGATTTTCGGAGAACTGCTGATGCTGATAGAGGCAGACTATCGAGATAAAAAAGCAACGCTGGCTTATAATGGCCTGAGCTTTTCAGTACCTAAGAGATTACATATTATCGGAATGATGAATACCGCAGACCGAAGTCTGGCAATGATTGATTATGCATTAAGACGTAGATTCAGCTTTTTCGATATGGAACCAGGCTTTGATTCGGAAGGATTTATCAATTATCAGAATAGCTTTGCAAATGAAACATTCAACACTCTCATTGAGCGTATTAAGGAACTCAACAAGGAAATAGCTCAGGATAAGGCTCTGGGTAAAGGCTTCTGCATAGGGCATAGCTATTTCTGTAATGTGAATGACTGCGCAGAAGAATGGATGAAGGACGTTGTTGATTTTGATATTTTACCGATGCTCAGTGAATACTGGTTTGACGAAAGTTCAAAGTTACAGCGGTGGGAGAATATCTTGCACGGTGTATTTCAATGACGAAAGATAAGAGCATATTCATCAAAAATATATATTATATGCTGTCCTATGCTTTTCAAACATTGAATCAGGAAAACTATGATGATGTAGCAGCTGAATCGTTTGATGAGATGTATGATCTATTGGCTGCGATTCTCGCGAAGGGAATTGGAATTCAGCTGAAACAAGGTCTCTACCGGGAGTACATAAACCGTCAGGAGGAGCTTCCGGTAATGCGCGGAAAGATTAACCTGCCGGGAACAATTAAGAATCGACTGGCACGTAAGCAGCTACTGACATGTGATTATGATGAGTTGTCTGAGAATAATCTTCTTAATCAAATAATCAAGACGGCGGTTATGTTGTTACTGCGAAATGCAAAGGTTAAGGCGGAGTACAGGGATGATCTGAAAAAGAAGATGTTATTTTTTTCTAACGTTGATCTAATTGAACCAACCTCCATACGATGGTCATCCATCAGATTTCAGAGAAACAATCAGACCTACCGGATGCTTATAAGCATTTGTCAGCTAATAATTGAGGGTATGCTTATCACAACAGATGCTGGAGAGTATAGGTTTGCATCCTTTGTGGATGAGCAACGTATGTGTAGGCTGTACGAGAAATTTATTCTTGAATATTACAGTAAGCATTTTCCTGAGCTGTCAGTCAGTGCTTCTCAGATACCTTGGTCTGTGGACGATGGAATCAGAACGATGCTGCCGGTAATGCAGAGTGATATTCATCTGCAAAAAGATAATACCGTACTGATTATTGATGCGAAATATTATAGTCACACAACTCAAACGCAGTATGAAAAACACACGCTCCATTCGAACAATATGTACCAAATATTCACGTATGTGAAGAATCGCGATTATGAATTTGGAGATGAAGATCACAAGGTTTCCGGAATGCTGCTGTATGCGAAAACGGATGAGGAAATTCAACCGGATAATGTGTATCAAATGCATGGTAACCAGATTACGGTCAGGACATTAGATTTGAATAAGCCTTTTTCGGATATTGCTAAGCAACTGAATACCATTGCAGAAACACACTTTGATTTACCGGAGAGGAGCAAGGTATAGAAGCGAATTTAATGCTGATAAAACCAAACTGTTAAGACCATCCTTATATACCTATTTTAGTAACGATGAGAGTATCAGTTTTTGTTATTATTCCGATGAAACAATGGAAAATGATGATGAAACAATATTAAAAAATTTTTCGTCACGATAGTAATTGATAGTCTAATTCGGATTGTAGGAGACTAGCTTAAAATGAAAAGTATTAATAAAACAAAAAATGATTCAATAAGTGAACAAGCATCTGTTACGAAAGAAGAAATGATAGAATTTGCATCCAAATATAAAAATATCGAAGCGTTTAAGGATTTTGATGATGAAACAACGTATTGGTTTATTATGCTGTTTATCCTATTGATGTATATTGATTACAATACGCAAAAGTTATGGGAAAGTTTTGCAGAAGAAGTAAAGACAAAAAACAGATTTTTTCCAGAAAGTGAATTGCTAAAAAAGATATCTGATATCGCAGAAAAAGCAACGTGTACTATATCAAAAGGTGATATTTTGTATCGTGCACGAGATTATACCAAACAAGATTTCTTTAAAAATGATATGGTAATAGCTCTTTCTGAGATAATGAAGGATGAGTTTTCTAATTTAGAATTTGATGCTACTGACATTTTTAATGAATCAGCAATGAATATTGCGTCCATTTACCTATGTGGTGATGAGGAAAAGAGGAGAAGAATTACAGAAAAAATAGATAATCTGTTGAATAATAAAAAGGACTTCTATGGTTTTGATAAAAGTAATTCTGATGCTCCGCCGAATGCTTATGCAAAAGAGGGGAGAGCTAATCCAAAAGGAATAAGCTATTTATATACTGCAAAAGATATTAAAACGGCAATATTAGAAATGCGGCCACAGATGCAGAAAATGTATAACATAGCCACTATAGAAATCATCAGAGATGCTAAGATATTTGATTTTACATATTCGCCCGAAAAAATAAAGGAGGATGAGTATTCTATAGTTGCGGACTTACAAAGAATTTCTGAAGAGTTTTCTAAGCCTAATTTTGGAGAACAAATAGAGTATGCACCGACACAATTTCTCTGTGAATATATTAAAAGACTTGGTTTTGATGGAATTAAGTTTAAAAGTGCAGTATCAGCAACTGGTACAAATGTGTTGCTTTTTGATGTTGATGCGAAAACAAGAGTTTATGATATTACAGGTTCAAAAGTGTATACTGTTAATACACTAGATATAGATATTAGCCAGGTTATGCCAATGGAAAATGAAGATAAGGAGCAATCACAAATGTTATTTATATGTTACCCCAAATGTTCAACCTGTCAAAAGGCTAAAAAATGGCTGGATGAGCATAATATAAAATATACTGAGCGCCATATTGTAGAGGTGAATCCTACTTATGACGAATTAAAGGAATGGTATGGGAAGAGTGGACTGACCCTTAAGAAGTTCTTTAATACTAGCGGGCTTCTTTATAAAGAAATGCAGCTTAAGGACAAGCTGCCTACAATGAGTGAAGAGGAACAGATTCAGTTACTTGCTACAAATGGAATGTTGGTAAAGCGTCCACTTGTTGTAAATGGAGATACTGTGCTTGTTGGCTTCAAGGAAGCAGAATGGGCTGAAAAATTGAATTGATAATTTTTGAGAATTCGTTTATGTATATGGAGGAAAGGAGCTGAGAATCTCATATGTCAGATTTGTTTGATTTATCGAACTTTGATAAATATAAAGAAGATAACTGCCGAGAAGTGAAAAAGGCAGAAGGTGGATTGCCTATAGCATTATGGGAGTCGTATTCCTCATTTGCCAATTCTAATGGTGGTGTTATTATACTTGGCGTTGGAGAGCGGCAGGATGGAACTTGGTATACTACTGGACTTAAGAATGTGGATAAACTTAAGAGAAACTTTTGGAACACAATTCATGATACTAAGAAGGTAAGCATTAATTTGCTATCGGATAAAAATGTGGAGTCCTACGAGGTTAATGGCGATACCATTCTGGTTATTTATGTACCAAGAGCTAAACGTGATCAGAAGCCTGTTTATATTAATAACGATTTATTTGGTGGCTGCTATCGTAGAGATTGGGAAGGCGACTATCATTGCTCAAAGGCAGAAATTAAAGGTATGCTCCGTGATGCTGCGGATGAGACAGAGGATATGAAGATTGTAGAACAGTTTGATATTTCTGCAATTGATACAGAGTCCTTGAAGGGATTCAGAAATCATCATAAGAGCTATCGTCCAGAGCACGTATTTAATAATTTACCAGATGATGAGTATTTAGAGAGAATAGGTGCAGCAGGATTTGGTGAGGATGGTAAATTACATCCTACTACAGCTGGGTTGCTTATGTTCGGTGAAGAATATCATATCGTAAGAGAATTTCCAGAGTATTTCCTAGATTATAGAGAGATGCTGGACCCAACAATACGTTGGACAGATCGCTTGCAGTCTAGCTCTGGTGATTGGAGCGGTAATGTATTTGATTTCTTCTTTAGAGTAAATAGCAAAATTGCAAAGGATATTAAGAAGCCTTTTAAGCTTGAAGGTATTACGAGGGTGGATGATACTCCAGTTCATAAGGCAGTTCGAGAGGCTTTAGTTAATTGTTTGGTTAATACAGATTATTTCTTGCCTTGCGGTGTAGTGATTAAGAAGGAAGATGACAAGTTGGTTATCGAGAATCCTGGTAGCATTCGCACTGGTAAAAAGCAGATGCTTCGTGGTGGTATTTCAGATCCTAGAAATAAAACACTAATGAAGATGTTTAATATGATTGGTATTGGTGAAAGAGCTGGCAGTGGTATTCCAGATATTTATCAGGTTTGGGAGAATGAAGGCTGGCCAATGCCTGTGGTGGAAGAAAGTTATAATCCTGACAGGACTCGTTTATCGCTTGAATTTGCGAAAAAACAAACGATAAAAACAAGCGAAGAGGAAAAGGAGCCAAAAAGGAGCCAAAAAGGAGCCGAAAAGGAGCCAATAAAAGGAGCTGAAAGAAAAAAGGAAATTTTGAAGCTGATAAAGGTAAACTCAACTATTACACAAGTTGAAATTATGAAAGAATTAGATTTGACTAGAAAGCAAGTGCAAAAGGATATGAAAGAGTTACAAGAGATGCACATAATTGCAAGAGAAGGCACAAACAGAAGAGGACGCTGGATTATCGTCAAAGAGAATAAATAGAATTTAAGTTTATTAGGGGGATAGTTTATATGCTTAATCTTTCGGAAGAACAACAAAAAGCACTGATGGAAACAGTAAATAAGCATATTCAGGAAGAAACAAAAAAGAGCCTAGATGCATTTGATAAAACCCTTGATAGATAAGTCAGTTTGGTGTAAATAGTATAAAAACAATGGATTCCGTACAAAAAAGTTCCGAAATCAGGAATTTTTGTACGGAATTTCTTTTATTTGCGTACTTGGCGAAAATAAAGCATTTTTATAATACAAAATTACCTGCTTTTGTATTTTTTTCGCCGATATTGGCGTTTTAAATACAAGAAAATTCGTAGGAATCTGCAAGGCACTTTTACATTAGCTTTTTACAGTCGTTGACAGTCACAGCCTTTTACCATACAATGAACAGTAAGAATGTATGAAAAAGGAAGAGAAAAATGGGAAAATCTGAGAAACAGATGGATAAAGAGCAAGGGCGCAACCAGCGGATCATTGATACAGCGTTCCGGCTTTTTGTAGAAAAGAAAATCGAAGCGGTCAGCATGGATGAGGTCGCAAAAGAAGCCGGTGTGGGACGTGCCACATTGTTCCGCTGTTACAACAATAAGACGGAGCTGGCTATTGCGGTCTGCGCATCGAAATGGAAGGCTTATCTGGACAAGCTGGATGAGGCAAGACCAATCTCTTCGATACACGATATTCCGGCCATCGGAAGATTTATTTTTACGCTGGACAGTTATATCGGCATGTATCAGAACCATAAGGATCTGCTGCAGTATAATGACAACTTCAACAATTATATAACACACCAGACGGTGCGGCAGGAGGAACTGGCGAATTTCCACGCATCCCTGAATTCCGTCAACACAAGACTTCATATGATGTATGCGAAGGCAAAAGAGGATAAGACCTTCCGCACGGATATTCCGGAAGAACAGTTCATGCGTGTGACGGTGCATACCATGATGGCAGCGTGTACCCATTACGCAGGTGGTTTTATCTGGGGAGCAACGGACAACAAGGATTATACAGGTGATCTGCTGCTTTTAAAGGAAATGATCCTGAATTATGCCCAGAATGGCACCAATCTCTGATTGGCATTGCAATTTCAGAAAATCTGTGATATAGTAGCCACAATTGAATATGGAGTATTCAGGTGCCGGAGCAGTCACGTAAGTAGCTGGCTCCGGTGAAAAGGGAAGCAGGTGTAAGTCCTGCACGAACTCGTCACCGTAATTAGGGAGCTGAAGCCGATAGATCACTGGGAGACCGGGAAGATGGCGGATGCAATGATCTTCAAGCCGGGAGACCTGCCTGAATGCTGTACAGAAACATTTGTTTCAAAGCCACGAGTAACTGGTTGTACGTGTGGAATGCAGAAGCGACAGAAGCTTTTTGCATTCGTTTCTTATGTGTACAAACCCTTTACCTGATACAGGAAAGGGTTTTTGTTTTTGTTGCGAAAAACATGTTTCTGACTTACATATTTAAGAATACCGGGGCACCCCCGAAATGAAAAGAGACAGAAAAACTGTCAGAGGAGGAAACATGAAAAGAAGAATCGTAGCAGTAGTATTGGCAACCGTACTGGGCGCTGTATGCATCACCGGATGCGGCAATACCCAGGAGACCGTAGAGAGCACTGTACAGGTAAGCACTGAGGCTCAGACCACCCAGGCAGCGGAAACAGCAGCTACCGAAAGCACCGAAGATGCAGATCAGGCAGCAGCTGATGAAGTAGCAGCAATGATCGATGCCATCTATGTGCAGGAGAGAACTGAGAATACCGATAAGCAGTGTGCAGATGCCAAGGCAGCATGGGATGCACTGACCGACGCACAGAAGGAACTGGTAGAGGGAGAAAATGCAGATCCCGATTATTTCGGCAGAGATACCGGAGATGCTTCCAAGGATGATCCCCGTAATCAGGATGAGATCGGTGAGAACGAGATTCTGGTAGTAAGCTTCGGCACTTCCTTTAACGACAGCCGTGTGGCTGATATCAAGGGTATCGAGGATGCGATCGCAGCAGCCAATCCCGACTGGTCTGTAAGAAGAGCATTTACCGCACAGATCATCATCAACCATATACAGGCAAGAGATGATGAGCATATCGACAACATGGATCAGGCACTGGACCGCGCTGTGGCAAACGGTGTTAAGAACCTGGTAGTACAGCCCACGCATCTGATGCATGGCGCAGAGTATGACGAGCTGATGGAAGCTGTAGAAGCGTATAAGGATCAGTTTGCATCTGTAAAAGTTGCTGAGCCCCTGTTAGGTGAGGTAGGCTCTGATGCTGCCGTAGTAAATGATGACAAGAAGGCTGTTGCAGAAGATCTGACCGCAGAAGCAGTGAAGACCGCTGGATATGACAGCCTGGATGCTGCAAAGGAAGATGGCGTGGCATTCGTATTCATGGGTCACGGAACTTCTCACACCGCAAAGGTGTCTTACAGCCAGATGCAGACACAGATGAACGAACTGGGATATGAAAATGTATTCATCGGAACTGTAGAAGGTGAGCCGGAAGAGACCGCGTGCGAAGAAGTCATCAAGGCTGTTGCGGAAGCAGGTTACACCAAAGTGGTTCTTCGTCCCCTGATGGTAGTAGCAGGTGACCATGCCAACAACGATATGGCAGGCGAGGATGAGGATTCCTGGTTAAGCCAGTTCAATGCTTCCGGTAAGTTCGACAGCGTGGATACCCAGATCGCAGGTCTCGGCGGGATCAAGGCTATCCAGGATCTGTATGTGGCACATACCGCAGCAGCAATGGCTGAGAAATAAATAAGAATTAAAATCAGGAATAAAATAAGGATTAAAATAAGGATTAAAATCAGTAATGAAAGCAAAGACATTAATGAATAAAATCATAATCGTGGGCGGACTGAGTGCCTGTCTGCTGCTTGGCGGCTGTGGAGCAGGTCAGGCAGCGGATGCGACATCCGCAGAAAGCACATTTGCCGCACAGGAAAGTACCGTAACACCGACAGAGAGCACGGAAGCGGCGGAAACTGTCAGCACAGAGATTGCACAGAACGAAGCACAGCTTCCGGATGGTGTTTACATCGCTGAATTTTCCACGGACAGCTCCATGTTCCATGTCAGTGAAGCCTGTGACGGCAAGGGAACCCTGACGGTAAAGGATGGCGTTATGACCATTCACATTTCCTTAGGTTCCAAGAAGATCCTGAATCTCTATCCGGGTCTGGCGGAAGATGCAGCAAAAGATGGCGCAGTGCTGCTTGAGCCCACCACGGATACCGTAACTTACAGCGACGGCATGACGGAAGAAGTCTACGGCTTCGATGTTCCCGTACCTGCGATCGGAGAGGAATTCGATCTGGCACTGATCGGTACCAAGGGAAAATGGTATGACCATAAAGTAAAGGTATCCGATCCGGTAGAGGAGGGCACCGCAGACACTTTTGATCTGAGCACTGTAGAAGACGGCACCTACACCATCGAACTGACCATGGAGGGCGGAAGCGGCAGAGCAAGCATCCAGTCCCCCGCACAGCTTGCGATAGCTGACGGAGCGGCAACGGCGATTCTGGAATGGAGCAGCCCGAACTATGACTATATGCTGGTGAACGGAGAAAAATATCTGCCGGTAAATACGGAAGGCAATTCCGTATTTGAAGTGCCGGTGGAAGCACTGGATGTACCCCTTACCATGATCGGTGATACCGTGGCAATGAGTACACCTCATGAGGTAGAATACACCGTAACTTTCCACTCTGAGACACTTGAGAGTGCAGAGAGCGGCAAGTAATACACATTGGTGCCTGCGGCTCAAATATTGCAGGCAATGAAAGGCATGAAAACTTTGAGGTCAGGAAGAAATAGAAGAAAATGGATCTATGTTCTGCTTCTTATGGGACTGCTGGGGCTTAGCGGCTGCGGCAGTCCTTCTTCTGCTTCTACGGAGACATCGTCGGAAGCAACATCGGAGGTTATCCAGGCAGCAGAGGCCACGCGGGAAGAACAGACAGAATTAGTAAAAACAGGCAGCATGGAGCTGCAATATGCGGAAAATTTTGCGGTGGATTACTACGAAAATGGTTATAAGATGCTGATAACGCTTCCCGATAGTAAACGGTATCTGTTAGTGCCGGAGGGACAGCCTGTGCCAGGGGGACTGGATGAGGATGTCAGTATCTTGCAGGAACCGCTTCAAAATATATATCTGGTGGCATCCGGGGTGATGGATATGTTCGCATCCGTGGATGCTGTGGATCAGATCCGGTTCTCCGGACAGAAGCAGGAGAACTGGTACATTCAGACAGCAAAGGATGCCATGGCGGCAGGGGACATGATCTATGCCGGAAAATACAGTAAACCGGATTATGAATTACTGGTGTCTGAAGGCTGTGATCTGGCGATCGAGAACCGGATGATCACGCACTCGCCGGAGGTGGTGGAAATGCTTCAAAGCTTTGATATTCCGGTGATGATCGAATATTCCAGCTATGAACAGCATCCTTTGGGAAAAGTGGAATGGGTCAAATTTTTCGGAGCCCTGACCGGCAAAGAAGCGGAGGCAGAAGAAGCCTTTGCAGAGCAGACAGAGATTCTGGAAAAAGTAGAAAGCGGGGAAAAAACAGGGAAGACCATAGCATTTTTCTATGTGACTTCCAACGGACTGATCCAAGTACGGCAGAGTACGGATTATATTCCGAAGCTGATTGAACTGGCAGGAGGAAGATACATTTTTGAGGATCTTGAGGACAGCGGAAGCGGACGCTCCACACTGAACATGCAGGTCGAAGATTTCTATGCCGGAGCTAAGGACGCAGACATCCTGATCTATAACAGCTCGATCGACGGTGGCGTGACCACGGTGGACGAGCTGATCGGCAAATGCAATATTCTAAAAGACTTTAAGGCCCTACAGGAGGGGCAGGTCTATTGCACCACCAACGATATGTACCAGCAGTCCATGGCAATCGGGTATTTATTGCAGGATATGCATACGGTGTTGACGGACGATGATACCGCTAAGCTGCGTTATCTGTTTCTCTTACAGTAAGATGGAGAACCTGGAAACACAGCGTAAGCATAAGAGCGTTGGAATGAGATTAGAATACGATTGGAATACGAATAGGAAAAGAAGGAGAAAAACATGCAGCAGCGCAGAAAAATCAGATATCTCATAGCGTTTGTTCTATTGA
>ERZ772882.2796-NODE-2796-length-14969-cov-5.457423_pt1 | contig 14969 bp, 11 predicted proteins | sample MGYA00580576_ERZ772882 | MGnify/ENA primary metagenome ERZ772882 (study PRJEB29015, sample SAMEA2737658) | human gut metagenome | biome: human gut; feature: human-associated habitat; material: faeces | place: China | collected 2012 ... | reverse complement strand
AGTGCGTAGGGGTCGATGCCCACATTGCCCCAAGGGAACCGACGAATTCGCCAGGGATTTCCGTAAAATCGGATTTACGCGCCGGGTCGATGTGCTCAATCGACCCCTACGCAAATTCGGGACATTTCACCCATTCGAACATCCGGAAAATTCCCGAAGATTTCGTCCGTACGCGCGTCCCGGGAAATTTACCGGGCAAAGAACCGATGGAGCATGGCGGCGGCTTCGGCTCTGGTCGCTCCGCTTTGCGGGTGGAGATAGAAGTTATCGCCGCGCAAAATCGCCTCGGAGACAGCCCACTGCACGGCAGGCAATGCTGCATCGCTTACCGCGCTTGCGTCCGTGAAGCTCGAGAGGCTGTTTCCGGAAAGCAGATTGCTTCCGCGGTACTGCGCGTACCGGTAAAGCGTCAGGGCGAACTCCTCGCGGGAGACGGCCTCTTCGGGGTTTTTCCCGTCGGAAATACCGTTCCGCGCCGCCCAGTCACAGCCTGCCTGATACCACGGGGTTCCCTTGGTGCTCACGCCGTCGTGCCGCGCGAGAATTGTAAGGAGCATGCCGCGCGTGAAGCTGTCCTTCGGGGAGAATTTGTTGTAAGCCGTGCCGCGGATGAGGCCCCGGTCGTAGGCATACATCACGTCGTCGTAGTACCAGTCGATGGCGCGCACGTCGCTGAACGGGTTCCGGTCCCCGCCCGCGAGCAGAACCGAGCCGCCGATCAGAATGGGCTCGATGGAGGGCTTTTCCGGCTCCTTGGGGTCTTTGGGCTCGTCCGGCTCCTCGGGTTCTACGATCTCCGGCGGAAGCTCCTCACCGTCCGCGATCAGATGCAGCTTCTTCGCGTGTACTGCGTTTATCGCAAGAAAATCCCAATCCTCTGGGTCTTCCAGCGGCGTTTTCTTCGAGAAGACTGTCACTCCGTCTTCATTTACCAGCCGCAGCTCTGTGCCATCGGCAATTTTTCCCGCTTTGAGGCAGCGATCGATGTTTACAAATGTCTCTGTATCCGCGCCGAGCAGGGTAAGCGTGCCGCCGGAGAAAGAGAACCTCTCGAACCGATTCAAGGCGCTCTCCGGCATCGTCACATGGTCGCTCTCTTGCTTGTAGGTGCGGCTTGTGTCCAGCGGCTTGTATGCCTGGCCGTCCTTCGCTGAAATGGACAAGCGTCCGTCGCCAGTAGCAGTGGTACTAATGCACAGGCTGCCTGCATGAATGGCGTCTTCGTCGCCCTTCGCGGCAATGCTGCTGCTTCCAAAGAGCCTCAAAGTGAGATCCATATCACATTCAATGCTCCGAAGCTTGGCGTCCGTCAGCGTAAGTATGAATTCTGAGCCAGTGGCATAATAGATATCTCCGCAGTCGCCAAGATTGAGTATGTAAGTCCCTTGCCTTAAGAGGTGCTCTACACCTTTTTCGTCCGTGATCTTGATGCCATAGCGGCCTTTTACTGCCTCCAGTGTGATATCATCTGTAACCGGGATCTGCTCGTCCGAACGGTAGTACTTGCCATTTTCCGCATCGTGCCAGTAGTAGCCGTCTTTCAGCTCGTCCCCGTCCTTGAGCAGGCCGTCGATCGAGGCCGGGGAAACGGTGTCACCCGCGACGACATTGTAGCGATTCTCGCCCACTACGAGCGTCACCACATGCAGCGTCTGCCCGTTCAGATTCGTCGGCTGAAGCACCGGGCGGTAGTAGATATATGACTTATCGGTAAACTCTGTCCTGATGGGGTCGCTTAGAAGCGCTGCCAGACCAGCAGTTTCCCCGGTGCCAAAGAACTCCTGCGCCCATGAATAGCCACTGTTTAAATTTTTCGTGTAGTCCTTGATGCAACTCCACTCGGTGGTGTATTGATAGTCAGGGTCGTGGCTGGAGGGCGCGCGCATGGTATAAGTCACACCGCCACTCTGATACGATTTTCCGTAAATCAAACCTTCCGCATGCAGATCGTTCCACGAAACCTGCGAAATGTTGTAGTCCGCAACAAACAGCGGCCAGCTGCCGAATGCCCTTGCGTAGCTATCCCTATACTTCCAATGAAAAACGTTGTTCAGCGTACCGGCATACGTAAAGGGCACATAGTGAAGCGTCTCGTCCGGCAGTGCTTTGTTTCTGGTTGTAAAGTGCCGGATTTCACTTCCGGAGAGATCAAAGTAATACGTCTCTTTTTCTTTGAGCTCGGCAAGGGAAGCCTCATCCAGCGCAGCCGGAGCAGTCAGCGTCATCTTTGCCACAGTAGAAAGCAGACCCGACCAGTTTGTGCTGTCCGTCGGCAGCGTCCACGATCCGGCGTCTCTCCCGTCTTCATAGAACAGCGCCAGCTTCGTGCCGTCCGCCGCGTCCAGAAGCTTGTCCATCTGAGGCATTCCACCGATCAAGGTCAGCTTTCCGCCGATAAGCTTTACCGAGCCGGAACCGCCATTCAGCACCCCAATGCCCTCCAGCGTCACCTCGCCGCCGGACTGCTGATAGGATATGCCCACGTAGAAGTTTGCTGCATACAGCTGCGCCTTGACATGCAGGCGACCGTTTCCCTCGATCGAAAGACTGTCCATGGTCAGTGCGTTTGAGTAGATACCTTGCGGCGTTGTAATGGTGTTGTCTCCCACCAGACGCAGCGTCAATGGTTTCTGAATCTGGGACGCTCTAATGCATCCAAGGTTCGCGTCGTTCAGCGTAAGCACCTTTGTTTCCGGGTCATAGCTGACGGTTCCGTCGAGCATCACATCTTTGTAATTTTTGGATGTAACATCGATCTGCGTTGTGGCGTCTGGCGATACGATCGTAATACCGTAGTCTGTCTCCGCCTCGTCCGCCAGCACTGCGGTTGGCAGCAGCGAGAGCGTCATGACCAGAATCAGAAGCAAGCTCAAGATCCGTTTTTTCATCCGGGTTCCTCCTTTTTTATGGCTCCGGCAGCGGCGGCCGGACATGTTTGGCATATGTGCCAACAGTATACCAGACGCCGGGCAAAAAAGCAAGCCAAACGGAAAATTTAAGAATTGCAGAAAACGCTTCTTGGCAGCGCGTTCATTTGCGTGTATACTGGTACTGTTTGAAAGAAAGAGAGGATTCTATATGAAACAGTCGAAAGCGGCAATTCTGGTGCTCCTCGCGGGCGCGCTCTGGGGCAGCATGGGATTATTCGTGCGAAAGCTGAACGCCGCCGGGCTCTATGCAATGGACGTGGTGCAGGCGCGGATGCTCTCGGCGCTTTTGTTTATGGGAATTTTCATGATGCTCTTTTCAAGAAACAGCTTCCGCATCCGGCTGAAGGACCTCTGGTGCTTTCTGGGCTCCGGCATTGTGAGCCTGCTTCTTTTTTCACTCTGCTATTTTTCCGGCATGCAGGTCACGAGCCTGAACGTCATGGCGGTTCTTCTTTATACCTCGCCCGCGATCATCATGATTTTGAGCATCGTTTTGTTCCATGAGAAGCTCACGAAGCGAAAGCTTCTTGCGCTCGTCATGACCTTCGCCGGCTGCTGCCTCGTCTCCGGAATCGGGAGCGAGAGTGCGGTATCCATGCAGGGCCTGCTGCTCGGCCTCGGCGCGGGATTTTTCTACGCGCTCTACTCGATTTTCAGCCGCTTCGCCATCGATCGAGGCTACGGCGCGTGGACAATCACGTTCTACACGTTCCTGTTCTGCATGCTTGCCGACATGCCGCTTGCCAACTGGGGCGCGATGGCAGGCGCGATTGCCGCCGACCGGACGCTTCTTTTCTGGATGCTCGGTATGGGCTTTGTGACGGCGTTCCTCGCCTTCGGGTTCTACACGAAGGGCTTAGAGGGCATGGAGTCGAGCAGAGCTGGCATTCTTGCGTCCACAGAGCCCGTCGTCGCCACGCTCTTCGGCGTTTTCGTCTTCCAGGAACACCTGACGCTCCCCGCCATCGTCGGTATTCTGCTTGTTTTGGGCGGAATCGTTGTTTTGAGCGGCAAAAAAGCCGCCAAAGCGTAAACTTTCTTTAAACTTTCCGGCAGTTTTCTTGTAAATGCGGCAGCGAATCAGTATAATAAAGCCAAACAAGAAAACAGGGGGCTGTCACATGTTTCAGAAGCTTGGCGACGCGCTGCGGCGGTTCATGTACGGACGCTACGGAGCAGATTCCCTTAACAAATGGTTGCTCATTTTTGCGGTTGTGCTGATGCTCGTGGGCGGACTTGGGAGCCGCTACCTTGCGCCGTGGATGGCCGCATTCGGTACGCTGGCGTACGTGCCGCTGATCTGGTCGATGTTCCGGATCTACTCGCGCAACATTGAAGCGCGCCGCCGGGAAAACGCTGCCTTCCAGCGCTTTTTCACAAGGCTCCGCGACCGGCAGAACCGGTATTTCACCTGTCCGCGCTGTCGGCAGGTCGTCCGTGTCCCGCGCGGAAAAGGGCGCATCAATATCCGCTGCCCCAAATGCGGCGAGCAGTTCATTAAGAAAACCTGAGAAAACCGAGACGGCTGAATCAGCCGCCTCGGTTTTTCGATTTTGTATGAACGGGAAAATCGTCCGCATAGCATGTGAAGGACTGCTGTGATCTGGTAATACGGGCGTTTTTTCCGCTTCGTAGTGTCAGCGCTGTGACAAACGTTTTCGGAAAGGAAGAATGTGTGCACAACGGTGCTTGCTGGCGGAGTGGGTGGGATTTACTGCTTCGCAGTATAAACTTCGACCCCCACCCATAATAAGAAATTCCCCTGCCGGATGATCGAGAGAATCCTGTAATCTGGTAGTGTGGGTGGGATTCCTTTTCTGCGGAAAAGCCACGGCGGTTGCGGCATGCCACCGGCATACCGCTAAGAGCCGCCTTTCGAATCCCACCCACAACAAAAAACAGCAAAAGAGCCCATCCGGTAGGATGGGCTCTTTTGCTGGCGGAGTGGGTGGGATTCGAACCCACGGTACCGTTGCCGGTACACCTGATTTCGAGTCATTTAAGGTTCACGCCACTTGACGTATTTTTGCTGCATTTCAAGCCGGATAGCAGAATCCCGCAACCCATTGATTTCACAGACTTTTATGGAATTTCGTTTCGCAAATCCTGAAAAAATAAGAACCCACGGAATTTCCCTCGTGGAAGGCCAAAAATCACGCTTTTTTTGACCATGCGGGAGAAAAAGGGGAGAAAAAACGGGAGACGCAACCACCTGCCATTGCTGAACTTTTTAGGGGTGGTACTTCCATGACGGGAGAAAAAAACGATGGGTTCGTATTTATTGACCGGTTCATCTGTCTGGAGGAGCTTTGTAAGCTCTGTCATATCTCCAAGCGTAAAGCAAAATGGCTGCTGGACAACGAGATCATTCCTTGCATCCGCAGCGGAAACAAACGGCATCGATATAAGATAAAGCTTTCTGATGCGACAGCGTTCCAAAAAGATCAGGAAGCCGACTGCGTAATTTACACATATCCAAAAGGGCAATTTTCGTCAAAGCGCAAACGGGAATCCAGCCGCGCAGTCTATATCAGACGAATGGCTTCAATTTCCAAAACCGAACGGGGACAGGCTGCTCTACGAAACTTCTATCAGAAAGAGTTTGCCAAAGAACCTGATTGTCTCTATACCAGAGATGTTGTTGCGTTGACCGGCTTTTCCGTTTCCAGCGTCCGGGCATGGATCACAGCTGGTGATCTGAAAGCCTACTCTTATGGGATCAACCGGATACCAAAAGAGTATCTGATCGACTTCGTTTGTTCCAGCAGATATATCTGTGCCCACGTGCAGTCAGAAAAGCAGCGCGAAACAGAAATGCGTTTTCTGAAGACTTACAAATCGAATAAAGGAGTGTCAAAATGACCGATTACAAACTTGAAATCAAGCAAATCGTAGACTACCCCAAATGCCGCATCTACCGGCAATTCATACAGAGTCTGATCGCAGACCGGAGCATCCGTACAAACGGGTGCTCCGGTCTTTTTCATTATGCAGTGCTTTGCTGCTACGCAAACTTCCGGACGGCCTACCAACGGTACGACGGCATCAGTTACATCGTGCATCCCGGTCAATGGATCTGCCCGCTGCGGGAACTGCGGACGTGGTTCCGTGCGCGCACAAACCGTCAACTTCTTCGGCAGCTTGATTTGCTCCAGCGACACCACTTCATCGAATACGACCTGCTCGGCCGCGGACAGCTTGTACAGTACAGCATTCTCGACTGGCCGCGCTATAACACCGTGCTGGATTATAGCTGCCCGTGCCAAAAGGATTCCGGATTCTTTTTCCTGCCCATGAGCGCGGCATCGCGGCTGCTCAGTCTTGGAAAATGCTCCGAGATGGACGCTCTGCTCGATCTTTGGCTGAACGCGATCTACAATGACCATCAGGTTGCCGGTTCTGAGGCTGGTCCTGTCGTCTACCTGCGAAATGGCACCGGCAGCCCGCTCGTTTCCTACGCAGAGCTGGGCAAGCGCTGGGGCGTGTCCAAAGCGACCGCTGGCCGTATCCTCGGCAAATTCGCGCGGCTGGAATACATCAAGACCTTCTCGTTTCCCGGCCGCAGCGGAACAGCGATCTATTTGCAGAACTATTTGTCCACCATGTTTCAGATTTCCGATGTCATGGTAGACAAAGAAGAAGTTGCGATGGCGCTGAACCTCTGCATCCGCGTACAGGACTGTGCGCAGGATATGGCTCAACCGGACTGCGCATCAGATTGCTCGATCAGCGTTTCAAAATCGCACACGGAGATTCTGATTGCCGAAGTCCTGAAGCTCTTGAAAACACAGGGCGTTTGCTGCACGACCTGCCCCCGGTTCCAGTATAGGTTATATCCCTTATCCGATTGCGTCGGAGTCTTATGGGAGCACGAAGCGGAAGATCTTCGGTTGGGGCTGATGCTCTCCTGCGGCAGCACGCAGACACGGTATTTTGAACTTACGATCCGGCAGAAAGGAGCGAACGACAATGGCGAAGAATAAACTGCCCACGGCAGACGTGACCGAAGATCCGCACTATCACGATACCTGGACGCTGCTGCGGAAATACCGCGATGTTGTCTGGAGTCTGGAGGTTTCCGTGCGTCAGGTTCGGAACCGGTTCCGGATCGACTACGGCAAGACGATCGAGGATTTTCTGGAATCCGTCTATCTGGCTGGCGCGGATCTCTCCGGCACGGAGCTGGAACATCAGGCGAAGTGTATCGAGCAGAGCCATAAAATGCTCTGCCTTGTAGACAGCGCCGTGGATCTCATGCGCGCCAAGCACAAGAACGGCGAGGAATTTTACTGGCTGCTCTATTATGCCTACCTCTCCCCACAGGAGCTTCAGAACGTCGAGGAGATCATCGACCAGCTCCGCCCGCACATCCGCGACATCAGCACGCGGACATACTACCGGAAAAGGAAAGAGGCCGTCGAGGTGCTCAGTTCGGTGCTGTGGGGATATACGGCGCAGGATAGCGCGGAGATCGTGAGGGAGTTTTTGCAGTAAGGTGCTTTACAGGGTGGAGTAGGTATGACCCATCCACCCTGTATATCACCTTGCAAAGAAGCTATTCAAAGAATCGGTTGTTGCCAGTAATATTCCCATCTTTGTCAAGGTAATAAAACCCGCTCCAGTCACCTGAGCTTTGACGACCCCAACCTCCGGTAAAGAACTGTTTTTCTCCAAAGCATGTCCAAAATAGCACATATCCCGCTTCTCTAATATACCGAAGCATTTCATTTTTTCTAAACCACAGACTGCTTCCAAGGCCAAGTGACCTTGCATCGAACGCAATTAAATTGCCAGCAGAGTCATAGAAGCAACCATTATACTCCTTTTGCAGCAAACCTAATTTTCTAACAAGGCTCATGCATGGCACAGCAAGACTCACCGTGTCCACTTGAGAGGCATCCTGTTCAGTTTCCCAGAGGAAGTTTAACGTAGCTGGCATTACAACGCCGTAATTCTCATCCCCTTGCTCACATTCTCTCCACTCTTCAATTAAATCTCTGGCTGCAGGTGCCCATGCATATTCCCCCGCATATAGTTGATAGACAGTGCCCGCCTCCGGAAACCGGTGCCCCATAAAGTTGCAATTTTTCAATAAAGCGTGCATTCTATCAAACTCTTTGCAACTTACAAAATATGCATGAGCTATTGTCCAGATTTCTTGTGCACCACGGCTTTTATGTAGACCATCATCATCTTCAACATATTTTTCATTGTTTTGATGGTCGTATTGTGTCAGAGCAAGCCATTCTTCTCCATGCTGATCTTTTATGAGTAATTTGTCTGAAGCCTTTTCAAAAAATGGGGAATTTGATTTTGTCCACAATTCAATTTGCTTTTCATCTGTGACATCTCCGTCGAAGAAATCACCTTGAATTTGTACGAAATCCAGACTTGGTTTACATACAGTACTGATTTTCAGATTGAGTGTCGGATCAAAGTCGCGCATAAATGGCTCCCATGCACCATGATAGTCGACCTCCCCATCCCATCTCTCGACCTCAGTATTGTCAGCAATTTTGGACATCACATGGTACATTGCTATCCATTGATACTTTTTCCCGATTCGTTCTGTTCGTTTGTTTGCAAAGCGATCTGCGCCGCCTCTTCTGCTATCGTATTTACTGAACAGTTCATCTTTATAACCTAATACCGAGAAGATGTAATCCATGGCGTAATAATAAGCATCACTTATACTAACATTGCTGAAATCCTCGACATTTGCTTGAAAAATGTATCTTCCAAAATCACCATACATTCCTGCTCCGCCTGCTCCATTTGGATGCATGGACAACGCAATAGCATTTCTTCCATAGTGCTGCGTCGCGTTTTCAGCAATATAGTATTCTTTTGCTTGCATCGGGGGAATCATCGACGAACCATATGGAGGCCGAATTCTCGTCAATTCAATTTTACCGTCCATGCTTGGGAACTCATAAAGCCAGCGTTCTATGATTAGCCTAGCGCTGTCTCGCAATAAAATATCCTCATATACACACGGCTTGTTGAATATAGCATTATACACATAAAGCGCTAGTTGTTCATATTCCTTTTCAGCTGTATTTGTACGCTTGATACATGCTCCAAACACGCAACAGTATAATCTCTGCAGAACATAAGGATCATCGACATTTTCAAATTTCTCCAAAAGAGGCGTACATAAGTCAAAATTACGGCAAAGAATTTCCACTATCGCTTTAGATGTTTGATCTCGCAATCTGCGGTTTGATGATGTCAGCAGCCATGTAAAGAGCGTTAGCATTAGTTCAAGGCTTTGCGTATTCATTTCCAAGAACGCATTGCCTTGTTCAAAGTATTCAATAAGCTGCCATACTCTGTCTTCTGAAGCCATGTCATTTATGTAAATTGTCCATAGATAGTCTCTATAATTGAGCGGTTGCTTCAGAAGCAATCTGTGTAAAAAATCTGCATTGATTGGGCTTTTCTCTTTTGTGCTATTTGCAATAAGAATAGGCCACAGATTTTCCGATGCGACATGATGTGCATGAATAAATTCAAAAAAACGTTCTGCGGAAAATGTGTTGCAGTTTCGCCAATGGTACGTCTCAAGATATCCAACAACAATTTCTTTCTGGCCCTGCGGTTCACGCACATACTGCAACAATTGCTCAATATAGTCCTCTGATGTTTTGTCCTCCCTCAAACAGCACGCAATTGCCGCAACTGTAATACCGCTCCAATCGCCCAGCATTCCATTGTCCACTTTCAGAACGTATTGAAGCAAATAGTTAATCAATTCATCCTTCCCTTTGTCTGATTTTTCCAGTACCTTTGCCTTCCAATAATCGTCCAAGAGATTGTACGCTATATAATAGATTTCTGTGTCACCGGTCATGCTCCTACACAAAACACCATCTTGCTCCAATGCTGCCAAAAATTTTAGTTTTTTCCCCTCAAATCCAAAAGTTCTCCAAAATTCAATATCTTGAAGCATTTCGATCTTAGTGACATATGTGCGGTCGTTTACAATTTCTTTCTCAACCAACTCATCAAGCAAATATTGTAATACGGTTCCTGTTCCCTCAGCATTCAGTTCACGCAAAAGTTCGGCATCTTTTTTCTCAATATATCTATCAAACAGACGAAACAGTTCCGCATTATCCTTGGAATATGTTTCGCAGAATAGCATTAAAAACAATGGATTGCGCATTTCCTCTTGCAATGCGTAATCTGGCAAGAATGGAATATTGTAGTGATTCATAAAGGTTTTAATTGCTTCGATTGAATTGACTGCAAACCCTCTGTGACAGATTCCAATCACTTCCCCAGATGAAATCTTCCTGTTAACAGCATCGTCAAAAGCTACGCTCTCATAGCCGTCACGAATTGATATTGCCATTTTGACGTATGGTAGACTCTCAACGGTGCGGATCAATTCCCCCAGACCATTCCTCCATATTCTAATATCATCGCTTTCATTGATTCCATCAAAGAACACCGGAATAATTCTTGCGTCACGCTTCCCAAGTTCGTTCAGTATTCCAAGAAAATCCCGCAGTTCAATATTTAGATTCAGGACTTTTTGTGTCTGAATAAAAATGGGTTCTGAGGTCAGGTACGCATTGCCTAAGACAAGAATAGCTTTTTGTCCTGCTTTGTTGTACTCCGCAACCATATTTGCAAACAACTGTGACTTCCCGGCACCGGCTGCACCTGTCACCAACAGTGTTTTTTTGTTGATCAGACTTTGTTCGACCTGATTTATAGCAAGATAGTCAATGCCGTCCAAAATTCTTTTGCAGCTCAGAACTTTTGCCCATTCGTCTTCATTATTCTCGACACGTTTGCCACTGGCGAGTCTCTGGTCACATTCAGATATTGTCTTTTGCACATCCTCCAGCTGCTCTGAAAAGCTATCTTTTATCTGACTAATCCAGTCCACGCAGGTATCTAGCGTCTGCTCGTTGATATCTGGAAGTTCGATAATTGCATTGCCAATTGCTTTTGCTAGTGAAGCATAGCTAGCATCAGCCCAGTACTTTCTATTCAGTGAGTTCACTGCTTGAGCCCTTTTCTCATTTAAGTAGCTTGCAGCATTGCTATTCCGCAAAAACAAATCCAAGTATTCTTTGGCTTCAGTATCAACATTAAAAGCGTCATTGTACCGTGTTCCGAGCGAATCCAGGGCTATTCTTGCTCTATTACTGATCCATTCGCTATCAATTCCATGGTTCAAAAAGTAGAGCATTGAAAGATTTTTGTTCTTTTGAACACTTTCAATAATTGATTGATTACATATCAACACAATGTCCATTGCGGCAGCGGCCAGCTTTTCTTTTATTCTAAGAAAAGCCTTACATGTAGCCGTCAAGTCCTTGTTGCAATACAAATATATAACATCCAGCTCTCCGCTATAATGCGTTATACACTTCTCCATCGAACGTTCTATTTGCTCGTAATCTGTTGAAGTAAAATACTTTGACTGAAAGCTGATCCTCTTACCAGTTTCTTTATGATAAATAGGTTCGATTTCGACCCCAGGATTATTCGGATTTGAATGAAAATGTGCTGTTCCTCCAAAGAAGTCCTGATTGAATACCGCTCGGCATAAATTCTCAAAAGCGGTTTTTGTGTCCGGATTGCAAACTTCAAAGCGCTGCCATGTCATGCCAGTTGACGCTAAATGCACCATTTCCATATCCTCACCTTATCAGTTTATAATAAATCAGGTCCTGAATTGCTGTTATATCAATTATCCAACTTTATTTTACCATGTCCTTCTGCATATTTGCAATATACAGTGAGGGCACAACCTTGACATGGTTGCGCCCTCACTACATTAGTTTATCTGCTCAACGGCAATGTTTTCTCCAAACAGTTTCTTAATCCCAATTCGGATTTGCCGGGAATCAATATGCAAATATTGGAGCCGCATTGCATACAGCAGTTCTTCGATAATCTTCAGGTCGCTCAAATGAACCGCCTCTAAATTCAAATCCAATCGGCTGTGTGCAATGCCATTTCGCACAGTATTCATACGGTCACAGATCTCCTCAATAGTCACATCTAATGCGCCAGCGTACTTGCTTTTTATAAATGGCTCCATGATAACTTGACATTCAACCATCGCATTTCTGAGCCTTTCGCCAAAGCCGACATCGTGTGATTCTATTGCACGATAAAACTGTCTGGCATATTTTCGCGCCCGCCCTTGTCGCTGCTCTATAAAGGTCTGCATTGTATCCAACAGGTTTCTTTTCGTTATTTGATATTCCTGTGACCGCTTATAATCCTGCCCGAATATGTTGAGGTATTCCCTCTCAAACTCCGCCAGTATCATAATTGCTCTGCTTGAGGAGTAATTTCCTGTAGCAGCTATGGATTCGCACATATATTGAAAGTCAAATTCTCTATTTTTAATCGCCGTAAATATTTCTGCAGCCTTACCCTCTAAAATTGTAAAATCGACAACTCTCTCATACGCCTTTTTACTAATCTCTGCCTGATAGTCTTCTTCAAAAACGAGATACCCGCATTGCTCCCTTTTCTTTGCGCTATTGACGCTAAAAATCTCAACATTGCCTATTTTAACATTTGTCCTATATGTAATATATTTAAGAAAGCATTTTGCATAAATGACCGCTGGAATCAGCGCATCAATTCCGATTGGTCGGGAAAAAGATGTCACCATTACGCTCTTTGCGTCAATTGGTGGTTCTCCCTGCGAAAAATGCATAACGGCGTAAGACGCAAACTCGATTTTCGCATCTACATCTGGCGCAATTTTGTATGTACCCCCAGATTCGATCGCTGCCTTTTTTGCAGCCACTGACAGTTCTTTTAGGTTTCCTGTATCCTCATCTATCTCCGCTGATTGTTCTAATGCGTTACGCGGCGAATAAAAGTAGTCCACCTCTGGCGACGCAATCTTCATTCCATCTATCTTCCCTAAAGAGTTCTCACCAACATAGCAGCAATACCAAATAACAGGAAAGCTGAAAAAGCCGTTATAATTACGCTTTGCATCCGTAATGTTGAAAACAATATGGTAATTTTCTGACGTTTTCCCCAATAGTTTTCTTTGTTGAACCCATTCGTGCTTTTTCCCATACCTTGAAGCATCCGCCAAATATTCCGCCAAAGAATTTGTCTGCCTATGGTATTCAATACTTGGCGGAAATAGTGTGATCACAAAAGAGTCTTTGTCAAAGTTAAATGGATAATTCACGCCTTCGTATTCAACATAACCCATCAGCTTCTCCGGCAAACGCATACTACTCTCCCCCATCTCATCAAATATTCTAATGACCTATCGTAGCAATAGTCTAGGTTCTTACTCTTACAGTTATATTTTTATTATAGCATATTTCTACATTTTCCACCCTTCATTTCAGTATATCATATCTTTATCCTGTAATAGAAGCAGCATCACCCACATTCTGTGCGAGTGATGCTGCTTTTCATAAATGATTCTTTTTTGCCCGGTGCTGCGCCGTTTCGTAAACCTCATCATCGGCTCTTGCTCCGATGACGATTACCAGCATTTCTGTCTCCGTCCGTATCAGCTTATACACGACGCGGATACCGGCATCCCGGAGTTTGATTTTCAAAAAACCGGTCAAATCACTACCCTGCTTATTTCCCAACGGCTTTCCGTAGCCGCCTTCTGTTACAGGCAGCGGATTTTGAAGAACCTTGCCGATTGCCTTAATGACCATCAATCGCTGATTTCCGGCAAGGTTCTTCAGATCCTTCGCGGCTTCCGGCAGGTACACCAGCTTCCAGTTCATTCGATGTCTACCTCACCAACCGCGTCCAAAGCATCCTGCGTGATACCAAGCTCATCGTAAAGATGCTCCGCCGGAACAAACGTCGTGGGCTCTGCCTTTGCCATACGTTCGGACGCTAAGGTAAGCAGTCTGGCATCATTTACTTCGTCGATCAAGCTCATGTATTCCTCGGGAGAAAGAAGAACGCACTCTGCAGCATTGTTTTTCATAACGACCTTTGCGCCGCTTTGCTTGACCTCGTCAAAAATCTTTCCGGCAAGCCCTCTGTTAAACAGAGAAATGGGAACCGTGTTCCGAATTGCACTTGCAATATTGATCATGTTATTCACCTCCGCATTGTTACTATAACACCGGCGAGTAAATTTGTCAATAAATATACAGCTAAATTTACTGATATTCGGTATCGTATCTGCTGCTACAATATATAGCAATATCACGTTTTATTTATCTAGAAAGAATAATATCTTTTCAAAAACAGAACGGTAGGGTATAATAATATTATATTCTTTCATACTATTTCTCTCGTTTGGAAAGGAGTTACTCATGAATCTTTTCGATTTTGCATTGAAAGAGTATCAAATGATTGATGCCAAAGCAAATACTTACTTTTCATATTTATATTTAATTATGGGCTTTACCTTTGCTTTCTTCGGCGCAATTCTTTCTCTATTTAAAGATTCTCTCTTTCCCATTTCAGATCCATCTAACTATTATACTTTTATCCTTGTGGTTTTATATTTACTCCCTGTTGTTACATATGTGCTCGGCCTTTTCTTTGCCTATAATTCCGTTGCAATTTATAAAGCAGGATTATATCTAGTTAAACTTGAGAAACGAATTCGCAAATTTCAATCCAGCAATCATATAAAATCTCACCTTCGTATGATGCCGTGGAATATCGAAGCGAAAGACAGAAAATCAAAATTCATACTTCCATATGGTACAATGCTCATGCTCTATATTTTGTTGCCGACCGCAATTCTGGCATTTTCTTTCTATGAGTTCCATTTTATAAAGCTAACGAGGCTAATCAGCGTTATTGTTGTTTACTTTCTTCCCATTACATTTAATCTTACCTATCTAGTATTCATGGTATTACTCATCAAATCAATGTTTGATTATAAAAAACGCTGTGATGTAGTTCTTGGAATCGCGAAGAAGAATAATTGCAAAAAGCCATGAACAAAACATGACTTGAGATTTTCTCCAATCAACTCGGCATATACTCGTCGCAACATTGGCACGGTTTTGCTCTTTCGGCGCAAATCCAGATATGCTATACTGAAGATGC
>ERZ772882.2794-NODE-2794-length-14973-cov-11.533718_pt1 | contig 14973 bp, 17 predicted proteins | sample MGYA00580576_ERZ772882 | MGnify/ENA primary metagenome ERZ772882 (study PRJEB29015, sample SAMEA2737658) | human gut metagenome | biome: human gut; feature: human-associated habitat; material: faeces | place: China | collected 2012 ... | reverse complement strand
AAGATCTAGATCGAGAGTTTAATCGTGATGCATTGTATTTTGCGTATGTAGTGACAAAGAACAAAGAGTTATTGAATATCTACCAGAAAAGCGAGAAAGGAGATGTAAAAGTGTGTAGAGCATTAGATGAAATGTTTGAAGAATCGACAAACAAAGGAATCCAGATGGGTATCAAACAAGGAATTGAACAAGGTATTGCACTAAATCAATTTGAAGTATATCAAACCATGCTAGACAAAGGTTTTAGTGTTAAAGCTATCGCATCCATTTTCTCAGTGAGCGAAGAATCGATTAAAACGCTATTGATGAAAGCTTAGATGTCGTAGTATAATCTCATTGGGAATGAAGTTCTCCCTTAGTTGTAAACTAAAACCGCTTTTATAAGCTGATGACTTCTGTGTTTTTTTACGCGGAAACCATCAGCTTTTCTGCGTTTTGAAAGGAGAGATAAAATGCTAATCAGTTTATCTTATATTTTTCTTGCAGCAATGTTTTTATCTTGGTTATGTAAAAAGATGGGATTACCTGGATTATTAGGAATGATATTTACAGGAATTCTTTTAGGACCTTATTGTCTTGGTTTGATTGATTCTTCATTGTTGAACATATCCAGTGAATTAAGAAAGATTGCTCTAATTATTATATTAATGCGAGCCGGATTGAATCTTGATTTAAGTGATTTAAAAAGGGTAGGAAGACCAGCCATATTGATGTGTTTTGTGCCAGCTTGTTTTGAGATGGTTGGAATGATTTTGTTGGCACCAAAATTATTAGGGATTTCTTTACTAGATGCTGCTATTATGGGAAGCGTTGTTGCAGCCGTAAGTCCTGCAGTTATTGTTCCAAAAATGTTACAACTTATGGATGAAGGATATGGAACGAAAGAAAGTATTCCACAATTGATTTTGGCTGGAGCAAGTGTAGATGATGTATTTGTGATTGTGATGTTCACAGCATTTCTTGGTTTAGCCCAAGGAGAAAGCGTGAATATATTAAGCTTTGTGAATATTCCACTATCCATTCTAACTGGTATTATATGTGGAGCATTATTAGGAAAAGGGTTTGCAATCTTCTTTAAGAAAAATCATATGCGAGATACTGTAAAGATTTTAATTCTACTAAGTGTGGCATTTATTCTAGTGACACTTGAGGATGCTTTACCAATTTCATTTTCAGGATTAATTGCGATTATGTTTATGGGAATTTTCCTTCAAAGAAATCATTCGGTTGCATCCAAACGACTATCCGTTAAATTTAATAAGTTATGGGTAGGTGCTGAAGTCTTATTATTTGTGTTAGTTGGAGCTTGTGTAAATATTTCTTATGCATTAAAAGCAGGCATGATGGCTATTCTGTTGATATTTGGAGCACTTTTATTTAGAATGCTCGGTGTGTTTATTTGTTTATTAAAAACAACACTCACAAAATCAGAACGCTTATTTTGCATGATCGCATATTGTCCTAAGGCTACTGTTCAAGCAGCAATTGGATCAGTCCCTTTGGCTGCAGGGCTTGGATGTGGGCAAATTGTATTGACCATAGCTGTTTTATCCATCTTGATTACAGCTCCATTAGGTGCATTTTTAATTGAACATACATATAAAAAATGGTTAAAAAAAGAACAAAGAGCTTATTAGTCTTTGTTCTTTTCATATATAACTTTTAATCCTTTGAAAATTAGGTTTGGATCATATACATCAATGGATTTTGTGTAGTTACAAACAATTCTTCCTAAACCACCAGTCGCAATGACTTTCATGTCTTTACCAACTTCTTTTTTGAATTGAGCAATTGTATATTCAACTCCGCCCAAGAATTGATAAAATACACCAGCCTGCATTTCTGTTTGTGTATTTCTTGCCAAGATAGTTTTTGGACGTTTGATCTCAATTTCAGGAAGTTGTGCCGTTTGTCCCCATAATGCATTTGCTCCTGTTTCAATACCAACACCAATGGCACCAGCTTTAAAACAACCATTTTCATCTACATAGTCATACGTTGTAGCTGTTCCAAAATCGGCCACTAGAATAGGTCCTCCATATTCACTGAATGCACCAGCACAATCGGCAATACGGTCTGCACCAACATTTCTAGGGTTTTCTAATTGAACACTGATACCACTCTTAATACCAGGACCAACAATAAGTGGTTCGATACCAACAAATTTTTTGATTCCATTTGTGAAGGAATGCATCACTTTAGGAACAACACTTGAAACAATAACGGCATCAATTTGTTTTTCATGTACATTAGAACGATCCAAAAAGTTTTTTAGCATAAAACCATATTCATCACTCGTTCTTCTTACTTTTGTCGTTAATCGATATGTACCAATTAAATCCTCTTTATCAAAAATGCCAATCGTAATATTTGTATTTCCAATATCTACTGTTACAAGCATATTATTTCTCCATCTCAATCTCTTTCATTGTTTCTAGAATTTTATATCCCAATTCTTCTTTTGAACACTTAGGCAAATGTTGCGTATCATTCTTTCTTAATAAAGTCACAACATTTGTATCTGTCTGAAAACCAGCACCACTTGTGAATAAGTTATTCGCAATCAACATATCACAATTTTTGGATTCTAGTTTTTTTCGTGCATTTTCCTCTAAATTCTGAGTTTCCATCGCAAAACCACAAATGATTTGATTCTCTTTTTTGTGCTGTCCAATATAAGCTAAGATATCTGGGTTTTTCACAAAATGAAAAGTAACCTCTTCATCTGACTTTTTGATTTTTTGATCTGCGACCATTTCAGGTCTGTAATCTGCAACAGCCGCCGCCATGATGATGTAGTTTTGATCATCGAGTCTCGATGTGATCGCATCAAACATATCTTGCGCACTTGTTACGTGTACCATATTAACATCATTAAGATCTTCTAACGTCGTAGGACCTGCAACTAAAGTTACATTGGCACCTAGAGCTTTTGCGGCTTTGGCAATCGCATACCCTTGTTTACCACTTGAATGATTGCTTAAAAAACGAACAGGATCTAAAGCTTCCTGGGTTGGACCTGCAGAAACTAAAACATTTTTTCCTTTTAATGTTTGTTCCAATTCAAACTCATGATCAATGGCAGACACAATATCTTGCACATCAGCAAGCTTACCTTTTCCAGTATCATTACATGCCAAATGACCAACAACGGGTTCTACAAATTTATAGCCAAGTTCTTTGGCAAGTTTAATGTTTCTTTGGGTGACCTCATTCTCATACATATGAACATTCATTGCCGGACAAATTAATTTTTTAGTATGACAAGCCAAGAATGTTGTTGAAACAATATCATCTGCAATACCATGAACAACTTTGGCAATGATATTGGCCGTAGCCGGAACTAGCACCATGATATCAGCCCATTTAGCTAAAGTAATGTGGGCAATTGGATCTTCATTTGTTTCGTCAAACAAAGAAACTTCACATTTATGTTTACTCAAAGATTCAAAGTTGATTGGTTTGACAAATTCTTGAGCATGTTTTGTCATGACAACTTTGATTTCATAATCTTTTTTGGATAATTTGCTGACAAGATCGCAAGCTTTGTAGGCTGCAATACCACCAGACACCCCTATAACGACATGTTTTTTTTCCATGATTATTGATTCTCCTTTGTGAATAAAATCACGTATAGATTTTTCACTCAAATATTATCCCATATGACATCTTGCTTTTCAAGCAACAATAAAGCATTAACTATGGATATTTTAACTTATGAAACTGAAAAATTAAAAAAGTGTTTATTTTTTGTGGCATATGGTAAAATGTACGCATGAAAATAATTGTTGCGTGTGACTCTTTTAAAGGTTGTATGTCTTCAAAAGAAGTCGAAGAAAGTATAAAAAAAGGAATATTAAAGGCAAATAATAAACATGAAGTTTTAACTTTTCCTATGGCCGATGGCGGAGAAGGAACGGCTATGGTGTTTTGCGATATCATTCAAGGAAAGGCAATAGACGTATTAACTGTGGATGCCTATGGTAAAAATGTATTTACGACATACTGTATTTCTCAAGATGGTCAACTTGCCATAATGGATGTGGCTAGCTGCATCGGACTGAATATGACACCTAAAGAAAAAAGAAATCCAATGATCGCATCAAGTAAAGGTGTGGGTATCATGATGAAAGACGCACTTTCTAGAGGATGTAAAAAAATTATTATTGGCTTAGGTGGCAGTGCAACAAATGATGGTGGTATGGGAATTTTAAATGAATTTGGGGTTCGCTTTTATAATTCAAAAAGAGAATTACTTGTACCAAGCGTATATGCTCTTAGTCAAATAGCTTTTATTGATAAGCGTTATGCAAGACTACCAAAAGATGTAGAAATCGTTTGTGCTTGTGATGTAAAGAATTATTTATTGGGGAAGAATGGGGCTACTTATATTTTTGGGAAACAAAAAGGAATTTATTTAAATCAAATGGCAGAAGTCGAAAAAGGAATGGCTCACTATTGTGCGAAATTGAAACAGACATTCCATGTGAATGTGAATGAATTTGAAGGTTCAGGAGCAGCTGGAGGCATTGGATGTGTATTGTTGGGTGTTATGAAGGCAAAAAGAACTTCTGGCATCGATTTAGTTATAGAATATTCTGGCTTAAAAAATCATCTTCAAGATGCTGATTTAGTCATTACTGGAGAAGGTCAGACGGATGCGCAGACATTGTATGGTAAATTGCCACTAGGAATTGCCCGCTTGGCAAGATCCTATAATGTGCCATGTGTTTGTTTGAGTGGGGCTTTAGGCTTAGGTTATCAATCACTTTATGAGCAAGGTATGATTGGAATTTTTTCGAGTGCTGATCGTGCCATGTCTTTTCAGATGGCCTTACAGACAGGAAGTGAAAAACTAGAGGCATTGGCTTTTAGTTTGACTAAATTTATGGATGGTATTAGAAAGTAGGTTGTTCGATGAAAAAACTATTAACTATATTTTGTGCTTTTATTCTGTGCATTGGGCTTGTTGGATGTTCTTCAAAAGAACCTTTTGAAATTAAAGAAATTACGGCAACAAAATTACAGAAAAAATTAGATCATAAAGACTCTTTTGTGTTAATTATTGAAAGAGAAAATTGTCCTTATTGTGAATCTTTACAAGAATATATCAAACAAACAAAGGATGAACATCCAAACCTTGTTTTATATAAGATCGATTCAACAGACTATGGCTTTAGTAAAATTAGCCAGGATTCTAAGCAGCTACAAAGCTCGACAGAAGATGGAAAGATTCTTTTGGATATGGCTCCATATTTCCTTTATACACCAACATTGTATGTGATTGAAAATGGCAAGGCCACACATGCAGGTATTGGTTATAGTGAAGACGATCATTCAATCAGTTTATGGGATGTTGATTCTACCGTTGATTTTGATTTGGCAGATACACAAGAGTTCTGGGAGTTTTTAGAAACATATGAATAAGAAGAATATTACAATCATTGCGACAGGCGGAACAATTGCCGGCCGAGGAAGCTTAGGCAAAAGTGCGAATTATGAGGCGGGCACTTTTGATGTGGAAGAAATTGTTAAAAGTATTCCACAAATTCGTGATTTGGCAAATCTAAATACGATTCAATTATACAATGTAGATTCTAATGATATGGGTTTAGATAAATGGATTGAATTAAGAAAAATTTGTCATGAATTAGAAAAAGATCGCTATGTGGATGGAATTGTTATTACACACGGTACAGATACATTAGAAGAAACAGCCTTCTTTTTAAATCTTACTTTGGCATGTCATAAACCTGTTGTCCTAACAGGATCGATGCGACCTGCAACTGCAACAAGTGCAGATGGACCTATGAATTTATATCAAGCAGTGGCTTTAGCATGTCATATGGAAGCTTGGCAAGCCGGTGTTTTAGCTGTGATTTCTGATACAATCTATTCAGGTAGAGATTTACAGAAAACAAACAGCTATAAAACCGATGCATTTAAAATGGGTGAATTTGGCTCTCTAGGATATATGCGTGATGATCATGTGTATTTATTGAATGCACCATTTAAAAAACATACATTCCAAACGATTTTTTCAAAAATGGAATTTGATGACTTGCCTAAAGTAGAAATTTTTTATGTGCACACAGATTCGGATCCTGAATTGTTAAAATTTATGTTAGGTATGTATGATGGTCTAGTTCTAGCAGGAACAGGTTCTGGTAATTATCCTACAAAGATAAAAGATGTTTTAGAAAACTATACTGGAGAATGTACAGTCGTACGTGCAAGTCGCGTATTAGAGGGTGCTGTTTTTGATTCAGATGTGTTTGATTCAAAGAAAGTAACAATTCCTGCTTATAAGTTTTCAGCACAGAAAGCTAGGATTTTATTGATGCTTGCGCTAAATTGTACTAAAAACCATGAAACAATCAAATCTTTCTTCCAAGAATATTGAAAAAACTTTTCTTGTATTGTAAATAATTTTGTAAATGCTATAATAATTTATAGACTATTACAAGACAGGAGGTTATTATGCAGCAATTAGAAAATAACGCATACTTTTGGCAAAAGCTTGATACGCTATTGTTGTCTAGCAGTTGTACGATTGACCGACCAAAAGGAAGCACTCACTATAAATTTACAAATTTAGTCTATCCTGTAGATTACGGTTTTCTTTCAGATACATTTGGTTCAGATCAAAAACCTATTGATGTTTTCAAAGGTTCTATCGCAACAAATAATGTAGATGCGATTGCGATTACAGCTGACATTCTTAAGAAGGATTGTATTGTCAAATTATTGATAGGATGTACAGAAGAAGAAACGATGCGTATTTTAGAGTTCTTGGATCAAACCGAATTCCAAAAAGCTATTTTAGTACGTAGAGGTAACGACACACCATCATGGTCAAATAATGATTAGAAAAGACAAGTCTTAGGATTTGTCTTTTTCTTATGCGTTTTAATGGAAAAACATGTTGAGTTGATTTAAAATAAAGACAGATAGGAGGTCTTTATTATGGAATTAAAAGGATCTAAAACAGAAAAGAATTTAATGGCTGCTTTTGCAGGGGAATCTCAGGCATGTGTTAAGTATCAATATTATGCTTCACAAGCTAAGAAAGATGGTTATGTAAAGATTCAGAACATTTTCACTGAAACATCAAATAATGAAAAAGAACACGCTAAATTATGGTTCAAGGCTTTGCATGGTGGAAAAGTTCCTACAACAACAGAAAACCTAAAAGATGCGGCTGCTGGTGAAAACTATGAGTGGACAGATATGTACGCAACAATGGCTAAAGAAGCTCGTGAAGAAGGCTTTGATGATATTGCTGCCTTGTTCGAAGGTGTAGGTGCTATTGAAAAACACCACGAAGCTCGTTATAAAGCTATGTTGAAAGATGTTGAAGAAGATGCTATGTTTAAAAAGGCAACTTCAACCGTTTGGATTTGTTTGAATTGTGGACACATTCACTATGGCGAAACAGCTCCATTGGTATGTCCAGTATGTAATCATCCACAGGCTTATTTCCAAGAGTTAAAAGATCATTACGAATAATAATATCTCATGGTAGCTTCGGCTACCTTTTCTTATCTTTGAAAGTTGTGCTAAAATAGTCCTATGGAAATGATAGAGGCAATTGAAAAATTAAAAGATAATCATGCACTAATATGTTTAGAGAATCGTGCGTTGATTAAAATGGAAAAAGAAAAAATTTATATATGGCATAGTCAATGGCATTCAAAGCTTTCAAGAAATGATTTTATTTCACTATTTCAACAGAATACGTTTGAAGTTTATGAAAATGACCATGGTATTGATATGGAAAAAGATGAAGAGTATTATGCATGGCGTAATCGATATTTGTAGAAAGGATATATTTTATGATAGGAATTGTATATAGTTCAAAAACAGGGAATACACAATCTTTGGCAAACAGCTTGAATTTTATGGAGTCAAAATATTGTGTACCTGTAGAAAACGCAAAAAATTTAGAACCTGTAGATTTATTGTGCATTGGATTCTGGTGTGATAAGGGAGATTGTGATGATCAAATGAAACAATATCTTTCTACACTACGTAATCAAAATGTTTTCTTGTTTGGAACGGCTGGTTTTGGTAAATCTAAAGAATATTTTGAGATGATTTTAAAAAATGTTCAAAGTCATTTAGATGCATCCAACTGTGTTAAAGGAACATGGATGTGCCAAGGTAAGATGCCTTTGGCAATTCGTGCAAAGTTTGAATCGAATCCTGAAATGTTGAAGAATTTTGATGAGGCTTTAAAACATCCAAACGATAAGGATGTTGATAGTTTAATGAAATCTGTAAATGAAGCGTTGTGAGAGCATATCACTACGCTTTTCTTGTTGCTAGGAGTATGATGTAGCCAGAAAGAAGGAATGTGCTATGTTGAGTAAGAAAGTAGCGGACTTGTTGAATAATCAAGTTAATAAAGAATTATATTCTGCTTATTTGTATTTGGATTTCGAAAATTATTATCATGATAAAAGTTTAGAGGGTTTCGCAAATTGGTATCATGTACAAGTACAAGAAGAGATTGCACATGCTCAATTGATGATGCAATATCTTCAAGACAATGATTATAGTGTTGTTTTGGAAGCTATTAATAAGCCAAATATTCCTTTAAATGAACTAAGTGATCCGTTAAAGGCAGGCTTAAAACATGAACAATACGTAACTGAATTGATTCATACTTGTTACGCAGCAGCTTATGAAGAAAAAGATTTTAGAACTATGCAGTTCTTGGATTGGTTTGTCAAAGAGCAAGGAGAAGAAGAAAAGAATGCTTCGGATTTAATTTCTCGATTTGAATTGTTTGGACACGATTCCAAGGGTTTGTATGATTTAGATGCAGAGTACAAAACTCGTACTTATATTGCACCAAGCGTTTTACAGACAAAAAACTAAGGCGATGATTTTTGATTCATCGCTTTTTTCATGCTTATTTCATTGTGATATATAACTTATATAATATTGACTTTACAACTGTCTTGTCAGATGTAAAGCCTGGGTGTATAATTCAAAACGGTAAAATTTTTTAAGGGAGGAAAATTCCATGTCTTTAAAGGAAGATGTATTGAAATTAAAAAAGGAAAAAAATGCGATTATTTTAGCGCATTATTATGTAGATGGAGCTGTACAAGATGTAGCGGATTTTGTCGGAGATTCTTATGCTTTGGCAAAGAAAGCAAAAAATACAGATGCAGATATTATTGTATTTGCGGGTGTTAAATTTATGGGTGAAAGTGCCAAAATGTTAAATCCAGACAAGAAAGTATTGATGCCAGATTTAAATGCAGATTGTCCAATGGCACACATGGCAAGTAAGGCTGTTATTAAGAAGATGAAAGAAGAATATGAAGATTTAGCGGTCGTATGTTATATCAACTCAACAGCTGAATTAAAAACGATGGCTGATATTTGTGTAACAAGTTCAAACGCATTGAAGATTGTTCGTTCACTTCCAAATAAAAATATTTTCTTTATTCCAGACGGAAACTTAGGTGCTTATGTAAAGAAACAAGTACCTGAAAAGAATATTATCTTAAATGATGGATATTGTATTACGCATAAGCGTGTGACATTAAAAGATGTTGAAAAAGCACGTGAAGAACATCCAAATGTTCCAATTATTGTGCATCCTGAGTGTGTTAATAAAGTTGTTGAGGCAACTGATTTTGCAGGAAGCACTTCAGAATTAATTCAATATACAGTGGACAATCCAAACAAAGAATTTGTGATTGGAACTGAACTTGGTGTACTTCATGAAATGCAGTTGAAATCACCAGATAAAACTTTTTATCCTTTAACAGATAAATTAATTTGTATGAATATGAAGAAGGTATCTTTAGAAAAGGTTTATGATTGCTTGTTGAATGAGACAAATGAAGTGTTTGTAGATGAAGAAGTGAAGGTTATGGCTGAAAAGTCATTAGATAGAATGTTGGAGTTGGCAAAATAATATGGAAAAGTTAGAAGCAGATATAGTTATTGTTGGAACAGGTGCAAGTGGGTTGTTTGCAGCTTTACATGTTCCAAGTGATAAAAAGGTCATTATGTTGACAAAATCTGATGCCGAAAATAGTGATTCATTTTTAGCACAAGGTGGAATTTGTGTATTGAGAGACAAAAATGATTTTGATTCTTTTATGGAAGATACTATGAAGGCAGGGCATTACGAAAATCGTAAGGAATCTGTTGAAATTATGATCAATTCAAGCCGTGACATTATTAATGAATTGATTGGATATGGTGTTGATTTTGCGACAAAAGATGGTGAATTAGATTATACGCGTGAAGGGGCACACTCTAAACCACGTATTTTATTCCATGAAGATATTACAGGAAAAGAAATCACATCCACTTTATTAGATGTGGTTCGCAAATTAGAGAATGTTACAATCATGGAATATGTCACTATGACAGACATTATTGAAAAGGACAATGTATGTTATGGTGTTTTGGCAAAAGATGCCAACAACAATGAAATGAGCATTGAAGCAGGTTATACAATCTTTGCGTGTGGTGGAATCGGCGGATTGTATAATCATTCTACAAATTATCCACACTTAACAGGAGATGCCATTGCGATTGCAATCCAGCATGGTATTAAATTGGAAAATGTGGATTATGTACAGATTCACCCAACAACTTTATATACAAAGGAAAAAGGAAGAGCTTTTCTTATTAGTGAATCGGTTCGTGGTGAAGGGGCTAAGCTTTATGGAAAAGACGGAAAGCGTTTTGCGAATGAAGTGTTGCCACGTGATATCATGACACAAAAAATTCGCGAACAAATGAAGAAGGATGATATGCCTTATGTTTGGATGGATATGACTGTTTTAGGTGAAGAAGTCATCAAGAATCATTTTCCTCATATTTATGAAAAGTGTTTAGAAGAAGGATATGATTGTACAAAAGAATGGATTCCTGTTACGCCAGCCCAGCACTATTTTATGGGTGGAATTCATGTAGATAAAGATTCACGTACTTCTATGTCCCACTTATATGCGGTAGGAGAAACAAGCTGTAATGGTGTTCATGGAAGGAACCGTTTGGCTAGTAATTCCTTATTGGAATCTTTAGTTTGGGGAAAGAGAGCTGTTGTTGATTTATTGAAAAAGGAACCAGCTTATACAAATGATTTTGATCATTTGGCAAAAGTGACAAAGTCACATCAGTTATCAAATCAAGAAAAAATGTATCATGATATGGTACTTGAAGAAATAGAAAGAGAGAGGCAAGCTCGTGGATAAGAATACAATGCGTTTAAATGTGGATCACTTATTGATTCAAGCTTTGCAGGAAGATATAACAAGTGAAGATGTTTCAACAAATGCGGTCATGCCTACCTATCAATATGGGCAGGTACAATTGATCTGTAAAGAAGATGGAATCATTGCAGGTTTAGAAGTATTTGAAAGAGTCTTTTATTTATTAGATGAAAACATGGAAGTGAAATTCTATGTAAAAGATGGGGATGTCGTTAAAAACAGACAATTATTGGCCGAAGTGTCTGGAGATGTTCGTGTTCTTTTATCAGGTGAAAGAACTGCGTTGAATTATCTTCAAAGAATGAGTGGAATTGCTACTTATACAAATCGTGTCGTATCTTATTTGAAGGGTTCAAAGACAAAGCTGTTGGACACAAGAAAAACAACACCAAATATGCGTGTGTTTGAAAAATATGCAGTTCGTGTTGGTGGTGGAAATAACCATAGATACAATTTATCAGATGGTGTGATGTTGAAGGATAATCATATCGCAGCAGCTGGTTCAATCACGAATGCAGTTAAGATGGCAAAGGATTATGCTTCTTTTGTTCGTAAAATTGAAGTGGAAGTAGAAAATTTAGAACAGGTTAAAGAAGCGGTTGAAGCCGGTGCGGATATTATCATGTTAGATAACATGAGTGTTGAAAATATGAAAAAAGCAATTGAAATCATTGATGGAAGAGCTGAAACTGAATGTTCTGGAAATGTCACAAAAGAGAATATTGAAAAATTAACTGCCTTAGGTGTGGACTATATTTCAAGTGGTGCTCTAACACATTCAGCACCTATTTTAGATTTGTCTTTAAAAAACTTGCAGGTGAAATAAATGGAAAAAGAAGCTAGACTTCAAGCCATTTATGACACGATTTCAAAAAGCGAAGTGCCAGTTTCCGGAAGTGCACTTTCCAAAAAGTTTAATGTATCAAGACAAGTCATTGTGCAAGATATTGCCTTATTAAAGGCAAGAAATGTTCATGTTTATGCGACACACAAAGGATATGTATGTTCACATCAAAGAGTTCGAAGAGTATTTTCTTGTTTTCATTTGAATGATCGTATGGAAGAAGAAATGAATGCGATCGTAGATTGTGGTGGCTGTATTGAAGATGTATTTGTCAAACATAATGTATATGGTAAGTTAGAGGCTAAAATGAACATTAGTTCTAGAAAACAGGTCAAGGAATTCATTGATTCTATTTCACAGAATCAGGCAAAACCTTTAACGGATCTAACGAGTGGATATCATTGTCATACGGTGAGTGCGCAATCAAAAGAAGATTTAGATTCAATTGAGGAATCATTAAGAAAACTTCATATTTTACAAGAGGCCTAAGAGCCTCTTTTGTGTTAGAATACATTAGAAAATTAATACATCAATGTTGATATAAAAACACCAATCGAAGCACATTAATGTACAACATTGGTGTTTTAATTTTATTGAACTAACACATCTCAATATGGATAAAAGTATATTCTCCTTATCCTTATATATTTAATAGGTTTGATGATTATTACATTTTCATGTTTCAATTTTATGCATTTTCGTGTATATTGGGTATGGTCCCCTTACCCAATGATTTCATTGGGCTGGTGACTTTGGAATTTGTTGGATTATTCCAATTGATGGTGGCGTTTTTGTCCGCATTTAATGCAGATGGAAACGTCTCTTTTTAATATATCTGAAATAATTTGTTCATAGTTGATTGTTAATGGTCCTGGATCTTTCGTATTTGTAGCTGTTCGAATAGCTTTTATTCTTTCTTTTTTATTGCGGTTTCCTAGAAATCCATAATGTCGGATCTTCATAAAATTTGATGGAAGTACATGCATCATATATCTACGAAAAAATTCTGTGTCATCTAAAGTCATTTCCTTTATTTGATTATGATCTGAATAATCCTTATACGAAAATGTCACTTTATTATCTTCATACTTTTTGATACGTGCATTACTTATCGCAATTCTGTGTGTATATCTTCCAAGATATTTGACAACATGTTTTGCGCTTTTCATTGGCTTTTTAGTATATACAACCCAGTCTTTGGAATAACAGGTATTAATGATTTCTTGAAACTGCTCTTCATCCTTGATTTTTCTTTGATCAAAATTCTTTTTAATATAGCTTAGGAATTTTCCTTTAAATAGTTTAGAAACTACTTTCACAGGAAGAAAGAATTTCTTTTTTGAATTTCTCCATTTTCCATTTGAGTCAATTCCACCACCAGGAACAATCATATGGATATGTGGATGTAAAGAAATGTTCTGTCCCCAAGTATGAAGTACGGAAGTAAATCCAGTTTTAGCTCCTAGATACTTTTTGTCTTTTGACAGTTCTTTGATGGTTTCTGCAGAAATATCAAACAAAGCTTTATACATGAATTTTGGATCTATTAGACAAAGTACGTTTAATTCATTGGGAATCGTAAATACAACGTGAAAATAATTCACATTCAAAGTAAAACGTTCCTGTTTATGTATCCATACTTCTTTATCTACGGCACCACATTCCGGACAGTTTAGATTTTTACACGAATTGTAGTGAATCTCAGTATGACCGCAGCATTCACAAACATCCGTATTGAAACCCATAACTTCTGTTTTACATTCAATGATATTACGAAGAGCTTTCTTCTGCTTGTGGTTCAATTCTGAATAATCGATTTTACCTTCGATATCCATGGATTTGAATATGTTTTGAATATGTACCATTACTTAATCCCCATCAAAGAAGAAAGAACAGGTGCTTGAGCTAAATCAGAATCATCGTATTTGATATAGCGAGATGTAGAAGAAAAGCTCGAATGCCCTAAAAGCTTCTTCAATGTAAAAATATCACATCCATTTTTAAGCATAAGTGTAGCATACGTGTCTCGAAGATTGTGAAAGCGCAGACACGGACTATAAAAATAGAACTGTTTGATATGTACTTTGAAAATATTATTGATGTAATTTTGATTTAAATGAAGATATTTCGCATCAGAATGAATGGATGGAAACAAAAATCCATTCTTATCTGGTTTATAAACGATCCAGTATTCACGAAGAGCCTTTAACAGTGCGTCAGATAAAGGAACTTTGCGGGATTTGCCGCGCTTTGATTTATGAATGGAAAGCAACATGTTTTTAGAATCAATATCTTTAACGCGTAAACGAGCTACTTCGCCAACACGAAAACCAGCATCTAGCCCAAGAAGAAGGAATACCCGCAGACGAACATCGTTGGTATCTAGCAATAAATGAATCTGTTCATCTGTAAAAATATTGATTTCTACAGGATCATATAAAATGTTAGGAAACTGTCTTCTAGATAAAGGAATTTCTAAAACAACATCAAAAAAATAGCGAATAGCACTGATAACCGCATTTAAAGAAGAAGGAGAATAGGTTCGTTTCAGATAGACAACATAATTCTGAACTGTTTTTACATCAAGATTGGATACATCTTCCAACTGATAAAAATCAAACATTTTCGAAAGATAGTAGGAATATTGATAAATTGTTTTCTCAGCAAGGTTTCTATATTCCATCATAAAAGCAAATTTGTTTAAAGCTTCATCTTTATTCATAACAACACATCCTTTCAAAAAATAAAGACAAAACTATGATAGAATAAGATACAGAAGATAACTAGGCTAAAAAAAGCCCACACTCGTTAGAGTGTGTTAGTTCAATAAATTAATAAATCGGGATTTATCAGAAAATGAGGAATAGTTGAAATGGAGGC
>ERZ772882.2774-NODE-2774-length-15064-cov-26.268972_pt1 | contig 15064 bp, 12 predicted proteins | sample MGYA00580576_ERZ772882 | MGnify/ENA primary metagenome ERZ772882 (study PRJEB29015, sample SAMEA2737658) | human gut metagenome | biome: human gut; feature: human-associated habitat; material: faeces | place: China | collected 2012 ... | reverse complement strand
GTTTCCTGTTACAACTCCAAATAGCAGACATTCTTCATAAAAAAATATACTTTTTGTTGTTCCTGTTGATGCTGCTGCCCTGTTTATCATTCCAACACTTGTTATAAGTGCAAAATATCCTGCTGCTGTAACCGCACCTGCTGCCAGTCCAAAAAAAGCCAGAAATACTGTCATGCTTTCTTTCCTTTCTGTTCTGTTTTGGATTTTCTGTCAATAAGCGTATCATCAACATCTTTTTCATATTTATCCATTTCAACTTCTATAGGTGTAGGTTCCCCTGACAGCCTCACCCCGGCAAAATGGTTATAGAAAATTATAATTCCAAGTGCAAGACCGACAGCATACATTATTTCCAGCAGTTTTACCTGTTGTGCATTGTCTGCTCCAAATATCTCATACACTTTCTCAAATATTTCATTGGTACTTACATCATTGTTGTATGCCATAATTGCGTACATGCTCCCGACAAATGTAAATGCAGCCACAAATGCTATTAATAATCCCTGCAGAAACTTTGAATGTTTCTTTTCCAAAATGTAATCCACAATAAAATCATTTTCACCAAGATTATTCACATCGGCATCAGGATATTTTTTTGCAACAGCTTTTACAATATCCATAAGTTCAGCCTTGAGATTCTGCAGATTGATGGCCGTAGCCACCTCGTTGCAGACTCTTATTTTCTTGCCCGTTCCATCTATCAGCTTGAACTTGCATTCAGGGAAGAGGATAGCGAGCGGAATGCCCGGGAAACCTCCGCCGCAGCCGAAATCGAGAATCTCCGTGCCCGGACGGAAATGGATGGCCTTGGCTATAGCCAGAGAATGGAGCACGTGGTGCTCGTACAGATTGTCGATGTCCTTGCGGCTGATGACATTGATCTTGCTGTTCCAGTCGCGGTATAATGCATCGAGTGCCTCGAACTGCTTTTTCTGCTCTTCCGTGAGGTTCGGGAAGTATTTCTCTATTATTTCTATCATATAATTATATGTATTCTTCTTTATTTCTACTGATTTTTCTGCAAAGGTAGTGTAAAAAATCGGAAAACACGCTATAAAAACATCAAAATCTGTCAGATTATGCTCGTATATTAAGTTTTTTGCGTAACTTTGCACCCGTTTTCAATATAATTTAAGCAAAAATAGATAAAAACAGAAAAGAAAATATGATAAAAGCAGCACTCTTCGATCTGGATGGCGTGGTTTTCGATACAGAATCGCAGTACTCCATCTTCTGGGGAATGATAGGCAGGGAGTATCATCCGGAAATGCCCGATTTCGAATATCGCATCAAAGGACAGACTCTGGCTCAGATTTACGACAAGTATTTCACCGATGATGCCGTCTTCACTCACATCGAAGGTTTTACAGGCGCAAAGGAGGAACAGGCTAAGATTACAGCCCGACTGGATGAGTTTGAAAAGACCATGCAGTATGAATATATTGCGGGGTTTGAAGACTTCATCAGCGACTTGAAGAAGCATGGCGTAAAATGCGCTGTGGTAACGAGCAGCAACATTCAGAAGATGCTGAATGTCTATGAACGTCACCCGGAATTCAAGGCTTATTTCGACCGCGTGCTGACCAGCGAGGATTTCGCTGAGAGCAAGCCTCATCCAGACTGCTATCTGAAAGGTGCAGCCTATTTCGGTGTGGAACCGGAGGACTGTGTAGGACTGGAAGACAGCTTCAACGGACTGAAGGCGGTGAGAGCCTCAGGAGCCTTTACCCTAGGTCTCGCCACAACGAACAGCAGAGAAGCCATCCAGCCGCTATCCGACTATGTAATAGATGATTACAGAGGTTTCGGCTTTGCTGATTTGCAGCGCATCGTGGATGCTGCGAAATAGATTCAACGCAGAACAATAAATAAATCAAAATAAAAAAAATGGGATATTTATCTACTGACAAGAAGAAAATTACCACCAAGACCTTCGCGGAAATGAAGAAGGCTGGCGAGAAAGTAACCATGCTGACAGCATACGACTTTACAACAGCCGGAATTATAGATGCTGCAGGAATTGACTCTATATTAATAGGTGATTCGGCCAGCAATGTGATGGCAGGAAATGCAGACACATTGCCGATTACCGTAGACCAGATGATTTATCACGCCCGCAGCGTGGCCCGTGCCTGCCAGCATGCTTTCGTGGTTTGCGACATGCCTTTCGGCAGCTATCAGATCAGCAAGGAAGAGGCGCTGCGCAATGCTTGCCGCATGATGAAGGAAACGGGTGTAGACGCTCTGAAACTGGAAGGCGGCGTAGAAATCTGCGACACGGTTAAGGCGCTGGTTAATGCAGGAATCCCGGTTCATGGTCATCTCGGACTTACCCCGCAGAGCGTAAACAAGTTTGGCGGTTATGGCATTCGTGCCAAGGAAGAGGCTGAGGCACAGAAGCTTATCAGCGACGCCATTGCGCTGGATGAAGCAGGCTGCTTTGCCATCGTGCTGGAGAAGGTTCCTGCTAAGCTCGCTGCTGAAGTAAGCAAGAAGGTGAAGGCTGTAACAATTGGAATCGGTGCTGGTAACGGCTGCGACGGACAGGTTCTGGTTTATGCTGATGCACTCGGAATGACACAGGGCTTCAAGCCTAAGTTCCTGCGCCACTTTGCTCAGGTAGGCGAGGAAATGACCAAGGGTGTGAAGGCTTATATTGATGCGGTGAAGACCGTAGATTATCCTAGCGCTGAAGAGAGTTATTAACATTAACTCTCTTTTTAGTGAAGTGTAAGAGAGTATAAATACGATAGATTCATAAAAGAGTTTAGAATAATGGATACACAAAATACTCCAGTACATATCAAACTGTGGCACAAGGACTTCTGGCGGTTATGCTTTGCCAACCTCTTGCTGATGTCGAGTGTGTACATGCTCATTATTGCCATTCCTTATTTCCTGATTCCGGCGAATTATCAGATGTGGCAGATAGGGTGTGTGCTTCTTGCATACGGCTTTGGACTTTTCCTGTTTGGCGGCTTCTGCTCTTATCTGGTGCAGCGCTACCGCAGGAATATGGTCTGTCAGCTTTCCATTTTAGGTGTGGTTGTTTGCCTTTCGGTTCTTTACTATCTGGATACGTTCTGGAACATCAGGTTTCCTTTTGAGATTCTCCTGGCGGTCCGTTTTCTGCAGGGAGCTTTCTTGGGGCTGGCTCAGATGACGCTTGCCAGTACGCTGGTTATTGATTCCTGCGAGTCGTTCCAGCGCACCGAGGCTAATTATATTACCTCCTGGTTTGCCCGCTTTTCGATAGCTGTAGGACCCTTGTTGGCATTTTTTGTTTACAACTATTTCGGCATGGGCTATGTTTTCCCTACGGCTTCGTTGCTGGCTTTGGGAGCCTTCGTGCTGGTTTCTCGCGCTAAGTTTCCTTTTAAGGCGCCTGCCGAAGGAATCAAGGTTTTCAGCCTCGACCGCTTCTGTCTGCCACAGGGAACTCCGCTGTTTGTCAATATTATCCTGATTACTTTTTCTGTGGGATTATACTTTTCTTTGCCTCATTCTTCTGGCATTTTTCTGATGATTTTAGGAGGATTGGTCTTGGCGTTACTGGCAGAAAAGTTTGTCTTTGCTGATGCAGATTTAAAGAGTCAGATATTGGTAGGTCTGGTGCTGCTGGGATCTGCTCAGCTGATTTCGTTTGCGAATCAGGAGTTTGCTGTAGAAGTCGTGGTTCCAACCTTGCTGGGTTTCAGCTTGGGAATCATCGGAAGCCGTTTCCTGCTCTTCTATATCAAGCTTGCCAAACATTGCCAGCGCGGCACGAGCGTGAACTCGTTCTTCCTGGCTTGGGAATTGGGATTGAGCTTGGGACTCGGTCTCGGATTCCTGTTCCATAATCTTCCGGCGAGAGTGCATTTTGACGTAGATCATCCTGTATATAATATGATTGAATCAGGGATGTTGCACTATGCGCTTCTTTTTACAATCGTATCGTTGCTGGTGTACAATTTCTTGGTTCATCCTTGGTACATGAAGCATAAAAACAGATAAAATATTTGAAATCTCGTTTGTTTCATAAAAGCTATTCTTTAAAAGAACCTAAAAATAGCTTTTATGAAACATTTTTAATATTATTTAGATAGGTTTTTTCGCTTTTGTGGCTTAATTTGAGTACTTTTGCGTTTAGTTTTGGAAATATATTGTTTGAATTAAGAAATTAAACGTAAAAATATAGAATTATGGCAGAAGCTATTGATATCCGCGAATTGAATATCCGGATAGAACAACAAAGTCAGTTTGTTACCAACCTGGTAATGGGCATGAATAAGGTAATCGTAGGTCAGAAACACCTTGTAGATTGCCTTCTTATCGGTCTTCTCTCCGATGGTCATATCCTGCTTGAGGGTGTGCCTGGACTGGCGAAGACACTTGCAATCAAGACATTGTCACAGCTTATCAGCTCCGACTATAGCCGCATTCAGTTTACTCCTGATCTGTTGCCTGCCGATGTGGTGGGTACTCAGATTTATTCACAGAAAGATGAGGCTTTCCATGTAAAGCGCGGTCCTGTCTTCGCCAATTTCGTTTTGGCAGATGAGATTAACCGTGCCCCAGCCAAGGTGCAGAGTGCGCTGCTCGAAGCCATGCAGGAACATCAGGTTACCATTGGTGATGAAACCTTCAAACTGCCTAGTCCGTTCCTGGTAATGGCTACACAGAACCCTATCGAGCAGGAAGGAACCTATCAGTTGCCTGAAGCACAGGTAGACCGTTTCCTACTGAAGGTAATCATCGATTATCCTACACTGGAAGAGGAGAAGCTCATCATCCGTGAGAATATCCAGGGCGGACTTCCTGAGGTTACACCTGTAACATCAGCCGAGGAGATTCTGAAGGCTCGCAAGATTGTAAACGAGGTTTATCTCGATGAGAAGATTGAGCAGTATATTGCCGATATCGTCTTTGCTTCACGTTATCCTGAGCGTTACGGACTGGGCGAGCTGAAAGACATGATTACCTTCGGCGGCAGTCCTCGTGCCAGCATCTCTCTTGCCAAGGCAGCCAGAGCCTATGCGTTTATCAAGCATCGCGGCTATGTGATTCCTGAGGATGTAAGAGCAGTGGCCCATGACGTAATGCGCCATCGTATCGGCCTTTCTTACGAGGCTGAGGCAAGCAATGTAACAAGCGAGGAAATCGTGAGCCGCATCATTAATAAGGTGGAAGTGCCTTAATAGTTAACAGTTTATAGTTAACAGTTTATAGTTTATAGTTAATAGTTTAGGATTTTGGATACACAAGATATCTTAAAAAAGGTTCGGAAGATAGAAATCAAGACTCGCGGACTGAGTCAGAACATCTTCGCTGGTCAGTATCATTCTGCCTTCAAGGGTAGGGGAATGGCTTTTGCCGAGGTGCGCGAATATCAGTACGGCGATGATGTGAGAGACATCGACTGGAACGTGACCGCCCGCTTTCATAAACCTTATGTCAAGGTGTTTGAAGAGGAAAGGGAACTTACGGTGATGCTGCTCGTAGACGTCAGCGGGTCGCTCGATTTCGGTACGATGAAGCAGATGAAGCGCGATCTGGCTACTGAGATTGCTGCCACACTCGCCTTCAGTGCCATCCAGAACAATGACAAGATAGGTGTCATCTTCTTCTCTGACCGTATCGAGAAGTACATTCCGCCTAAGAAAGGAAGAAAACATATTCTCTATATCATCAGGGAAATGCTCAACTTCCAGCCGCAAAGCCAGCGTACCGACATCGGCTGCGCCCTGGAATATTTCACCCGCGTGATGAAACGCCACTGCACAGCTTTCGTAATCAGCGACTTCTACGATCATAAGGATTTCCAGCATCAGCTGCAGATTGCCAACCAGAAGCATGATGTAGTTGCCATCCAGGTTTACGACCCGCGTGCCAAGGTGCTGCCTGACGTAGGACTGCTCAAGGTGATGGACGCGGAAACCGGACACGAAATGTATATTGATACAAGTTCGAAGAAACTGCGAATGGCCCATACACAGCAATGGCTGATGCAGCAGGAGAATCTGAAAACCGACTTTGCCAAAAGCAAGGTCGACTGGACTTCGATTGCCACTAACGAGGACTTCTCGAAGGCGCTCCTGTTGCTTTTCAAGCAGAGAGGCTGATGATGCTCAGTTATCTGAAACACATTGCTCTATGGCTTGAAAAACGAAAGTTCAAAGCTCAAAGTAAAGAAACTATGTTTAAAGTAAAGAATATCATATTGTCGCTCGCTCTCCTGGGGTGCTCAGGCTTGGCTCAAGCCCAGCAGGTAGAGCAACGCATCGACTCGCTGCAGATACTGATAGGACAGCAGACTGTGCTGCATCTGAAGGCTTCGGTAAAGCAGGGCGATAAGGTGGAACTGCCATCTTTCAAGCCGCAGCAGCAAATTACGCCGGGAGTGGAAGTGGTTGAGCAGAGTAAAGGCGACACTTCGCACATAGGCGACGACCGCATGGTGGTGAGCCGCGACTATACGCTGACTTCGTTTGATGAAAAGGTGTATGCGATTCCTGCGCTCAATGTGAAGGTAAACGGCAAGAACTTTCATGGCAACCAGCTTGCGCTGAAGGTGCTCACCGTGCCCGTAGATACGGTTCATCCCAACCAGTTCTATCCACCCAAGGATGTTCAGGATAATCCTTTCTCCTGGAGCGAATGGAGTGCGATGTTTTGGTTGAGCCTATTGCTATTAATCCTCTGTGGCGCATGGCTTTATCTGCGCAACAGATTAAAGAATAACAAGCCGATTATCACCCATATCCGCATCGTAAAACGTGTTCCGGCTCATGAAAAGGCGCTGAATCAAATCAACGTAATCAAGCAGCAACACGTTGAGAATCAGGAAACACAGAAGGCTTACTACACTCAGCTTACCAATACGCTGAGAGAATATATCGTGAGCCGTTTCGGATTCAATGCCATGGAGATGACCAGTGCCGAAATCATCGAACGTTTGCGCGAAGCAGGCGACCAGAAGATGATTGATGAACTGAAGGAACTCTTCCAGACTGCCGATCTCGTGAAGTTTGCCAAATATGAAACCCTGGTGAATGAGAACGATGCAAACCTGGTGAATGCCATCAACTTCATCGACCAGACCAAGACAGATGAGAAACCTACAGAAGAAAAGGTGGTTCCGCAACTGACCAATGAAGAGCAGAAGACGCAATCTCAGCGCCGCCTCATCAAGTCGCTCCTATGGATAGGAGCCATCGTAGGTCTGGCTCTGTTGGGTTATATCATTTATCAGTCAGCCATGCTGCTGATGTAAGGCAGGGTGTTCTTATGAAACGTTTCGCCGGGCAAAGCGGTTTATTCCGAAACTCTTTGCCTGGCTATAAATAGAAAAATATAGAAATGGAATTTGCAAGTAAAGGCTATTTTCTGTTGCTCCTGTTGCTGATACCTTATATATTATGGTATTTCCTCTACAGGAAGAAGAATGCGCCAACCATGCGCATGAGCGACACGAAAAAGTATCAATATGCTCCGAAGAGCCTGCGTGTGCGTCTCATCCATCTGCCAATGGTGCTGAGATGCATCTGTTTCGTGCTCATCGTCTGTGCGATGGCTCGTCCGCAGACGCATACGGCTTGGGACAACAAGACGGTAGAAGGCATTGACATTATGTTGGCGATGGACGTTTCCACCTCTATGCTTGCCGAAGATTTGAGACCGAACCGTATGGAAGCGGCTAAGGATGTGGCAACAGAATTCATCTCGGGAAGACCGAACGACAACATCGGTCTGACTATCTTTGCTGGTGAAGCCTTCACCCAGTGCCCGATGACAACCGATCATGCCAGTCTGTTGCGCCTCTTGCAGGCAACCCGTACGGATATTGCCGCCCGGGGACTGATTGACGATGGAACCGCAGTGGGAATGGGACTCGCCAATGCCGTGAGCCGACTGAAGGATTCTAAGTCAAAATCGAAGGTTGTGATTCTTCTTACCGACGGCAGTAACAACATGGGTGAAATCTCGCCAATGACCGCAGCAGAGATTGCCAAGAGCTACGGAATCCGCGTTTACACCATCGGTGTAGGAACCAACAAGGTGGCTCCTTATCCAATGCCTGTGGCAGGAGGAGTGCAGTACGTCAACATTCCGGTAGAGATAGATACGCAGACGCTGAGCAACATTGCGCAGACAACTGAAGGTAATTTCTATCGCGCAACGAACAATAATGAGCTGAAGAAGATTTACAGGGACATTGATAAACTGGAGAAAACCAAGTTTAATGTCAAGCACTTTGCTAAGCGCTATGAAGCTTATCAGCCATTCGCCTTGGCAGCTCTCCTGGTATTGCTGGTAGAAATCCTGCTCCGCATCACCTGGTTCAGAAGAATTCCGTAATCCGGATACTGAACCATTACTGATTATCGGAGATATTTCGCTATCTTTCGGAGATATTTTACCAGTTATCGGAGATATTTTACTGATTATCGGATAATCGAATAGAAGATATAATTAGAATAGAAAATGTTAAGATTTGAAGATCCTATATTTCTCTGGCTGTTGTGGATTATACCAGTACTGATTCTGATCAGACTGATAGGATGGAGAAGAAGAAAGGCTAAACTGAAGAAGCTCGGCGATCCGGAACTTCTGAAACAGCTCATGCCCAACATCTCCAAATATCGCCCAACAGTTAAGTTTGTGCTGATGCTCGCAGCCTTGGCGCTTCTCATCGTGATGGTAGCTCGCCCGCAGATGGGCAGCAAGATTTCTCACGATAAGCGACATGGTATTGAAACCATCATCTGCCTCGATATTTCAAATTCCATGCTCTGTCAGGACGTGGTTCCATCCCGTTTGGACAAGAGTAAGATGCTTATCGAAAATCTGGTCGACAACTTTAACAACGACAAAATCGGACTCATCGTCTTTGCAGGCGATGCTTTCGTGCAGTTGCCAATCACCACCGATTATGTTTCGGCAAAAATGTTTCTCCAGAACATAACCCCTGGTCTTATCCAGACCCAGGGAACCAATATCGGAGCAGCCATCGATTTGGCTTCCAAGAGTTTCACCCAGCAGGAGAATGTAGGCAGAGCCATCATCGTAATTACTGATGGCGAAAACCATGAGCCTGGCGCACAGGAGGCTGCAGCTGCTGCCAACAAGAAAGGAATCAATGTCTTTATCCTGGGCATAGGTAACACCAAGGGAGCGCCAATCCCTATGGGCGACGGCTCTTATCTGAAGGACAATGCGGGCAACACCGTAATGACCGCTCTGAATGAGCAGATGTGCAAGGAGCTTGCCCAGGCAGGCAAGGGTCAGTACATTCATGTAGATAATACCAGCGATGCGGAAAGAGCATTGAATGATGATATTGCCAAATTGCAGAAAGGCGATGTAACGAGTGTGGTTTATAGCGCTTATGATGAACAGTTCCAGGCTGTAGGTATTCTCGTCATCCTGTTGCTTATCATCGAAATCTGTCTGCTTGAGGTAAAGAATCCTCTGCTCAGAAACATCAAGTTTTTTAAGAAAGACATCAGGAAGCCTTTCTGATAAACGTTTATACATTATTATATAATAAGAATGAGTTATTTAAGATATATATTGGTTTTTGCCCTGATGGTGCTGGGCTTGGCGAAGGTGGGAGCGCAGAACGACCGCAACTTCATCCGCCAGGGAAACCGCGCCTATCATAAACAGAAGTGGGCTGCAGCCGAAACGCAATATCGCAAGGCTATCTCCAAGAACCAGAGGAATGCGCAGGCTGTCTATAATCTGGGTTGCGCCCTGATGATGCAGCAGAAGGATTCGATGGCGATGATACAGTTTGAGAATGCTTCGAAACTGGAAACGAACAAGATGCGACGCGCAAGAAGTTACCACAACATGGGTGTGGTTATGCAGCAGCATCAGCAATATGCGCAGGCCATAGGATGCTATGAGAACGCCTTGCGCTGCAATCCGCAGGACAATGCAACCCGATATAATCTTGCCCTCTGCAAGAAACTGCTCAAAAACCAGAAGCAGAACAAGCAGAACGATAAGAACAAGAACAACAAGAATAAAAACAAGGACAAGAACAAAGACAAGCAGAATAAGGATCAGAACAAAGATCAGAATAAAGACAAGAACAAGAACGATAAAAATAAGAACAACCAGAATAAGAACAATCAGCAGAATCAGAACAATCAGGACAAGATGAGCAAAGATAATGCTGAACAACTCTTGAACGCTGCCATCCAGCAGGAGAAGGATACGAAGCGCAAGATGCAGAAAGCGATGAGTCAGCCTCGCAGAAAGCAATATGAGAAAAACTGGTAAAAAGTAAAATAATTCAACGAGCATAATAAATATAGAACATGAAACATATAGGTTGGTATATTATTATATGGGCAATGCTTCTGGGCTTCAGTTTGCAGCTGAAAGCCCAGCATATCAGTGTGTCGGCACCAACACACGTGGCGGCGGGAGAAAACTTCCGTGTAGCCTATACCATCAATACACGTGATGTAGAGGAATTCCGCATGGGCGGAGTAGGAGAAGGACTTGAGGTAATCGCAGGTCCTTACACCTCATCGCAGTCCAGTTATCAGATGATCAATGGTCATACTTCCTCTTCATCATCGGTAACCATTACCTATACGCTCTACGCAGCTAAGAACGGAACCTTTGGCATTGGTGCCTCTCATGCCATCGTAAATGGTAAGAAACTCTCTTCCCATCCGGTTAAGATTACGGTTTCTGGTCATGCTGCACGCAACAACGGCGCTCCTTCCATGCACGGACAGAATGATTATGATGAACCACGCATGCGAACAGCCGGATCAAGAATATCAGGTAGAGACCTCTTCATCAAGGTTACAGCCAACAAGCGACGTGTTCACGAACAGGAACCGGTGCTCCTTACTTATAAGGTTTACACGCAGGTAGACCTTACCCAGCTGGAAGGCAAGATGCCTGACCTGAAGGGATTCCACAACCAGGAAGTTCCGCTGCCTCAGCAGAAGACTTTCCATACTGAAACCGTAAACGGCCGACCTTACCGATGCGTTACATGGAGCCAGTATGTCATGTATCCGCAGATGACGGGAAGCCTCACCATTCCAGCCATTACCTTCAAGGGAATCGTAGTTCAGCAGAACAGAAACGTTGACCCGATGGAAGCTTTCTTCAATGGTGGCTCCGGCTATGTTGAAGTAAAGAAAGATATTATAGCTCCTAGTGTGAAAATTCAGGTTGATCCATTGCCTCAGCGCCCTGCCAACTTCTCGGGGGGTGTAGGTAAATTCAACATTACTGCTTCCATCGACAAGAAGGAAGTAAAGGCTGGCGAACCAATCACCATCCGTGTAGTGGTAGGAGGAATCGGAAACCTGAAGTTGCTCAAGCAGCCTGTCATTACCTTCCCTAAGGATTTTGACAAGTACGATGCGAAGGTGACTGACAAGACCCGCCTTACAGCCAATGGCGTAGAAGGCAATATGATTTATGACTTCCTGGCTGTGCCTCGTAATCAGGGAAATTATACCATTCCTGCGGTAGAATTCACCTATTATGATACTTCGGCTAACAAGTACAAGACAATCAAAACCCAGCCGTTTACGCTGAATGTAGAGAAGGGCGATGGAACTTCAGACAATGAAACCTCAGATTTCAGCAACAAGGATAAGGACATTCATGCGCTGAAACTGGGCAAGTCTAAGCTCCATGATATTGACGATATGTTCTACGGAAGCTTCGGCTACTGGACTAGTCTGCTGGTTCCATTGGCAGCCTTCTTTGCCCTGCTCATTGTTTTCCGCCGCCGTGCTCTCGAGAATGCCGACCTTGTAAAGGTTCGTTCCAACAAGGCAAACAAGATAGCAACCAAGCGCCTGAAGAAGGCTCATCTGCTGATGCTCGGTGGCAAGCAGGAAGAATTCTACGATGAAGTGCTCCGTGCTTTGTGGGGCTATGTAAGCTACAAGCTCAACATGCCTGCCGAAAAGCTCTCACGTGAAAACATTCAGGCTATGCTCGAAAAACATTGTGTAGAGGAGAGAACTATCGAGAAGTTTACAACTGCGCTTGATGAATGTGAGTTTGAACGCTATGCGCCGGGCGACCCTGCCGGCAATATGAACCGTACATTCGAATCAGCAATGACTGCTATTATGAATATAGAAAATGCTATCAATGCAACGCGTAAGCAGCGCAAGAAGAGTGCAACAGGATATTCGTTCGTCATGATGATCATGGTGATGTTGGGCTGCTCTGTTTCTGCAGGCGCTGTAACCAAGAACAATGCTGATACGGAATATCAGAAAGGTAACTATCAGCAGGCCATACGCGACTATGAGGAAATATTGAATAACTATGGTGTTTCTGCCGAAGTTTACTATAACTTGGGCAATGCTTATTACCGTACAGACAATATTACCAAGGCTGTGCTCAATTATGAGCGTGCCCATCTGCTCTCGCCAGGCGATGAAGACATCAGCTTCAACCTGCAGTTTGCACGTAGCAAGACCATCGATAAGATTACGCCGGAAAGTGAGATGTTCTTCGTAACCTGGTGGAAGGCGCTGGTTAACTTTACGAGTGTTGACTGTTGGGCAAAGACAGGCATCATAGCCATCATCATGGCACTGGTTCTGGTCTTGGTTTATCTCTTCGGTCCGCATATCGTGTTGCGCAAGATTGGTTTCTTCGGTGGAATCTTCTTCGTGGCAGTCTTCCTGCTGAGCAATCTCTTTGCTTACCAGCAGCGGCAGATGCTTATCAACCGTACGGGAGCCATCATCATCGCTCCTTCTGTCAATGTGAAGAAAACTCCATCCAAGACGAGCGCTGACCTCTTCCTGCTGCATGAAGGAACCCGAGTTGACATTACCGATAAGGCGATGAAAGGCTGGCGTGGAATCAAGGTAGGAGATGGCAGAGAAGGCTGGATTGAAACCAAGGCAATTGAGGAAATCTGATTAAGATAAAATCTGATTAAAATAAAGAGAATGGATTTTAGTAGGATACAAGATTTTGACATGCAGCTGTTGCATGTGTTTAACGGCAGCGAGAATGTCTGGCTCGATCAGATGGCGATGGCGCTTACGTCGGGCTGGACATGGATTCCGCTTTATATCGTCCTCTTCGTTGTTGTGATAAGAAACAACGAGATGATGGGGCAGATTGCGCTCGTGGTTGGAGGAGCGGTGCTCTGCATCTTTCTGGCTGATGGACTGGTGGATGGAATCATCAAACCGCTGGCTGAAAGATGCAGACCTTCCAGCGACCCGATGTTCAAGTATACGGTTCAGGTGGTTGACAATATGCGCCTCAAGAGTTTCAGCTTCTGTTCGGCTCATGCGGCTAATACGCTTTCTATAGCCATCTTCTTCTCGTTGCTTATCCGCAGCAAACTGGTTACGTGGACCCTGTTATTATGGTCGCTCGTGAACTGTTGGACCCGTCTTTACCTGGGTGTTCATTATCCGGTCGACATTCTTTGCGGTCTGGCTATCGGAGCTGTGGTAGGAGTTGTCGTTTATCTTATCTACATCAGGATGTATTACCGCATCTCCCCAAAGATTAAGTATATTTCCAACCAGTATACGAGTACGGGTTACGACTATGATGATGTAGATAAAATCATGACTGTAGTGATATTTACCCTTATCATGGTTGTGTTTTATGCCACCTGCCAGATGGCTTATCTTTAGTACAGAAATAAAAGTTCAAAATAGAAAGTTCAAAAAGTAAAATAAATAATGGATACAAAACACATTAAGATTAGTGATTATAACTATGATTTACCGGATGAGCGCATCGCAAAATTCCCTATTGCCCAGCGCGACCACAGTAAACTGCTGGTCTATAAGCACGGCGAGGTAAGCGATGATGTTTTCCATCATCTTCCCACATATCTCCCTCAAGGAGCCTTGATGATTTTCAACAATACCAAGGTGATACAAGCGCGTCTGCACTTCCGCAAGGAAACAGGTGCGCTTATTGAGGTTTTCTTGATGGAGCCTGCAGAACCTACTGATTATGAACTCATGTTCCAGACCACCGGACATTGTTCATGGCTCTGCATGATCGGTAATCTGAAGAAATGGAAAGAGGGCACTCTGAAGCGTGATTTCGAAATCAAGGGCCACAAGCTTACGCTCAGCGCTACTATGCGACGCGGAGATGCTCTCGGTTCTGAGGCGCAGAAAATGGTTGCCAAAGGCGGAGGAACCAACTATTGGGTTGATTTCGATTGGGACAACGACAAGGTGTCTTTCGCTGAGATTCTCGAAGCAGTAGGCGAGTTGCCTATCCCTCCATATCTCAACCGCAAGACAGAGGAGAGCGACAAGACCACCTATCAGACGGTTTATTCTAAAATCAAGGGAAGTGTGGCTGCTCCAACTGCCGGACTTCACTTTACCGATGCGGTTCTCAAGGATCTTGATGCGCATGGAATCGACCGCGAAGAAGTAACCTTGCATGTAGGAGCCGGCACATTCAAACCGGTGAAGAGTCTTGAAATCGAAGGCCATCAGATGCATACGGAATACATTGTTGTTCATCGTCGCAGTCTGGAAAAACTCATCAAGCACGAGTGCCGGGTCATTGCCGTAGGAACCACCAGCGTCCGTACCATCGAGAGCCTCTATTACATGGGTGTTCATCTGCTGAAGCATCCTGAGGCAAATGAAGAAGATCTGCACGTAAAACAGTGGGATCCTTACGAGCTTTCTGAAGATGGCAATCTGGTAGATGGAATCACTCCGATGCAGGCTATCCAGGCAATCATCGATTATCTGGACCGCAACGGCTTGGAGGCTCTCCATTCCAGCACGCAGATTATCATTGCTCCTGGCTATCAGTATAAGATTGTGAAGATGCTGGTCACCAATTTCCATCAGCCTCAGAGCACACTCCTGCTTCTGGTGAGTGCTTTCCTCAAGGGCGACTGGAAGAAGGTTTACGATTATGCTCTTTCGCATGATTTCCGTTTCCTGAGCTATGGAGATTCATCCCTGCTCATTCCGTAAAAGGAGTTAGGAAAACTATAAATTATTAATTGTAAATTATCACTAGTGTCCCGTTTAAACGAGACGACATCTATTTAATTTATTTATAATCAATT
>ERZ772882.2769-NODE-2769-length-15076-cov-3.175621_pt1 | contig 15076 bp, 16 predicted proteins | sample MGYA00580576_ERZ772882 | MGnify/ENA primary metagenome ERZ772882 (study PRJEB29015, sample SAMEA2737658) | human gut metagenome | biome: human gut; feature: human-associated habitat; material: faeces | place: China | collected 2012 ... | reverse complement strand
AATTTGACCAGTGCCCTATTATTCAATGCATATTCAGCAAGATTCATTCCAATCAGAATTAATAAAAGACAACAGTTTCAGGCCGGATCGACCGTTTACAGCAAACCACCGATATTCGTATCGGCAACAGGCTTCAACCTCTCGACTTCCATACCCTCTTTCAGTTTATGTACACCGGCAGTGACTACGATTTCACCACTTTGCAGGCCTTCGTCCAAAACCACTCTGCCTTCTTTCAATATTTGCCGGATTTTAACCTGTCTTTGAGTCACTTTTTTATCCGCCGGCCGATACACCCATACCGACGATTTTTCCTTGTCCTGAAAAATAGCACTCAATGGAACCACTGTCAAATTGTCGCCTCCCGCTTCATAATCGATCGTTACATTCACACTCATACCTGCCGCCAAAGGAATAGCAGGATCAGGAGTCAACCGCAAACGCATCTGATAAAGCTGATTCAGATTAGCCTTTTTCGTCACATCGATCAATTCCAACGGAAAAACCCGATCCGGAAAGACATCGGCAACTGCCGTAAACCGGTTAAAAAGGTGACGACGGACATAATCGCTGGAAGGCACATCGATTTCTACCTCGAAATAACGGGTATCGATCATCGATATAACCGGCATTCCGGCAGCCACCGTTTCGTCGGTATCGAAATATTTCTTCTGGATATACCCATCGAAAGGAGCGACAAGCCGGGTATCTTTCAAAGCATTTTTATGCGCATTATATTTAGAGGTGATTTGCTGCAAACCATACACCGCTTTATCGTAATCATTTTCAGGTACACTTTTACGGTTATACAGTTCTATCACCCGTTCAGCCTCGGATTTAATCTGTTTGTATTCGGCTTCGGTAGCTTTATACTGCAATTCATAATCCCGCGGGTCGATCTCTGCAATCACTTCTCCTTTACGCACAAAGCTACCCACCTGCACCGGAATCCGGATGATCGGTCCGGCTACCCGAAATGCCAGATCTACGTCGGCCGCAGCCTTAACACGCCCCGGATAGGTCACTTGTAATTCGTTCTCATAATTTTTTACTGTCTCGGTCTTCACCATCAAGACCTGCTTTTCATTGGTTTCCGACGAACGACAAGCAGAAAATCCAAGGATAATTCCCACCACAGGGAATAAATAATGTCTGATCATAGTACACACCTATTAATTATTCGTTTACGAACGTACTTTACGACTTTTAACAATTTCTCTATAATACAATAAACATGCCAAAATAAAATAAATAATCGCTAAAATCCAGAGATTTAGATACTCCGGCAACACCTCTCCAAGGGTAGCCCCCATATTGTTCATTTTTACGAACCCGTCGATTCCGGGAGTAGAAGGAAAAATTTTCGACAGGGCGATCCAATAACCGGCAATCCCCTCCTTCGGCCACGAAATACCCGAAATAAACATGAGCGGCACCGAGGTAAAGACAAACAATAAAAAAGGCTGTTCCCGCTCCCTACTTAAAAAAGAAGCTGCAATAGCAAAAAAGACACAAGCCAACAAAAAGGGGAACAGGAATAACATCAATTCCGATTTAGCGCCGATTTGAGTTAAACTAAAGATCCGGGGTACAATAAAGAACACCCAAAATCCCATCACAAAATAAACCGGCATATAAACACAGGCTTTACCGATGACAATGCACCAGGGTTTGCAGTAATGTTTATCGACGGGCACCAGGCTATGGCGTGGATTCCTGTCGCGGGCTGTTCCGGCAATCGTTCCCACTCCCAACAATAAAGATTGTTGGATCACCAGGATCAATACTGCCGGGATGATAAAAGAAGCAAAACCACTTTGAGGATTAAACATTTTGACTTCCGAAATCTCTACCGGCGAGGCGGTTATTTCTTGCTGAATGCGGGAAGCATAAGGTAAATTTTCTACCTGTATTTCTTTCCCCAGGGTGATAGCCACATCGCTTGTCGCCTGAAGTAAAGCTTTATAATTGAGTAAAGCCCCCATATCGCAAAACAAAGCGACATGGGCCTGTTCTCCCCGATTTATATCTTTACTGAAATCCGCCGGAATCTCTAAAATACCGTATATTTCTTTCTGCCACATGAAAAGCTGCGCTTCTCCGAGATCGTTACAGTGGGCTACGACTTTCACATTCGGAGAAGCTTCCCACATCCGCAAAAATTCACGGCTTAAAGGAGACTTGGACTGATCGATGACAGCAACGGGCACCTGTCTTACAACCTCATTACTATAAATAAAAGTATAAATCAGGGGATAGCCTAAACACAGAAAAATAAAGAAAGTAAGTACTGCATGGTCCCGAAAAACCAGGTAAAACTCTCTCCGAAATATAAAATAGATATCTTTCATCATAACCTCCCATTAGGGTAAATAACGATTTTCCTGTAAATCCAATTTCAATTTAGGCAAAGTCAGTAACGGCAACAGAACGAACAATACCAAAGCCAGATAAGGTTTCCAGGAGTAGGCCATAGGAATACCGTTCAAAGCCTGATCGACATAGAGCAGATAGTAATGCCTCATCGGAAATAAATCAGACATCAACTGCATCAGCTGAGGCATAGCCGGAACCGGGAAAGTAAAACCACTGACAGAGAATGACAAAACTCCCCAAAGCCCGCAAAAACTGAGGGCGATCCGATTGCGCCGTGCAATACCGGTAACAAAAATAGCAAACCCCTGAGCAGCCAGTACCAACAGCAACATAGCTAAAAACATGGGAAAAAATCCACTATTCAAAGGAAAATGTAAATAACCGTACAATATAGAAAGATACAGTAAGCCGGTAGTGACAAAGATCAGCGTTTGAGGCAATAGCTTTCCCAGCAAAGCCAATACAATAGAATCATTGCTTCGACGCAACCAATCGGCTGCCGTTTTTTCTTTAGTCTCCTGACTGATGCTATAAGTGGCGGTAAACATGGCAAACATAAAAACGAAAGCAGGCATTAAAATACTTGCCAGATAGATGGCATAGCTGATCCAGGGATTATTCAAGGGAAACGTATCCACTGTAATCGGTGACAGCCTGGCTTTCAATAGCGGTCCTCCCCCGCCTTTTGCCAACAATACGGTCTGTTGTACAGCCCCGTTTGCCAAAGCGGCCTGCAAGCGCATATTTTTATAGACCAATGAGCCCGGTAGCAGATAAGTCTCATTTGTATAAAATGAAATTTCAGGTCTTTTACCGACAGACACCTCCTGTCTGAAATTCGCCGGTATATGGAAAATACCGTAGATCCGGCTTGTTTGCATCGCTTCCCGGGCTTCTTTAAAGCTAGCCGTCCGCATCACCACTTCGGTTTGGGCCATCGCATCCAAAGAACGCACCAATTGCCGTGACAAGGATGTATTATCCTCATCCACCACGGCTATCGGCAATTTCATTGGTAACCCCTGTTTCAACAAATCGGCAAAAAAGATAAAACAAAATGCCGGAGCTAAAATCAGAATAAACCAATAAATCCGCCGGGAAGCCAGACGTCTGAATTCCCGTTTCATTAAAGCCGATAACAAACCGAGCGTACTCATAATTTTTTCAAAACACTCATTCCCGGACGCAGTCCATCTACTTTGTCCACCGGTTTTGCCTTTACCCGGAAAGTTTTTACATCATACTGCCCTGTCGTTTTGGTAGCCCGCCAGGCAGCGTAACTTCCCATATCCTTCAGATAAGTGACTTTCAATTCCACTTCGCGATTATCCAAAGCAGGCACAAAAGCTTTAAATGTTTCTCCTACCCTGAAATCGTTCAGCTGGTCTTCACGCACATTAAAAGATACCCACATGTCCGATAAATCCAAAATATCCATCACCGGTGCCCCTGTACCGACCAATTCTCCGACCTTCGGATACCGCTCGGAAATTTCTCCGTCTATCGGAGAGATCAAATAAGTCTCTTTGACATAAGCCTCCACTTCTGCGACAGCCCCTTTCGCCCGGTTCAGTTGAGCCTCTGCAGCTTGTTTATCTTCTCTTTGTGCACCATTGCGTGCCATCTCGTATTGGGCTTTAGCAGCCTGTTCGGTAGCCATCATAGCTTTGTAATTAGCTTCGGCCTCATCTTTCTTCTGGGCCGGCACAACCTCACTCTCATAAAGTTTCAGGATCCGGTCGTATGTTTTTTTCGCTACCTCGGCAGCGGCTTTTGCTTTTTGCCAGGTTTGGTAAGTCATTACGATCTGTTCGGAGCGGGTACCTCTTTCAGCCTTTTCGTTCAGAGCCTGGGCAGCAGCCTCCGCCGCTTCGGCCTGACTATATTTGGCCAGCACCTCAGGACTATCCAGGATAGCCACCGTATCCCCCCGGCTCACCTGTTCTCCTTCATTAAAACGGAATATTTCGATCCGCCCCGGCACTTTTCCGGAAATACGTACTTCCGTTGCCTCAGCCTCTCCCTGAATATACTCAGGTTTCGGCTCCCAAAACAGAAAACCGAAAATTGCCACCAAAAGCACCAAAACAATGATTCCGGTAAAAGTCACCAATTTTCCATTCATCTTTTCCATACTATCTTTTCGTTTATAATTTCTATTCTTTGCCTAATATACCATACGCTTTTTGCAAATACACTTCACACAATTTCATTTCTATCTGTGTATCGATCAAATCGGCATGAGCAGCCAACCAAGCCGTTTGGGCTTCCAACACATTGGATACCGGGATCGTCCCTTCCTGAAATCCCAGGTTGGCATACTTCAAATTCTCATCGGCCTTCACCTGATTTTTTTCAGCCACTTCCATCTTCCGGGCAGCTTCTTTGACCTTCAACCGGGCCTGGCTTACCTGTAACTCTATCTTTTCGCGGGCTTCCTGTAATTTAAAATTCATCAGACTGGTCTCCGCCCTGGCACTACGCACCGTTTTCCGGGAAGCCCCCCAATGGAATATAGGTGCTTTAACGCCGATACCGACACTCCACATCCCGTCGAATCCGGTACTTATCCCATCGAAGAAAGAAGGGGTCATGGCAAAATAATTAGCCATAAAAGCCACTGTCGGCAGATAAGCCGAACGGGCAATCTTTTCTTTCTTCCGGTAAATATCCGTTGCCAGCGTCAGGCTACTGATCTCCGGACGGTTATCATATACCTGCTCGATATTCAACCACTTCGGTTCGGCCTGAGGCAAAACATTCAATAATTCTTCTTGCAGGGTATAAACCGAATCTACAGCTAATCCACAGATTTGGTTCAGATTCATACGAGCCAGACTCAAACCGTCCTCCACCCGCAACAGAGCCATCTCTGCCTGGTTCAGTTTTACCTTCACCGAGAGCATATCCGCCTTAGTCGATACGCCGGTTCGGTACATCACTTCGATATCATGTTCGAATTTCTGTAAAGTCTCGACAAATTTAACGGCTAATTTCTGTCGGTTGACCAGAGATACGATTTGCCAATAAGCTTCGTCGGTTTCCTGGATAATATTTTGCAATTCCTGTTCTCTCCCGCTCTCGGCCAATTTCTCGGACAACCCTGCCAGTTGGTTATAGGCTCTGATCTTACCCCCCATATAAATCGGTTGTGTCAGTCCTACCTGCAAAAGAGCCATATTTCTATCATCCACGGTCATCGCCTCTTTGGGCAACAGAGCATAATCTTTAGGGACATATTGGCCGTTATTCATCACAGGTTTTCCGTCTGCTCCGATCATAATCTGATCTTTACCGAGCGTCCATTTACCGTCTTGTCCGATCGTACCGACAGGCAAATGGGCATCTTCGGATAATAAATTGATCTCTTTCTGATTGCGCATATAAGTCCCCATCGCATCCAAAGCAGGCAAATATTTGGTAAAAGCCTCTTCTTTTTTAGCTTTTGCTGCGTTTATCTGCTCATCGGCCATTTTCAACTTTTTGTTATTTTCCAGAGCCAACAGCCTGCACTCTTCCAAGCTCATCACTTTTTGCCCATATACACCGGCAATCGTTCCTAACATTAATATTCCACAAATCAACTTCTTCATATGATCGGTTATTGAATAATAAATTCTATCTATTATAACGTAATTTGTTTTATACTTTTCGGTATGTATTTCAATAAAAAAATTATTCTCCGACAGCCAGAGAATAAAGTTGTTCATATTGTGATCTCACCGCCGACAATGCATAAGATATATCCTGATGCATGATCAGATAGTTTATCACACCGACGCTAATATTCAGCAAATTCTTTGCCAAAATAGAGGTATCCACATCATTTCTCAATTCTCCGGCCCGTTTGGCATTCAATATCAACTGTTCTAACTTAGAAAGTCGCAACATTTTCGAAGCCAAAACCACTTTTTTAAATTCGGGGAATAGGGCGATCACTTCCACGATCAACGAAAGGCAAAGAATTTCAGGAATTTCACTACTGAATGTCCGTGCTGAATAATTATGTATCCCGGTCAATTTCTGAATAGTGAGGTCGACATATTCCCGCAATGTCGAAATATGCCCGAATTCTTCGGTTCTTTTTGAGTTCAGCAAGGCATAATAAGAATACAATCCCTCCTTCAGTACTTCTTCTTTATTGGTGAAATGATAATAAAAAGTACCGCGGGTAATTTTCGCAGCCCGTTCTATATCACTCAGCCGCACAGCCTTAAACCCTTTTTTCAAGAAGAGCAGAAAAGCGGTTTCTATGATTTGCCGACGGGTATTATTCATTTTTTTATCAATAAATAATATTGTTCAAACTGCATACGCATATCCGAAAACATAAAGTGCAAATTATCGGTACCCAACTCGATATTCAACATACTGGTCGACACCGACATCAGGTTACGCGCCAATACCGAAGTATCGAGCGAACCTTTGATCTCTCCCTGCTGTTTCGCCTTCAAGATCATATATTCCCAACGGGACAAACGATCTTTAGACAACTCGTCAATCCATTTACGATATTCCGGAAAGAGAGGGGCTACTTCCAAAACCAACTGAAAAAAAGCGATATCTATAATAAAAAAGTCGAACATCTGTTGTAATTGTTCAGCTCTTCGTTCTTTCCGGGCCACTACGATATCTATGTAGGCCTTCAATGAACCGACTTCCAAAAACTCTTCTTCGCTTATCTCACTGACTACGGACAAATACTTTTCGATACCGGCTTTCAGTATTTCTTCTTTATTCCGAAAATAATAATAAAACGCACCTTTCGTCAAACCGGTAGCTTTCTCCAAATCTTTCAGCGAACAAGCTTTATATCCTCTGTTCAGAAATTGGAAAAAAGATTTATTCACTATTTCATCTTTCAAATCCGGCATATTTTTATACTTTTCGGTATGCAAAAATAGTAAATAATTAACAAAATTACAACAATAAATATCAGGATTAATATTTATTTTCAAAATCGACCGATTGAAGGTTCAACTACGGAATGTAGTTTATAAAAAAATTCGAAGCGGTTTTTCTGAATGGTACAAGCCGTCGTGTTTATCTGCTTGGGATTATACAGGTAGTTACGAAGATTCGGTATACGTTGTACAACAATTATTTACCGACAGAACCATTGGATACGGACAATAATCCGTTCCCTACAACGCGATAGCCTCATCTAAGGTTATTTCTTCCTCTTCGAGCACATCTTTTCCGCGTTTCAACAGATAATCAAAAGTTACCATGACCCTTTCTCCGGGTAGAAGCTGTAACAAACGGGCGGGTTTGATATTTTTGATATTTTCCAGTTTCTCTGCAAATTTTTCTTCAGCCAAACGGTCGTTTTCGGCCCGGGTTTCTTCAGAGAAACTAACTTCACCTACAAATCCCTGTTGTTGCAAAGAATCCAATAAAATAGTATTCATCTCGACAACACTTCCTTTGTCATTTGTCACAGTAGCTTTCAGCCCGGCCACATCGAACGAGTAGCTGGAATCCACGTCATCTTCACTACACCCCACACAAAATAGCATCGCTCCCCATACGATCAGTATATACTTCAAGTTCATATTATTTTGATTTTCCGCTGCAAAGATATAGAAATAATTCAGAGGCAAAAAATCCGGTATTCACAAAGGTATCTATTTCCCGGAATTAATCCGGTCTACAATAACTGCAATAGCCCCGTCACCGGTAACATTAGTCGCCGTACCGAAACTATCCATAGCAATATAAAGTGCGATCATCAATCCCTGGGCAGTTTCATCGAATCCCAACATCGACTGTAACAATCCCAAGGCTGCCATAATAGCACCTCCCGGCACACCCGGTGCTGCCACCATAGCAATCCCGAGCATCATAATAAATCCGGCGAATTGGGCAAAATTTATTTCCATACCACTCATCAACATGATGGCCATCGAACAAGCGACGATTTTCATGGTACTCCCCGACAGATGAATCGTAGCACACAACGGGATAACGAAGCCGGCCAAGTCAGGACGTACGCCATTCCGTATCGTTTGCTCCAGGGTTACAGGAATCGTTGCCGCCGAAGATTGGGTGCCTAAAGCAGTCATATAAGCAGGTAACATATTGCGGAACAAACGGAGGGGATTCTTTTTACCGACCATACCGGCGATAAAAAACTGAATAAACAACAAGACTACGGTCATCACAAAAATAACGACAATAATCTTCAGAAATACATTCATCACTCCGGCAACCTGCCCGGAATTGGTCATATTCAGGAAAATACCGAAAATATAGAGAGGTAAAACAGGGATAATCACGGCAGTAATCACCTGATTGATAATGTCTTTAAAATCATCCATAACCGACTTCAACCGGTTGCCGTCGATCACCGACATTCCTAAACCTAACGTAAAAGCCAATATCAGAGCCGACATAACTCCCATGACAGCAGGCATTTCAACAGTGAAATACGGTTGTAAGGCAACGGTATTATCCGCCACAGCCGACAGCTTATCGGAGGTATTTAACAACCAGGGATAAGAAAGATCACAGGTAAAATAAGTAAAAAAGCCTGAAAACAAAGTAAAACCATAAGCCAGTAAAGCGGTTATCAGCAGCAAACGTCCGGCTCCTTTCCCCAGATCGGCGATTCCGGGAGCCACCAAGCCTAATATCAATAACGGAATAATAAAATTCAGGAAATTACCGAACAAAGAATTAACAGTCAAAAAAATCCGGACAATCCAACCGGGAAAGAAAAGTCCGCACACAATACCTAAAGCAATAGCAATAATAATACGAGGCAATAGACCTAATTTCATCTTTTTCATAGACAATCATTTTCTAATATTAGTATTTACCCACAATAATTCAAACGTTTCCGAAACCACAATGTTACAACAAAAAAATGAGTCTGTAAAGTTTAAGAACTTTATTAAGGAGGTGCGGAATGACAATAAACGGCACAATTACTGTTACGAGAGATATTCGCCAGTCGCATTACCGCTGCCAATATGCCACCGAATTATGAAAAAGCCCGCTTACAAGCATGAGGTATTCCGGCAGGATGCCGTCCTTGCCCCACAGGAGCCTTATTCCGAAAAGTTCCGAAAGGGTACGACCGATATCGAAACCGAATGCCTCAAGCGACGGGCGCACTTTGTCGGGGTGCAGGCAGGGGCGGTTGCGTTTGCGGGTGCATTCGGAGCCACTGCAATACAGGCATTTTCCGACATAGGCAAACCCACGACCTCCATATTTCCGTTCCATTTCCAATAGTTCCTTTTCTATCCTGACCCGTTCCGGCCTGATAAATTCCTGCGTCATCTCCACCGGAATATCATTTCGGTCAGGTATAATCTTCGTCGCCATAAGGTGTGCATATTTATATTGGCGCAAAAATTCGTCGGTATCGAAATCAAAAGGAGGACACCCCCAACTGCAGCCAAAGTTAGGACACTTTTCACACAGTTCGATGAAACGAGCCTCGTCGCGGAAGCGTTCGATGTATTCATCTACGCCTATATCAGCCGTAAAATATTCTATCGTATATTCTGTTGTCACGACCGTACTTTTATAACTGCTGCAGCATCGAATGATACGCATTGATTCTTGAACAGTCGTTCGATGCAGCCGCTCCGCCGCACCGACGAGGATCGGACGCAGATCATCGAGGGCGCGGCAAAGGGCGTTCCGCTCTGGAGCCACATGACCCGCGTGGAGCCTTGCGGGGAGTACGGCGCGGTGTGCGTCGATCAGGTGGAGATCTCCGCCGGAGCGCTTACTCCGGCTGTGATGCGCGCTGCGGAAATCTATCTGAAAGCGGTACAGAAGAGCAGAAACCGCCAAATGAGAAAAGAGTGACGGATTATAAAAAAATCGGAAACAGATGCACTGTTTCCGATTTTTTTGCGAAATTTGTTCATTTACCTATTGAATGTTCGGCTCTTGTGGATTATAATCACCAGTGTATGATAAATAACAAACGCACATAGGAGGAAATAGATAAATGGCAGAACGGGAAACCGAGGACCGTCGAGTACGGAAAACAAAAAAACAGCTTCGCGGCGCGCTTACGTCGCTGCTTCTCGAAAAGGACATCAGCCGCGTCACGGTGCGCGACGTGGCCGATCTCGCGGACGTGAACCGCGGCACATTTTACGCGCACTACAGCGACGTGTACGATCTTCTCCATCAGCTTGAGGACGATCTCCTGCGCCGTCTGGACGATGTCGGCAGCCGCCACAACGCCCGCCAGTCGGACGGGAAGACGTTCCGGTATCTGACCGATCTCTTCACGCTCGCGAGCGAGTATTCGGACATTTTCTACACGCTTTACTGCCGCAGCGGAGATTCTGAATTTCAGGACAAGATATTCAACAAGCTCAAGTACCAGTACCTTTATGAGTTCCTGTCCATCTTCGGCGGGAGCGAGTCCGAAAAGCTGGACTACTGCGCCTCGTTCATCGTGGCCGGCATGTGCACGCTCGCCAAGGTGTGGATCGAAAACGGAATGCGCGAAACGCCGGAGGAAATGGCGCGTCTCGGCGGCGCGTTCGTGATGCACGGCGTCGAAATGCTCCAGTGATATGAACATCGTCCATGTTCTGGAAGCGGGCATGCTCGTCTGCTTCGGCATCTCATGGCCGTTCAATATTGCCAAGTCCATCCGCTCCCGCACCGCGAAGGGCAAGAGCGTTGCGTTCGAGCTTCTCATCATCGCAGGGTATCTCTGCGGCCTGGTTGGGAAATTCATCCTCGGCAATTTAAGCTATGTGGTGTTTTTCTACATTGCCGACATTCTCATGGTCGCAGCCGACCTCGTCCTGACGCTCCGCAACCGCCGTCTCGACCGCGAGCGCGACAATATATAAATATGCTGAGATTATCGGCTAGATCGGTGGTGCACAAGCCCTATATAAGAGTAATGGGCAGATATGCCTTAGAATGCACGAAATAGTTCATCAATTACGACAATATAACAGGCTGCCCCTGCGGGGGCGGCTTTTTTATATCCGAAAAGCATGCGTTAGACGCGGGGTTGCTTGTTTATTCATGAAAAGAGTCTGCTGCGGAATTATCCTTAAGCAGCAGACTCTTCATTCGAATATAACATGGATTGATCAACGTTGCTCTTCCGTCGTCATCTGATTATGCCATATTACCTTTTAATGCGGGTAATTTTTAAGTGCGCTACAGAGACGGCTAATTGCCGCGCGGTATTCCGTGTCACAGTCTAAGCACCCAAATACAAGTCTGAGATGACCTTCTCCACCGCTTTTTCCAAAAGCTGCTCCGTTATTGACTTGAACGTCGGCTTTCTCTTTCAGATAATGGACAATCTCTGTAGAATTGCCCAGTTCGGAAGTATTAATCCAGAACTGAAAGCCAGCATCCGGCAGAGTCACTTTTATGCCGGGAACATTGCAAAGCTGTTCAAAAGTCCATTTGCGCCGCGTTGCAAGCCTGTTGTGATATTGCCTTAGTAGCGTAGTATCGCGCAGCGCCGCAGCTGCTCCTGCCTGCGCGATATTGGAAACACAGCCCATCAATGCCGGGACTCTTCCGAGAATGGCGTCCAGAACAGGAGTATCTGCAACCATATATCCGACACGAAGCCCACAGAGACCCCAGCCTTTAGAAACGGTGAATACAGAGATTGTTCGCTCCCACATCCCCGGCACAGTAGCCGGCCACAGCAACTCTTTGCCGTCGAAAATATAGTCGTCGAACGCACAGTCACAAAGCAAAACTAGGTCATGTTCAACGATAAAACGACATAGAGCCCGAATTTCGTTCGGCGAATAGACCGTTCCGGTTGGATTGTTGGGATAGGTCAGAATAACCATTTTCGTTTTTGACGTAAGCTGTTTTTCAAAAGCGGTGACATCTAACGCAAAATGATTTCCTTCGCTTAGCGGCACTTCAACCGCTTTTGCGCCCAAAGCGGCAGGATCGATAGTATTTGCCAAATACCCGGGGTCTGGTACCAATACCTCACATTCGGCAGAAAGAAAAGGTAGCATTGCCGTCTGAAGAGCTAACTCAGAACCAGGAAACGCCATGATGTACCGGTCTGGGTCGACTGAATAAGAATACTTTTCGTTTAGGCGTTCTGCCGCTGCAGTCCGAAACTCTTTAGTGCCAAGAGGGTGAGAGTAATGTGCTGCATCAGGCCGTTCCATGGCAGCAATTACAGCGTCGCGCACACAGCGCGGGAGTTTTCCATCCGGAGAAAAGAGATCTGCGCTTCCGAGGTTTGAAACAGCGCGGCCAGGTACCGACGGCGTGAAAAGTCCACTTTTCACGCCGCGATATCTCGGAGTCATTAGATCAATTACGCTCACGACTCGCTCCTTATTCGTCCTTGATATCAATATTGCGTGTTGCAATCTTGCCTTTATTGACCATAACGATCGAATAAGGAATGCTGATGAAAAGAACAATGACCGTAGTAATAACGATGTAAGGCTTGACGGACGATACAGAGTTATAGGCGAGGGCACATTGTACGCAGATGGCGATTACGATAGAAACGTAGAATACCCACGTAGGGAGCTTTCTACCCCATTTGCGGTTTGCCCAGGCTTCAGGATACTTGCGCGGAACGAGCGATAGTGCGACAATTTGCAGAATGCCGGTGATTGCGGAAATAAGTAGAACACTATTGGCAATCATATCAAGATCCCAACCGAGAACAATGGGAATCATAACGACAAGATACTCGACCAACATAATGACCCAGGGCGTTCCTTTTCTGCTCATCATTCCAAGCTTTTTGGGAAGCCAGCCATCGTTGACGGCGACAAGGATCGGCTCAGCATACATCATAAAGCTTGCAGAAAGAGAAGTTGAAAGCGCCATCAAAGGTCCGGAAATCATAAAGAAAACGAATACCGGGGCGGGGAGAATCTCTTTGGCAACATACGTCAGCGGCTGATTTGCCGTCATCTCAATCGGAAGCACAGCGGAAGACGCTATGCTCATAGAAATATAGACGATAGTCAGAATAATGGATGTACCAATGATGGCGAATGGAATATCGTGTTTGGGGTTTTTCGCCAGTCGGCTGAAGAACATGATTCCGGACTGACTGACGGCATACATCAATAAAAACGCTGCGCTGAAAAGCCCCTTCGTCCCTTTCATGAGAAAATCCGGGTTTGTTGCAGGATTCACAAGGCTGAGGTCCGCTTTGGACAAACCGACCAGTATATACGTGGCAAGACCGGCCAGAAGAAGCATTGTGGTAAATTTCTGAAGCTTGTCTAGGGCTTTAATACCAATCAGCGTATACAGGAAAAAGAGTGTAAATATCACAACGGCTGCAAGACGCACAGACACGCCCGGAAGGAAGGACTGGATATATTGTCCCATCGCCAAGCCATACAGCGCGATACCGGGTAGGTTCAAAAAGAAGGTGATAATATATACACCTGCCACTTTTTTCCCGAGAATTGCAGTAATCAGAGAATATGTGCCGCCGGGAAGGCACACGGAGCCGGTAACAAACAGCACGGGGATGCAAATAATGAAGCCCATTAGAAGCGCGATGGCAAAAGCCAGCCAAACTGAGTGTCCCGTTCTACCGATGCCGTAGCCAAGAAGAGAGATAACGCCACTACCGATGCAGCCGCCTACGCCGAGAGCAAGGATACCCCATTTGTTCAGAAGATTTGCATTTGAGTTGATGTCTGGAAGCTTTTCTCCACTCATGTCAGTTCCTCCCACTTTAATTTTTATTTCTTTGCAATGAGCTCTACTTCAACCAACACGTCTTTCGGAAGACGGCTAACCTCCACGCATGAGCGTGCGGGTTTCGAAACGAAATACTTGGCATATACCGCGTTGAACGTGGCGAAATACTCCATATTTGTAATGAAGCAGGTTGTTTTTACAACATTTTCAAATCCCATGCCTGCATCCGCCAGCACAGCAGCAAGGTTCTGCATAACCTGTTCTGCCTGCGTTTCAATTCCGGTTCCGGCGATTGCTCCGGTTTCCGGGTTCAATGGAATCTGACCGGAAGTGTATAAAACACCGTCCGATACAATCGCCTGAGAATACGGGCCGATCGCGGCGGGGGCGGTTTCGGTGGAAATTACTTTCATGACAACATTCCTCCTTAAGAATAATGTTTTCGGAAATTGGCAGCGGTACTGCCGCGCTTACGATGCCATTATAAGCGCGTTAAAAATGTTTAGTCAATATAAAAATGTTCATTAAATGCGCTTTCGGATGAGTGAACAATTTTTCATTGCCGTTATTGTTGACTATCGATATTGACACGGCGCGGGGCATGAATTAAAATAGTTAGTTGTGTATAAAATGGGGAATCTGGTGTGACTATGGAACAGAAAAACAGTAAAAAAACCATGTCCTTCACGCGTATGGACCGCATGGTGCTGGAATCTTATAAGACACTGTGCGAGGGCCTTGCCAACTATCTGGGGGACGGGTACGAGATCGTTCTGCACAGTCTGGAAAACTACGATAATTCCGTTATCAAGATCATCAACGGCTACTATACCGGCCGCAAGGAAGGCGCGCCGATCACCGATCTTGCGCTGCATATGCTGGAGGATATCCGCCACAACAACGGCAAGGACTATATCGCCTATTATTCTAAAAACAAAAAGGGCGAGCCCATGCATTCCACGACGATCGCCATCCGCAGCGAGAACGCGAAGATCGTCGGGCTGCTGTGCATCAACTTTTATCTGAATACGCCGCTTGCCTC
>ERZ772882.2749-NODE-2749-length-15165-cov-6.688418_pt1 | contig 15165 bp, 10 predicted proteins | sample MGYA00580576_ERZ772882 | MGnify/ENA primary metagenome ERZ772882 (study PRJEB29015, sample SAMEA2737658) | human gut metagenome | biome: human gut; feature: human-associated habitat; material: faeces | place: China | collected 2012 ... | reverse complement strand
AGGAAAGCAGCTCAAACGTCTTGCCGCCGACTCGGGATATGAAAATGAAGAAAACTATACAGGCCCTGAAAAAATGGGGATTGAAGCGCATATCAAACCGACGAATTATGAACAGCCGTCAGGATGCAGGTTTGCCTAAATTGCAAGAACAAGGCTGGCTGGCGGAAACCATCGACAGCGAGCAATCCACGCCGTCGCTCTCTCAGGCGCAGCGCCTGAAACGCTTTTCTCAGGACGGCAAGCTGACCGAAGATATGGTGCTGGCGATCATGGAAAACCATCTCGATTTTATCGTCATCAAAGCCGAACCCAGATTCCGCGCCGACTCCTTTGTGCTGGATGAAGCCGATTGCTCCGCCGCGCCGGTTGAAACCGGCATTGTTCCCATCACTCTGAGCCTGTATGCCTGCGATAAGCGGGATACCGCCGCCCGCCGCGCATGGGATAATTTCGGCGTAGTTACCGAAATGGTGCCGCTGGGTCTGCTTTCGGGCTGCCTGCTTCTGTCGCAGGCATACGAAGATGCCGACGCGCTGATTGACGACTGCCTGTATCTGGATCAGCCGCTCGGCGAAATGGTCGATCAGCTTACGGCACACGGTTATGATTGCGAGAACACCTTCATCATCACCGACGTTCTGCTCACGCCTGCCGCGCACAATCAGGATGTACTGGATGCCGTCGTGACCCGCCTGCCCGAAACGATCTTTCTCACGCATCACGTTTATCCGCAGGTGCTTGCTTATCAGCCGGAAGACCACGGCGACCCGCTGACGCAGCCCGTTGAAAGCAATGGCAAATGGCTGAACGATCAGCTCGAAGCGGCGTTCTGGTCGGATGATGCCTGCTGCGAGGTTTCCCGCTGCGGAAGCATCATTTGCCGCAGGGTGGCTGGCGATGCCTAAAACGGATGCAGCAAAGCTGCCGATCATCACCTTCAAGCCCTTTATTTCCGAAAAGGGCTTTGAGCTTCTGGCAAACGCCGTCGTCGAGCAGGCTGTCCACGACTATAAACGTCTGCTTCACCGCGTCTACGTCAAAGGCGAACACAACCCCAAAGCCTGGTATGACCTCGTGGAGCTTGAGCGGTTTTTCTGCTCCAAGCGCTTTTCGCAGTTTACCTCGCTCGACGGTCGTGCGCTGATCGAGCGCATCCGCGGAGAAATGAACCTGTAAGGAGAATAACATCATGAAAAAGTGGATCGGAGCAGCTCTTGCGCTGCTCTTTTTTGTTGGCTTGCTTGCATTCCTGCTGCCGATTCTCGGCTGGCAGAAGCAGCTCGATCAAGAATCGGCGGAGTACGAAACGCTGAGTTCCGCTGTGCAGCTGCCGCAGGCATCCGAACCGCCTGTCGTCACACCGTCCGAAGCGGATTCTTCCGTTTTGAACGACCTTATCAGCTCGCTTGACGGCTGCGTTTTAAGCGAAGATATCCCTGCATCTTCCGCGCCTGCCCGCACATCGAGCATTGACCTTGAAGCCTGCAAAGCGCAGAACAGCGATTTTGCCGCATGGCTGAGCATCCCGAACACGCCCGTCAATTACCCAGTCGTGTTCACCTACGATACCGCCTATTATCTCAAGCACAGCTTTACCGGCTCGACCAGCTCTCTGGGAACGCTGTTTGCCACCGGCGATACCAGCTTCAGCCGACCATCCCGCAACATCGCCATCTATGGTCACAATATCCGCTCCAAGCCGACCATAATGTTCAGCCCGCTGCTTTCCTACAAGAAAGCAGCGTTCTATCAGGCGCATCGGACAATTCATCTGGACACGTTGAACGGCGCTTATATCTACAAGGTGTTCGCCGCGTTTAATATGCGCTATGATGATTTCACGCCGGAAAAAGCCGATTTTGAAACCGCGGATGATTTTGCGCGCTTCATGGATTTTGTGAAGTCCGCAAATCTGCATGAGAACGATATGACCGTAACCGGCGACGACCACCTTCTGACGCTCATCACCTGCGACCGCACCTACGGCGGCGCGGATGGGCGGTTTGTCGTGATGGCGGTTCGAGAGAATTGAGCAATTTGGAATTATAGCAGACCTAAAAAATTCAACTGGCTAAGCGTTGCCTTGCTTGCTTTATCATGATATAATCAAAGTGCATTATATGGTTTGTATTTTGCGAATCATAAGTTTACAGGAAGGAGGGTGCTGGTCATGCCTATTCCAAGCAAACTATTTTTTGATAAGACACATAAAAAAAGCGTTTATAATATTCAATCAATCAGCAATATTCCCTCCGTAATCCGTCATGGACTTCTTTCCTACAACCGAGCTGCGACAATGAAACACGCATCGATTGCCATGTCTGATGTGCAATCTCGACGCAACGATGTAATCATTCCAAATGGCGGCCCATTACACTCTTATGCAAATGCTTATTTTGATCCCCGCAATCCAATGATGTACAAGCGACAAAATATCGCAGAATCACTATGCGTGCTGGCCATTTCAGCATCCGTGCTCGATTTTGAGGGGACGATTGTTTCAGACGGAAACGCTGCCAGTGAATACAGTCGCTTCTATCCTTCGGAAGAAGGCATCCAGAGACTAGACTTTGTCAGAATCTATAACGAATGGTGGACTGACGACGACCCGTATGAGCAGCTAAAACGTAAACGCATCAAGTGTGCGGAAATATTAGTGCCGAATGAAATAGCATATGAATATATTGTCGGCGCTATTGTTGTAAATGACTACGCGCAGCACTCACTACTTCTTCAAGGCTTTCAGAAACGGATCATCGTTAAACCAAAAGTATTCTTTCGAAAGGAGGAATGCGAATGAAAATTCTGCTGGGGAATATTTTTGATAGTCAGTGCAACACTTTGGTAAATACAGTTAACTGTGTAGGCGTTATGGGTAAGGGAATTGCTCTTGATTTCAAAAACAAATATCCCCGTATGTTTGATGAATATCAGGCTCTCTGCAAGTCTGGACGTGTAAAGCCTGGGCATCCTTATCTTTATCGTGATTTAACTGGTGTTTCCATTATCAATTTCCCGACAAAAAACAATTGGCGTTCTCCATCAAAATTTTCTTATATCTCTGAAGGTTTAAAATGGTTTCAACAGTCCTATCAGGCTCTTGGCATAACTTCCGTCGCATTTCCCCCTCTGGGCTGTGGAAATGGCGGCCTAAGCTGGGACGATGTTGGTCCAGAGATGTATAGGGCATTAAAAGATTTGCCAATCGAAATTGAAATTTATGCTCCTTATGGAACGCCACAGGAAAAACTGACATTTCAATATCTGGAACACGCCAAAACAGCCCATGGTGCACTTGAAGGGGCAAAATGTATTCCTTTCAATGACAAATGGCTTCTAATTCTTGAAGTAGTGCGTCAAGTAAATGAGCAGCGTTATTCGTTGCATGTTGGCAGAGTTATTTTTCAGAAAATTTGTTATGTGTTGACCCGTTCTGGAATTCAGACCGGCTTTGTTTTCAAAAAAGGAAGCTATGGTCCTTATTCTGCGGAAGTAAAAAAAAGCCTCCTTGCTTTGTCTAACGCCAACTTGATGACCGAAAACCAGCCTAGCGGACAAAAGATGGTAGAAACACATGTAACAAAGAACTTTGTGTTTGACCCTTCTCTTTATTCCAGCAGCGAACTCCAATGTCTTAATAAAACGGTAGACTTGTTTTGCAGAATTAAAAACACCGATCAAGCTGAAATGATGGCGACTGTCATGTTCTCTTACGACAGTTTACAAGGGCAAAATGTCAAAATAACAGAAGAAGATATATTCCGTGATGTACTGGATTGGAAAAAGCGCTGGATCGGAGTAAAGGAAGATGAAATCAAGAATACAATTCGCAGCTTGTCAATTTTAGGATGGATTCATCCTGAAATCAGCTTCCCTATTGAAGAAAGTCCTGAATAAGCGATCATATTAAACCGCGTGATTTTTTCATGAGAACATAGTAAGCTCTTATGTTGAATTGACAAGGGTTTACATAAGAAAATTTCATTTATTACCCGCTCTCCTCTCGGATGAGCGGGTTTTCCATTTCAAAGGAGGTTGTGATATGCGCAAACCCCATCGAAAACAACTGCTCGCGTGGCTGCTGACAGCCGCGCTCCTGCTGACCAATCTTCCGGTTTCCGTCCTCTCGGAAGAAGTTGTCGAAAACCCCATTCAGACGGAAATCGTCGAACAGAACGAGCCGGAAACCGTCGAAGAACCCAATCCTTCCGATTTCCCGACCGAAGAAACCGGCGAGCCAACCGAACCGCCCGTTTCGCAAAAAACCAATGAAACGCCGGAATCCGGCAGGCAATCGGAAATTGCGGAAATCCCCGCTGACAAAGATAGCCCCAATATACCCGATCAGGATGAATCGGAAACGCCCGAATCGACCGATTCGGATATCGAAGAAACCCCTTCTCCCGAAGTCCCGGAAGAAACGCCTGACACAAGCTCGACGGACGAGCCGCCTGCTGAAGAAGTTCCTGCCGAAGAAACGCCCATCCCCGAAGAAAGCCCGCTTCCCGACGACGAGGAAGCGTTTTCTGTATCCGAAGCGATTTTGGAATACGGCTATGCGTATGCCGCTGCTTACCCAGAATCCGTCATATACGAAGATGCCGACCTGACCGCGCCGCTGTTCACCTTGAAAGAGGACGGCGGCGTTTTGCTTATCACCGAAGAAACCGAAACGGCGTTCAAGGTCTGGTGGCTCACCTATGCAGACGAACCCCTTTCCGGCTACATTGCCAAATCGGATATAGCCGATATTTCCTTCTCCGAGGAAGCCCGCCAAACGCTCAAAGAACAGCGTCCCTGCGGCTTCATCGCCTCCGACATCGGCTATATGGATGCGTTCGTTCTCTTTGGCGAGCTGACCATGATTGAAGAAGCCCCGGAAGCAGCGTCTGCGCCCGAACCGCAAGCACCGCTGCTGCAAGCCGGGGATTACGCCGCCGTCACCACCGAAACCCGCGTCTACCTGTCCATTGATGAATCCATGACGGAAGATGATAACGGCGACGATTGGCAGGGCGTGTTCACCCGCGATGCCGTCGTTTACGTGGAATCCGTTCAGCAGGACGCTTTGGGGCGCGACTGGTGCGAGATACGCTATCTGTACGGCGCGGACGACGCGGACGGCAAGCTGATCTGGACGGACACCGATACGCTCTTTGTCCCGATGGACGATCTGTCGCCCACCGATGCGCATGAGCTGACCGTCACCGACTACGCCTATCCGTTTGAGCCGATTGCCCTGTATGCGTCCGCGGATTTCAATCTGCGGGACTATAACGCCAGCGTCAAGACCTTCTACCCCGGACAGCAAGGGCTTCAGGGCAGTTCCGGGCATGACAGCGAGTACAAGCAAATTGCCAAACTCGACGGCTACGGCACGATTTACGCCACGCCGCACTATCTGGAAGGTCAGACCGTCTACTGTCTGGAGCATACCATGAACAGCCCCGGCGCAAAGGATAACCCGACCGGCCCGTTTGAGGTCGTCGATCTGGACGGCTACGCGGTCAAGCCGGGCTATTCCGGCGATATTTACAGCAGCCGCACCATGCACGCCATCGGCTGGGTGTTGCGGCACACTTACCCGTACATGATCGTAGATACCGGTTACGAGGACAGCGACGTGTGGTCGCGCGTCGCCGGGCAGTTCGCCATCCGCGAAGTCGTCAAACAGCTTGAGGGCGACTGGTATGTGCGCGACTACTGGCGCATGGACGAGTTCTACCGCGCATCCGGTCAAGCGCCTGCGGATTATCTGGAATATGCGCGCTGGCTGGCTTCCTGCGCGATTCGGCGTTCCGGCATCACCGGCGATATCGGCATCAGCAACAAATCCATGACCATGCAGGGCGGCAATTACGTCGGTACGGTCACACTGACGACGGACGCAGACCTCATCCGCATCAGCCGAAGCGTCGGCAGTCTGACCGGCAACAGCGGCGGTTCGGATGGCGAATATTACTACCTGCGCAGCGGCGACACGATTTCCGTCACTTCCACACAAAGTACCTTCTCGATCACCGCAGAGTCCGTTTCTTCCCAGGATGAAGAAGCGGCTTTTTTAGTCGGCGTCCCAAACGCAGATATTCAGAAGGTCGTCATTCCACAGTACGGCTTGCCTGCGAAATTCAAAGCCGTGCGCATTGAGTTTGAACAGCCGTATGGCGCAATCGTCGTCACCAAAACCAGCGCCAGTTCCGGCGCGGCACTTTCGGGCGCTGTCTTTGAATTGCTGAACAGCGCGGGCGCTGTCCTGCAATCCCAGACGACCGGCGCGGACGGCTCGGCGACCTTCTCCAATGTGCAGGCGGGTACATATACCGTGCGCGAAAAGAATGCACCGCAGGGATATCAGGTTTCCATACAAAGCAGTCAGACCGTCACGGTTACGGCTGGCGCAACCTCCCGGCTCTCCTTTGCCAATGCGCCGATTCAGGGCAAAATCCGCATCGTCAAGACGGACAGTCTGACGCATGAGCCGCTGGCAGGCGTGGTGTTCACCGTTACCCGGCTTTCCGCGCCTGCCGGTTCAAACGGCGCGTCGGTCGGCTCAGTCGTCGCCACGCTGACCACCGGCGCGGATGGCTGTGCAGAAACCGGCTGGCTCGAATGGGGACGCTATCGCATCGAAGAAACCGCCGTGCCCTCGCACTATGTCGATGCGCCGTTCCGAACGGAAATCGACTGCTTTGAGGGCGGCAAGACCTACGAAATCGCCGCGACGAACGAGCCGACAAAGGGCTGGCTGCGCCTGACCAAGACGGATCGCAAAAACGGAAATCCCGTTGCGGGCGTGACCTTCGACATCTACGAAAATGACGCTTATGGAAATGCGCTGGTCGGCAGCATGACGACCGATGAAAACGGCGTCGCCGTATCCGAGCCGCTGCGCAAGGGGCGCTATCTCGTCCGTGAGCATGGCGAAACAGCGGGCTATGTTTTTGAAGAAATCACGCTGGACGCGACCGTGAAATCGGATGAAACCACCGACCTGTCCGCAACCAATCAGCCCGTTATGACGCGCATCCGCATCAAAAAGCGCGATAAAGACGAATACGCACAGACCGCCGCGCCTTCTGTCCGCGGCGACGGCGAACTGACCGGCGCAACGTTCCGTGTGCTGGCGGGCGCGGATATCCTTGACCGTCAGGGCAACGTGATCTGGCTCAGGGGCGCGACGGTCATCGACGCCATCCAGACCTCCGGCGAGGATGCAGCAGCGACCACCGACGAGCTGTGGCCTGGGCTGTATGAGATCGTCGAGATTGCGCCGCCTGTCGGCTATCAGCCCAGTGACAAGCGTATGCTGGTCGATACCGCCAGCGCCGCCGCACAGTCCAGGGAAGCCGTCGTCACTTACGACGCGCTCAAGCTGAACGAGATCAAGCTCGGCGCGCAGGCCATCGTCAAGGTGCTGGGCGACAACAAAACCGACAACCAGCACACCGAAACCCCGGAGGAAGGCGCGGAGTTCCACGTCTATCTGCGGAAAGCCGGTTCGTATGAAAACGCGCGCGAATTTGAGCGCGACCACCTCATCACCGACAAGAGCGGCTATGCCAAAACCAAGCTGCTCCCGTATGGCGTATATGTGCTGGAGCAGACGGTCGGCAGAGACGGGTTTGAAATCAAAAAGCCGATCCTCTTTGAAATCACCGGCGAGGAAAATCCCATCCAGCCGCCCATCCTGACGCTCAACGACCGCCCGATTCTCTACCGCCTGCGGCTCATCAAAACGGATGCGAGAACCGACAAAGTTATCACGCTGGCGGGCGCGTCTTTCAAGCTCAAGGACGCGGACAGCAATACCGTGACGCAGACGATTTACTACCCGAAAAAGCAGACGCTCGACACGTTTACCACCGATGAATCCAGCTGCGTGACACTGCCCGAAGAAGTCGGCTGGGGGCTGTATTCCATCGAGGAGATTCAAGCTCCCGAAGGATATCTGATTCGGACGGAAAGCCTGCCCGTGTTCGTTGGCAAGACGGGCAATACCGCCGACCAGGTGTACGAGCTGGACATCGAGATTCCCAATGAAGCGGTTATGGGACAGATCCGCCTTGAAAAGAAGGGCTTGCAGCTCGTCGGCTTTGAAAGTAAAACCGAAATGGGCTTTGAATATCAGTCTCCTGTCTTTGAAGAACGCTGCCTTGCGGATGCTGTTTTTGAAGTACGCGCCGCGGAAGAAATCGTCGGCGGTGACGGTACAGTTTGGTATCAAAAAGATGAGCTGGTGGACACCATCACGACCAGCGGAACGGGCGCAGATTGGTCGAAGGAGCTGCCGCTGGGTAAGTACAAGCTGATGGAGATTGCCGCGCCCGAAGGCTACGCGCTCAGCGATGAGGTGTATGAAGTCGAATTGAAATCCATCGACGGACACACGCCGCTGGTGACCGTCACCGTCAAAGCGCATAACGAATATCTGTCTGCCGAAATTCAGCTTGAAAAGGAAAAAGAAATCCTCAAACCCTATACGGACGCAGACGGATACATCCGTCAGGAGCTGACCACGACCTATGGTCTGGGCTTCGTATTCGGTCTGTACAATGCCGACGACATCCATTATGCGGACAGTATGCTGCCCGCCGATACGCTTATCGCCGTCGGCATGACCGATATGCACGGCAAACTGACCTTCTCCGGCAATCTGCCGCACGGCGCATATACCATCCGGGAGCTGGACGGGCCGAAGGGCTGGAAGCTCAACCCGAACCGCTTCGATGTACGGATTTCCCCCGAAAATCAGGCGGACGATGCGCCTGTCATCCGCGTTTCACTGGATGGAACGGTGCGTAACGAGCTGATTTACACCAAAGTCACGCTGACCAAAACCGATATCACCGGCGCAGAAACCGTTCCGGGCGCGGAAATTGAGGTCAGGAACGATCAGGGGGAAGCCATTTACCGCGCCGTTACCGATGAAAACGGCGTAATCCCCGATATTCCCGTTACGCCGGGACGCTATACCTTCAAAGAGGTGCTTGCGCCCGAAGGGTACGCGCTGAACGAAACGACCTGCTCCTTTACCGTAAATGAGAACGGGCAGGTTTCCGGGGATACCGTCCTCCGCGACGATTTCACGCGCTTCACGCTGAAAAAGGTCGGCGAGCATAACGAGCCGCTGATGGGCGTGACGTTCTCGCTGAAAGACGAGCGCGGCGCAGTCGTCGCTACAGTGCTGACCGATGCAGACGGCATCGCCATGTTTGAAAAAATCCCGTATGGCAGCTATACTGTCGTTGAAAGCAAATCGCTTCCGGGCTACCTGCCCAGCGGCGTGCAGGTGTCATTGACCCTTGACGGCACGTTCGTCAATCCGACCGAGCCGATTGCCGTCATTCCCAACGAGCGCATGAAGCTGACCTTCAAGAAGGTCGATACGGCAGGAAACCCGCTGGCGGGTATCTCTTTCACCCTGATTGACGCGCAGAGCGGAACGGTCGCCGCCCACGCCGTCAGCGACGAAAAGGGCGAGTTTGAAATCACCGGCTTCACAGTCGGCGATTGGATTCTCCGCGAGGATGAAGCGCCGGAAGGCTTTAACCTGATGAACGACTATCCCTTCCACGTCGGTTATAACTGGAAGAACGACCAGACGGTCACGCTGGTCAACATCCCGAACCATTACGAGTTCGAGAAAACGGATCACCGCCGCAAATCGCTTTCCGGCGTTCGTTTCGGTCTGTACGACGACAAGGGGACGTTCATTCGAGAGCTGGTTTCCGATGAAAACGGCATTGTACGCGCCGACAACCTCGTGCCGGGCAGCTATCTGATCCGCGAAACCCGCCCGCTGGACGGCTATGCCAGAACCGACGAGGAAATCACGTTCACCATTGACGAATCCTACATCCCGCCGCAGAAGCTCGCACGCATCACCAACACGCCCGTCATCCAGACCGGCGTTGACTTCCCGATTGCGCCGTCGATGGTCGTTGGTCTGCTGATGATGGCGGCTTCCGTCCTGCTCGGTCTGACGCAGCTGCTCAAGAAGAAACACCGATAACGATACGGAGGTGCAGAACATGACGTTCCTGCTGAAACTGGCTACCCTGCCCCTGATCGCCCTGCTGACGCTGGTGGAATGGCTCGGCATCTTTGCGCTGGGCATTTCGCAGTTCATCACCAATAAGCTGGCGGCGCTGATTTTCTTCATCGCCTGCTGCTGTCTGCTGTTCGGCAAGGTCACGTTCAGAGAAGCCGCAGCCATGTTTGCAGGGAGCTTCTGCGTCTTTGCTTTGCCGTATGCCGCCGAGTGGATTTTGGAGCGGATTTCCGATTTCAATCGGTGCGTGAAGGATTGGGTGCGCGGTTGAATTACGATGGATTTTGTGATAAAATAGAAGCATCAGGAGGGAATTGTACGATGGCTTTGCAGGATACCGTAACCAAACAGTACATGTCCAAAGGCGAAATCTTCGCCGACGCTTTTAACTACCTGATCTATTCCGGCAGGCAGGTCATTCGTCCCGACCAGCTCAGCGAAATGGACACGAGGCAGATCGCTATTCCTTTTGCGCCGCAGGAGCAGGGAAAGCCCGAAACCACGCAGAAATACAGGGATGTTCTCAAGACGCTTTCCGTCAAGAAAGACAAGACCTGTACCTATCTCGTTCTGGGCATCGAGAACCAGTCGCGGGTGCATTACGCCATGCCCATCCGTAACATGCTCTACGACGTGCTGCAATATGAAAAGCAGGTGCGCGAGCTGGCGGCAAAGCATCGGCAGAACCGCGATGCTGAAAACGCGGACGAGTACCTTTCCGGGCTGACGAAGGACGACCGGCTCATTCCCGTGATTACGCTGGTCATTAACTTCGGCGACAAGAAGTGGGACGGCCCGCTGACCTTCCACGAGATGCTGACCGAGCAGCCGGAAGAAGTGCTTGCGCTGCTGCCCGACTACAAAGTTTTCCTCATCGACCCGATGGCGATGGAAAGCGAAGATTTCGATAAGCTCCACAGCAGTCTGCGCGAGGTGCTGCACTGCATCAAGGTACAGAAGGATAAGCAGGAAATGCGGGAGCTGCTTCAAACGGATGACCGCTTTGCGCGCCTGGACAGGGACGCTGCGATGGTCATTCGCACCATGACCAACACTAAATTCAAGATTGACGATCATTCGGAGGTGGTCAATATGTGTGAAGCTATTCAAGGGCTGATTGATGATGGCGTTGTTAAAGGCATCCAGAGCGAAAAGCGCGAAACGGCGCTGCGTCTGTCCAAGATGGGGCTTTCCATCAAGCAGATTGCGCAGGCGACCGAGCTTTCCGAAGACGACGTGCTGAAACTCATTCAGAAATAATCCTTATCCACACGCTGGCGGTCAGGTTAAGCTGGCCGCTTTTTTCATACCCATTAAACGAAAAAGGAGGTTTTCATGCAGGAAGAAATCGAGCAAAAAAGCGCAGCTCTGATGATTAACGGCACCAAATTCAGCCTCCGCACCCTCAAGTCCGCCGCACTCAAGCTGCTGGCGCACCGTCAAAATCCGTCTGCGCCCGGTGTGAAACACCGCGGCAAACAGACGGTCAGGCAACTGGTCGGACAGAATCAGGGCGTAAGCAATATCGAGCTGTCCGGGCAGGACTTGAAGGAGTTCCAGCGGATCACCCGCAGATACGGCGTAGACTATGCAATCCGCAAAGTGGACGGCGACAAGCCGCGCGTTCTGGTGTTCTTCAAAGCCCGCGATTCGGACGCTTTAACCGCTGCGCTCAAGGAACTGGCCAGCACAAAAGCCCGAACGCAGTCCGAGCGCCCTTCCGTTCTCCAAAGGCTGGAAAAAGCGAAGGAACAGGCAACAAAGACCATCGGGAAAATCCGAAACAGGGAGCCGAGCCGATGAGCAAGCGTAAGAAACACACTTTCACGATTTCCGAAGCGGCGAAAAAGAAGCTGGTGCTGAATCTGCCTTACTGCATGATCGGCTTATACGCCACCAAGCTGGGGCAGGCGTGGCGCATGGCGGAAGGCACAAATCTTTCCGAAAAGCTGCTGCACCTGGGCGATGGCTTTGCCTCCGCCTTTGCTTCGTCGCTGCCGAGTTTCCATCCTGCCGATCTGCTCGTCGGTCTGCTTGCCGGGCTGCTGCTCCGGCTTGCCGTGTATCTCAAAGGCAAGGACGCGAAGAAGTTCCGCAAAGGACGTGAGTATGGCTCGGCACGCTGGGGAACGCGCAAGGACATCGAGCCGTTTATCGACCCCGTTTTCAAAAACAACATCCTGCTGACGCAGACGGAACGGCTGACCATGAACAGCCGCCCCAAAGACCCCAGGACGGCGCGGAACAAAAACGTCTTGGTCATCGGCGGTTCGGGCAGCGGCAAAACCCGCTACCTTTTGAAGCCCAATCTCATGCAATGCCATTCCAGCTATGTCATAACAGACCCCAAAGGCAGTCTGCTCATCGAGTGCGGACATCTGCTGGAAAAGAAAAAGTATCAGATTCGATTCTTCAACACCATCAACTTCAAAAAGTCGCTCCACTATAACCCGTTCCATTACATTCATTCGGAAAAGGATATCTTGAAGCTGGCAAATGTTCTGATTACCAATACCGACGGCGGGCAGAAAAGCAGCGGCCCATTTTGGCGAAACGCCGAAATGCTGCTGTATTGTGCACTGATGGGCTACATCTTTTACGAAGCGCCACCGCACGAGCAGAACTTCAACACGCTGGTGGCGATGATTAACGCGATGGAAGTGCGCGAGGACGACGACAATTTCAAAAACCCTGTCGATCTCCTCTTTGACGCGCTCGAAGAAAAAGACCCGGATCACTTTGCCGTGCGCCAATATCATAAATATAAATTGGCGGCGGGTGATATATGCTCTAAGTGACTTCTTAATCATGATTTTGTCATGGTTAGTGAAGCAATCACTTAGAGCATTTTTGTTTCAGGAGGTACAGCCATGAGAAATGAAAAAATTACCCCACTGTACGAGCGCCTGAGCCGGGACGATGAGTTACAGGGCGAGAGCAACTCCATATCCAACCAAAAACAGATGTTAGAGGATTTTGCCCGCCGGAATGGGCTGCCAAACCCTACGCACTTTACCGATGATGGTATCTCAGGCACCCGTTTTGACCGCCCCGGATTTTTGGCGATGATGGAGGAAGTGGAGGCAGGGCGTGTAGAGGCAATCGTCATCAAGGACATGAGCCGGTTAGGACGCGACTATCTGAAGGTCGGTCAAGTTATGGAGGTTTTGCGGCAGCGAGGCGTTCGTCTGATTGCCATCAACGACGGTGTGGACAGTCTGAAAGGCGATGACGATTTTACCCCGTTCCGCAACATTATGAATGAATTTTACGCCCGTGATACCAGCCGGAAAATCCGCTCTGTGTTTAAGTCAAAAGGCATGAGCGGCAAGCACCTGACCGGCACTGTGATTTACGGCTACTTATGGGACGAAAAACGGGAGCATTGGCTGGTAGATGAGGAAGCTGCCGAAGTGGTACGCCGTATATTCTCCCTCACGCTGGAGGGATATGGGCCTTACCAGATCGCCTGCAAATTATCCACAGACCGGATTGAAATTCCTGTCGTACACCTTGCCCGCTTCAACGAGGGTGTGAACCGTTCAAAGCCGGTCAAAGACCCCTATGGATGGGGATCATCTACCATCGTGAACATTTTGAAAAAACGAGAGTATTTAGGGCATACCATCAATTTCAAGACCCGCAAGCACTTTAAGGACAAGAAAAGCCACTATGTTTCTGAGGACGAATGGACGATCTTTGAGAATACCCATGAAGCCATTATCGACCAGCAGACCTTTGATTTGGCGCAGAAAATCCGCAGCAATGTACGGCGTTATCCAAACGGCTGGGGCGAAGCGGCTCCCCTCACAGGCTTGCTCTATTGTGCCGATTGCGGCGGCAAGATGTATGTCCACCGCACCAACAATGGCAAGCGGATTTCTCAATATACCTGTTCCAATTATACCAAAGTTCCGTGTGGGACACTATGCCCTACACAACACCGTATCAATGAGAGTGCTGTTCTGACATTGGTTTCTGACACGCTCCGGGCTATCGCTGAATATTCCAGAAATGACCGGACGGAATTTATTCACACCGTTCAGGAAACGCAGGTTGCTCAACAGAGTGCCGATATATCGAAAAAGCGCAGGCGTCTGGCTGCTGCTCAAAAGAGAGCCGGAGAACTGGAAAAACTGATTTGCAAAATCTATGAGGACAATGCCCTCGGCAAGCTGCCGGATGCACGATATAGGGCGCTTGATGCACAGTATGCCAAAGAGCAGGACGCACTTGAGATTGAAATTGCGGAGCTGGAAAAGGCTGTTACCGGCTATGAGCAGAGCCAGAAATCCGCAGAGAAATTTATAGCCCTGATTGATAAGTATGAGAATTTTGACACGCTGACAAACACCATGCTCAACGAGTTTGTAGAGAAAATCCTTGTCCACGAACGCGCCCGAAAAGGCAGCCAGGACACCACGCAGGAAATTGAAATCTACTTCAATTTTTTAGGACGCTATATCCCACCATCCTTACAGCCGGTTCCTTTAACCCCGGAGGAACAGGAAGAACTGCAGAAAAAAGAAGAACGCAAGGACAGGCTCCATCAGAACTATTTGAAGCGGAAAGCCAGCGGCGCACAGAAACGGTATGAGGACAAAATCAAGGCGAAGAAAAAAGCGGAAATGGACGCTAAGAAAGCCCTGATCCGGGCTGAGGATATGAAAAAAGGTGTTTTTTCTACTGTCGGACAGCTACCGAAAGAAGAACCGCGCAAAGGCAGCATAGCAGCCAGCGCAGCAGTCTAATCATCACGAAGCAAAGGAGAATGAATATGAGTAAGTTGACTTACATTCGTTGTGGAGATTATGATATACCCAACCTAAAACTTTCTGAACAGCCGGAAACTTCTATCGGCAAGTACGGCAGGATGCGAAAATCCTACCTGAAGGAACATCGTCCCATTCTCTACAACCAACTGCTGATGAGCGAGAAGCTGTATCCACACCTGTTAGAGATTGACCGGACAGCGCAGGAGCGTGTGGACACCATGTTACCTCACATGATGGAGGCTGCGGGTGTCACTGAGGAACTGAAAGCCTGTGATCCTATGCGTTGGGTGGGGCTGATGAACACATTAACGGCACAGATTGAGGAAATTTTAATCAGGG
>ERZ772882.2732-NODE-2732-length-15246-cov-3.409255_pt1 | contig 15246 bp, 16 predicted proteins | sample MGYA00580576_ERZ772882 | MGnify/ENA primary metagenome ERZ772882 (study PRJEB29015, sample SAMEA2737658) | human gut metagenome | biome: human gut; feature: human-associated habitat; material: faeces | place: China | collected 2012 ... | reverse complement strand
ATATTATAAAGCGGCAAAACAGCGGGAAGCAAGAAAAAGCGCCAGAAGAGTGGACAACCTGTTTACTATGATCGAGCGCAAAGAAGGAATCAGAGAGATTTCATTTTGTTAACAGATAAGACGAGGAGGATATTAAAATATGGCAAAGATATATTTTACGGTTGCAGGAACAAATCACTATTTCGGACAGGATTTTTTCAAATCCGGAATGAAAGTAAAATTAATCAAAGAACCGGACAACACCTATGACAAAGAAGCAATCCGGGTGGAACTGGCAGGACTGGGTACGGTAGGATATGTGGCGAACAGCCCGTACACGGTCTAGGGCGAAAGCATGAGCGCCGGGCGGCTTTATGACCGCATGGAGGATACTGCCAAGGGGACGGTGAAATATGTTTTGCCGCAAGGGGTATTGTGTGAACTGAGTTGATGTTGGGATGAAGGGTGGGTGAGTTCAGCCCATAGTCCCACAATAGGGTAACTCAACTTGAAATTTCTACTTAATTAGGTTCTGCTTAATTATCCTGATCTCCAAAAAATCTTTTGTAAGATTTTGTCATAAATTGTCATATATATAATGAGGGGCTTTTAGATTGTAAAATAAGTATAAATAGTACCACGGAAAATATTAAGAGGATGTTATATACGAATTCTTAAAAACAGAGTTAGGAGAAGAGATGAAGAAAAATTCACTGGATATATATTGGGAAAATAAATTAGATTTTAAATATGAAGAAGAAATATTACGCTATAAAATGTTGTGTAATGATAAAATTTCAAAAAAATTAGTAAAAAAATACAATATTAATCCCAAATCCAATACAGAACCTTTAGTGAGTGGGAAAAATATATAAAAGAAAAGATATTAAGAATATCAAACGAAGAATTGAAAGAATATCAAAAATATATTAATTTAAAAAGAATAAATGAAGATTCAATATCGGGAACATTAAATAATTTCTTGATTCCTTTTTTGATTGCAGTGGTTGGTCAACTTGTGGTAGAGGGCATTAAATCATATCTACAAATTGAAAACGACAATATAATAGCTGATATAATATATTGGTTGGTGACATATTTTATGTTTGCGTATTTCGTATATTTTATGACAAGGAATATTATAAAAGAGGATAGAGAACAAAAAAGGGATCAGCTTTTTTACAATGATATATATGAAATTGTGCAAAAGGAAATGGTAAAAAGAAACAATTAATAGAGGAAGGGCAATATGAAACGATTATATATTTTAGGAAATGGTTTTGATGTGGCACATAAATTACCTACAGCATATCTTGATTATCGTAAATTTTTGAAAGGCAGTATAGAAAATAAAGATTTCTGTATACGTATGGAAGATACATATGGATTAGGGGAGAATACAGATTATTGGTGGAAAGAATTTGAAACAATGGCTGAATCTGTGATAGATACTATGATTTTAAGAATTAACCAAAGGTACATCTCGAACTTATGGAATACTATAACTGTGTTACAAGCCAGTAAGAGTAATCAAGGCCGTTAGTTTCTTTATTCAGTTTGCGATAGATGCGTTTGGCGGTGTTTTATTGCTTTCTTGGAATCTTTCTGTCTGCCACGGACGAGGTATCAATCAGGGATTTGCAAGGTTCTGGTTTAGGGTACATATCTTTTCGGTGATACAGGTTTAGAAGCATTAAAATCGGTCATGGTAAGATATTTCGTAATGGTCTTGCGACCATGAGCGGTTTTGAAAATAATTTCAGGTAAGTCATGTTGGATGTATAATATTTAACAATATTGAGAAGAGTGACAAGATAAAAATGTCAGATAGTCCTATGAGGGAGCATATTCTATCCATACAGTCGGTAGAAAAGACGATTGCCGTTTGAACATACTACTCTAACATGGTATAATTTAAATATTAGGCATTGGGATATCGCAGAAATAGTTATATAAGGACTTTTGCTGGAAAATTGTATTTAGAAATATAAAGATTTTTTCTATGAAGAAGTATATGATGTTATAATATGAAATATGTATTAGTTTGAATTGACGATATAGGAAAAGACCTCGCATGATAAATTTTTACAGAGGATTTTGGAAAATAATGGTAGACCATAGAATGGAAAAATGAATATTTGATTGAAAGACATAGTATGGGATCTATAATCGTTACAAAATGTGAGGGTGATAAAAAGTTTCATTGAATATAATAGAGGCAATTATTTATAGTTCAAACATGGTGTGGATGATGTTATTAGGTTTCAAATGCCAGAGAAAGAATTGAGGAATAGAAAATGGATTTGTATTCTAAGGATAAAAACAAATTGGATTAATTGCGTCATATTATCTTTTGGGATACAATCTTAATGCAGTAAAGCGTTGGGATATTCTGGGTGGAACAAAGCCTTTAAAGAGCTTGGGAAGCTACTGGACATCACTCGACATAATATTATAAATATAAGAGATAAATTTGATTCATATTTTAATAATCATAGAGTTTGATGCTATTATCAAAGAAGTCTATAATCTATTGAAATTTTGAGCAGATAGGGATATTGAACAGCCAGTCAGGAAATTGTTTAAATCTATAAAAGGAGTAGAGATATTGAATACAAACAATTGTATTTTAAAAGATTTATCGTCTTTGATTACACAAACAACTATACATTATAATGAAGATTTTAAGTGGCAAGATGTTGAACTTACAAGTGAATTCAAGGATGCGTATGAGGAATATTTAGATCGTAATAACTGGAAGATTGAATTTTTTAATGCTACATCAGTAATAACAACTTCTACTTCAAAAAATATATTTGTTCCGAATCAATGGTTTGCTATGGCTTCATATGCCGTCGGTGTATATAGTGAACTTTTTAAATATAAAGAGTATTTTGAACACATTGCAGACAGAGGAAATAACAAGCGAGATGAGTACGCTAAACAATTAAGGGACAATGCTTCGGCTGCTGACAAAATAATATTTTTTGATAACGGGAAACAACTATTGACGGAGGACTTAGGCAATCAAAGCGGAGGTGATAAAGTAATAAGCAGGCTGTGGAGATTTGCAACAGATTATTCATGGTGGTCAGGTCAAAAAACAATAGATAGAGGAGACTTTTATTTGTCTGTTGTTTTGAGTATGCTTAACCTTGTAAATGCAAGCCAAGGGTATGTGGGGGAAATTGTTAATGCATATGGATCAGATGATCAGCTTAAACGATTAACAAGAAATCTTAGTTCGTTTACAACAAATATGGATGGAGAAACATATGATATCGCTTTTGAAGAAGAAATTATAAGTAGGAAAGGGGAAGATAAAGAGCCGGAATTAGTTAAAGGACCGACAAGAAGCAAGATTAGCATATCACAAAACAGTATAACAAAGATTGGTGGTAAATAAAAATGAAAGGTGCTTGGAAGATAGAAAGTAATCATATAGTTTTTCAAACGGAAAATGAACTTTTGCATCCAAATGCAGAGGAACTTTTTGCGGTAGTTAATAGTCTTCCTAGCAATTTTTCTGAAGAATATGAGTGTGAAGATATACACTCTGCATTTCCAGATGTTAGATTTTCTACGATTGGGAGCGATATTCGGGTGGATCTTTTTAGTGATGATAGAGGGGATATTTTTTTGGAATTGTATTGTTACAGGAGAAATAAAAGGGTGTCTGTAGACATCATTCAGGGGGTGATTGTAGATCAGTGTTGTACAAACTCGGAGTGGTTTTATGTTACCGGAGAAGTTCCTCAAATTGAAAAATTGTTTGCTAAATGTCAAATAAAGGAAAAGGGGAAAATATCGCTTTCTCAGTATATAAAATTACTAAGGGATGCGGACTCATTGATAGCATCGACATTGCAGAATAATGTTAGTTTTGATTCATTGAATAAATCAATTGATATGTCAGGTGATTTGCCGCATGGATTGAATGCAACATTATACAAGTATCAAAAAAAAGGTTTTTTTTGGATGATGTATATGCTCAATGAAAGTGGTGGGTGCATTTTAGGCGATGAAATGGGGCTCGGAAAAACACTTCAAGTTATTGCTGTGATACTTGAATATAAACACCAATGCAAAACACCAGTGCTTGTTATTGCTCCGGTATCATTATTACAAAACTGGAAGAGAGAATGTGAAAAGTTTGCTCCAGAATTAAGAGTTGCTATTCATCACGGCCCATCAAGAACTGGAAGATATAAAGAGCTGCAAAAAAATGATGTTGTAATTATGTCATATAGTGCAGTGGTTACAGATAATTCTCTTTTAACAATGATTCATTGGAAACTTGTTGTTCTTGATGAAGCACAGAATATAAAAAATCCACATAGTGATAGAACAATATTTGTCAAAAAAATTCCAAGGGAAACTTGTATAGCAGTTACAGGAACGCCATTTGAAAATCATGTAACAGATATTTGGTCACTAATGGACTTTGTTCTGCCAGGAAGTCTGGGGAGCGAGTTGGAATATAAAGAGTATATTTCAGATGATATTTGTGGTGCAGATAAGGTGGAACCGTTGTTGTCTCCTATAATGCTTAGGAGGAGAGTATGTAATGTGGCAACAGATTTACCCGAGAAGGTAATTATACCACAACCGCTGGGTATGTCAGAAATAGAAGCAATAAAATATGAAGATTATCGAAAGGAAATATGGGAGCAGTCAGCGACGGGTGGATTGGAACTTGCGACTTTACAGAAATTGAGAATGTTTTGTACACACCCTGCAATTTGCAGAGAAGATTTCAAAGGAGATATATATAGGAGTTCAATTAAATATCAAAGAATGTGTGAAATCGTTAATGAAATTGTTCAGTTAAAAGAAAAAGTTATTTTATTTACTTCATATCAAAAGATGTTTGAAATTTTAGAAAAGGATATTCCTGCTCGCTTTGGTATTCCTGTGAAAAAGATAAATGGTTCTACTTCGGTGGAAAAAAGACAAATTATTATTGATGAGTTTACAGAGTATGAGGGAAGCGCTCTTTTGATATTGAATCCAAGAGCTGCGGGAACCGGATTGAACATAACAGCAGCAAATCATGTTATTCATTATAATTTGGAATGGAATCCGGCATTGGAGGATCAGGCATCTGCGAGAGCTTATCGCCGGGGACAGACAAAAAATGTTTTTATCTATCGTTTGTTTTATGAAAATACAATTGAGCAAATTGTAAATGAAAGAATTGAGAAGAAAAGAGAAATGTCTGATGTGGCCGTAGTTGGTACAGAAGGAGAACAAAATAAAAAAGATTTGATTGCTGCATTGGTAATATCACCAACGAGGAAGGGAGAATAGAAATATGATCAAAACTATAAGATCGATAAGTCCAATAGGGGGTATGGGAACCCAGGATCCGGTTGTATGTCCTCCAGATCCAGAAAGAGTTATTGAAGGACTTAGAGATACAGGTTATAACTTTAATACCGCAATGGCAGATATTATAGATAATTCAATTGCGGCTCATGCTACACAAATAGATATTCATATTAATATGAACCCTAAAGGAGAGATTACAGTTTATATCGCTGACAATGGTGATGGTATGAATATGGAGGGACTCATTAATGCGATGACATATGGATCTAAGGTCAGAGATGATTTAAGTAGTCTCGGCAAATTTGGATTAGGATTAAAAACGGCATCTACGGCATTTTGCCGAGCACTGTCAGTAGTGTCTAGAGCTGAGGATAACATTACAAGAAAAGCACAATGGGATTTAGATTTTGTAGCTTCTTCGCATGAGTGGAGTCTTAAACTTCCGGAAGTTTCTGAAGAAGAACAGATTCTTTTAGATACAACATCGAAGAATGGAACGGGAACGCTGATTGTATGGGAACGCGTTGACCGACTGTTAAAAAGTTATAATGCGATTGGTTCAGCAAGAAATGCATTGAATAGAAAGATTGACCAATTGCAGTTTCATGTGTCTATGGTATATCAACGATTTCTTGATCAAGATGATAATCGGGCTGCTAATGTAAATATAACTATAAATGATGTGAATATTGAGGCGTGGGATCCGTTTGCAAGGAAAGAAGAATTAACGGAATTATTAGCAGAAGATACGGTTGAGGTTGATATGCCAGATGGAACATGTCCTTGTTTCACAATGCGTGCATTTATGCTGCCAAATAAAGATAGCTTTTCTACTTCGAAGGCGATGAAGGATGCTCGTATTAGCAATGATATGCAAGGATTTTATGTGTATCGTGAGAATAGACTAATTCACTATGGTGATTGGCTGGGAATGTTTATTAATGAACCTCATGGATCATTATTGAGAGTGGAGTTTTCGTTTGATCATGAATTGGATGCTGCTTTTAATGTTGATATAAAAAAATCACGTATTCTTCCGGCTGAAGAAATAGTGGATCATATAAAAACGAAATTTATTCCTGCACCCAGAAGAGCTGCTGAGGATAGATACAGACATGGAACTGCGAAGAATGTTTTGCAACGTGCTGAAAAGCGTGACGCACATGCTGAGTCTAATAGAAACATTGAGGAAAAGGCAAAAACAGTTGAAGGGGCAAAGGTAACTGAAACAGAGATTCCAAATGAAGTTCAGATTACAAATCCGAACGGAACATTTTCACATAAGTTAGCTGTTGTCCATTCACAGAAAACAGGACAAACACGAGTAATTCCGAAGGATGACCTGGAGTATGGACAGCTGTGGATGCCGGCGTTAGTTGATGGAAAACATGCCGTATTGATAAATCAGAGTCATCCATATTATCAAAAGGTATATTCTCCTGTTTTAACACAGAATGTTATGGTGACAGGAATGGATGCTTTATTATGGGCATTATCAGAAGCTGAATTAAACACAATAAATGAACTTGATAAGGAACATTATGAAGAAATGAGAATTATTGTTTCGAGGGTTCTAAAGAAATTAGTCGCTGATCTACCGGATCCGGAAGAGGATGATGAATAAGAATGGATAATATTTGCCAAAAGATAAAAGAATCGCTTCAGGACTTGTATGATATTCCATTTAAAGTATCATGTAAAGATGTATTTACAGATCTTGTTTATACAATAATTCCAGAAAATGATTTGGAGGAATTATTTGAGATTACAATTACAATAAAACAGGCAGTAAGAATGATTATAGAGATTTTTCCTCAGAAATATGCAGCTCGTATGCTTTGTGAAATGAAAAATGCAGATGAAGCAAAAAGACATGTTTTTGTTGAATATGTTCATTTGTTTCAGAAAAAAGCAAAAACGGATTTTATTTTAAATCAAATCCGTCGTAATGAAGCTGATTCTGATTTCTGGAGGGATGATTGGAAGCAGTTTAAATTAAGGGCAACACAGATTTTAGATGAAGGTGATAAGGCATCTGAAGATTATTTGATTGAATGGTCAAAACTTGCTGTGGGCTTAATGATGGCTTTGCTTACATTGGAGGACGTAGATAATGAACAAAAATATTTAGAAGGAAAAGTTTCACAGGTTTTAACAAACAAATACGAACGCAATCCGGCTAATAGAGAATTATGCTTGGCAGCAAATGGGTATTTATGCAAAATATGTGGGTTTGATTTTGAGGATAAATATGGAAAAATTGGATATAAATTTATACATGTGCATCACATACAAATGGTTTCATCATTTGGAAGAGAATATTATCTAGATCCCGTGAAGGATCTTATTCCGGTGTGTCCGAATTGTCATGCAATGTTACATAGAACAAATCCGCCTATGAAACCGGAAGAATTAAAAGAATTAATAAGAAAGCAACAGAACGGAGACAAATAAATGGTACAGGCTGAAAAAATAAGAGCACATAGAGAAGAGTTGGGGCTTTCTGTAAAAGAAATGTCTGATGCCATAGGCTTAGGAAAAGAAGGGGATAAACTTTGGAGAAAGTGGGAAGCGGGGGATGAGAAATTACCCAAAAGCCAGTATGAGAAGATAATGAATTTTGCAACATATACGCCATATAGAAATGAAATAGAAGATCCTTGCTTTAGATACATTGATCTCTTTGCGGGAATTGGAGGAATTAGAATACCTTTTCAAGAATTGGGAGGGAAATGTGTATTCACTTCAGAGTGGGATCCTTTTGCGCAAAAAACATATAAAATAAATTTTGGGGGAGAAATAGCAGGAGATATTACTGAAGTGGATGAAAAAACCATTCCAGATTTTGACATACTTCTTGGAGGATTTCCTTGTCAACCATTTTCTCAGGCAGGTTTGCATAAGGGATTTTCGGATACAAGGGGAACGCTTTTTTTTGATATTGAACGTATTATTAGTGAAAAAAGACCGAAAGCCTTCCTTCTTGAAAACGTAAAACAATTAAAGGGGCATGATAATGGAAGAACATACTGGGTTATAGAAGAACATCTGAGAGCATTGGATTATTCGGTTTCTTCTGCCGTGCTAAGAGCTGGTGATTTTGGAGTTCCGCAGAATCGAGAAAGAATATATATTGTTGGTTTCGATAAAAGATATTATAACATACGGGGTGAATATGAGTTTAAATTCCCAGTTCCTCCAAAGACAAAAACATGTTTAGGGGATATATTGGAAAAAAAGGTTGATCCTAAATATACAATTAGTGAGAGACTGTATGAAGGACACAAAAGAAGAAAAGAGGAACACAAAAGGAAGGGCAATGGATTTGGATACTCATTGTTTACTTCAAAATCGGAGTATACAAATACATTAAGCGCGAGATATTACAAAGATGGAAGCGAAATTCTGATAGACCAAGGAAAGGGGATGAGACCACGTAAGCTTACTCCGAGAGAGTGTGCAAGATTACAGGGATTTCCGGAAGAATTTATTATTCCGGTATCAGATACAAGGGCATATAAGCAGTTTGGTAATTCGGTGGCAGTGCCAGTTATAAGAGCACTTGCTAATTCTATGATAAGCGAGTGCCTTCATTTAGAAGAAAAGAGGTGTGAGATTAATGAGTGATACAGGAGTATTTACTAAGAATTTATGTGATTTGTATTCTGTTTCGGCGGGGGCATATACAACTATTACTGAAAGTGAATTAAAGCGTGCAACCTTTAATGTAAAAAAAGACATTAGAGAATTACTGATTTTAATGATTGGGAAAGGAAACTTTTCAACGCCAGAAGATGAAATTAAACACAAGATAAAATTTAAAATCTTAAATGATAACCGTGAGGTTGAATTAGCATGCTATTATGCTAAACGCAATAAAGAGGAAATGTCTATATATTTCACATCTGAGATTATAAATAGATATAACATTGAACCGGATGATATATGGTTCGTGTGTTCAGAAAATGATAATTCTATTCCGATTCTTGGTTTTGCAAAAAAAGAGAAGTGGAAAGCTAATTTTATGAATGTTGAGAAACTAATAGAGGAATCATTGGGAATTGAAGGAAGTGGAGAATTAGAGGACGATTCAGATGATGATGTTGGGGGGAATGAACAGCCATTTGATGCTGATAAAATTCGAATTGACCAGCAAATGTTATCGGTAAAATACATATATGAGTTATATCAATCAAAATTACTGGATACGAATCCAAATTTTCAAAGAAAACCTGTTTGGAACGAATTAAGGAGAAAGTCATTACTAATTGAATCCTTAATGCTACGAATCCCTATTCCTGCATTTTATTTTTATGAAAACGAAGACAGTCTATTTCAAGTAATAGATGGTCAGCAAAGACTATTGACGATTTTTGAGTACATAAATGATGGGTTTAGGCTTAGCAATTTGGAATATTTGAATGATATATGTGGAAAAAGAAAATTTAGTGAATTGGATATTAAGTATCAACAAAGAATATATAGGACTCAGCTTGCAATTAATATTTTGGATGCGAGATCTCCACATAGGGTAATTTATGATATTTTTAGAAGGATTAACACTGGAGGAGTAAACCTGACTCTTCAAGAGATGAGAAATGCTATCTGTACACAGAGGATTCGAGATTATTTAGAGACAGGTGTAAGCAGTACGGAGTATTTGGAAGCAACAAGGCATAAAATAAATGACATCCGAATGGATTCACAAGAACTATTTTTGCGATTTATTGCATTATACAGATTATATGATTATCAGAAGGGATGTTTAAAGCCTTATTACTATTCCAAAATTTCAAAATTATTGGATGATGAAATAGGAGAATTAGCCAGACTGGATGATAATCAGTTGGAAGAAATTTTTACAGCTTTTAAAACTTCTATGAAGCGATGTAAAGCATTGTTTGGAAAATATGCATTTGTGAAAATTTATGAAGAAAACGGAGAAGTTCGTGTAAAAAAAGATTTAATTAATAAGGCTTTGTTTATGTCGGTTTCAGTTGTGCTGGCAAATGATAAGTATCAAAATATGAATTTAGACATGTGCAGGGAGCGTGCAATAAAAACCTTAGCAGTTCAACTTCAAGATAAAAAATTTGATAAATCAATTTCTGGGGGAACAGGAGATAGATCAAATGTTTTGTTAAATTTTGAAATTATTCAAGAGGTGATCGATAGATGTGTAACGGAAGAATAGAGCATATTAAACTAAAGAATTATAAATGTCATAGATCGTTTGAATCGGATTTGAAAAAACTAACTATATTGGCAGGGGAAAATAGTGCTGGAAAATCATCAGTTATACAGGCATTATTAATGCAATATCTTGTGTTGGGTAAAAAAATGTCAAGCATAAATACGTTAAATGTTATGGGGAATAACTTAGGGGTCGCATTGAATCTGATTTCTCCCGAAAGTGTTACCGGCGGCTTTTCTATTGAGACAACGGTAGATGGTGTAGAAAGGATCTTAAATTACTCTGTAAATGAGACTGAAGAGATGGTGTTAGATGTCCAAGGCAATAAGGAATTAATTAAAACAGAATTGTATTATTTGAATGCAGAAAGAATTGGACCAAGACTCGCAAATCAAATATATAATGATTCATGTTATGTTGGAATACATGGAGAAAATGTAATATATGTCATAGAGCAAATGGATAAAATGCTTATGAGCAATCCGGATATTTCATTACCGAGGGATGTCGAAATTGCCAAAATTAAGAGATTCTCAGCAAATGTTGAAGAGTGGTTGGGAATTATTGTTCCTGATACAAAGATTTCTACAAAAGTAAATGTATCTCAAGGGATTGCGTCTGTTGAATACAATACAGGGGGAGATTTTTTTGGGGCTACAGCGACTGGATTTGGCGTAACATATGTGCTCCCTATAATTGTCCAAGCGTTAATAGCGACCACCAAAAAAAATGCATTGATTATAATAGAAAATCCGGAAGCACATCTTCATCCTTATAGTCAGTCAATGTTAGGAAAATTTTTAGCATTAATTGCAGAAAATGGTGTTCAAATTGTGATCGAAACACATAGTGAACATATTATCGATGGATGCAGAATTGAGATGGCAAATACTGGTCATAATGAAGAGATGGGAATTATTTTTTTTAGTAGATCGGGTGGAAGATATGAGCATGAAAATATTACAGTAAATGATGTAGGGGAACTGTCAAGTTGGCCTGCTAAGTTTTTTGATCAATCGATGGAAGATTTAAGGGAGTTACTAAAGATAAAATTATGCAAACAGTAAAATTCGTTTTAAGCCCACTAAATAATATAGTAAGTTTAAATGAGGTTAATATTAATCATGTAGATCTGGTTATAGATAGGATCAAAAGTAATGGTGATAAATTTTTTATTCCGAATGATTTTTATACAACAAAGGACAGAAATGGAAAAACGATTTATGACTACTTGTTCGAACAGGGAAAGCATGAAATAGATTTGTTAAGGCAGATAGTATTGCAAACATCAGGTGTAGATGAATCTTATACAGAATTGTTTTCTCAAGATAAGGTTGGTTATGTAACGTTTGATAAAAGTGGATTTCAAGAAGAGAAAAGAATGCTTTGTGCAGAAAAAATGGAGGACCTTCCCAAAGTATATTTACAAATGATAAATGATTTTACATATAATGATTTGTATGAATGGAGTGAAAGATGCTTTCCCAATCTTATGTTTACGGAAGATTCATTTATACATGCTGAACAAATAGGATCTTTTCAGGACAATAAACTTGATATAATAAATGCGTTAGAAACGTTAGATGAATTAATGGATGAGGAAAGAAAACAATATTCGGAACAGGAATTATTGGAGGTACTACAGGCAAAGTCTGGTGTTACGTGCTCGGGAAAAGGAAGTAATGAATCAGGAACATTCAAAAAGAAAATATTATTGAAAGACGAGAAAAACAGAGAGTTTCATACAGAGATATCATGTATTCCGCATTTTAAGATTGAGAAGAAGCATAGTGACAAACGATTACATTTTTCGTGGGGGAAGGAAGAGATAAGAAAGAATGCAATTATAGTTGTACATGTGGGACAGCATTGGTCATCCGAAAATGAAAAAGAAGCATTGATAAAAAATTATATTCATCATGCATAAGGTGAAAATAAATTTGCTGGGTATTGATTTCTTTCACTTCATTAGTATGCAGTTGGAAAGCGGACATTTTATTATTGATAAAGTAAAATATATAGAAATGGATAGTTTTAGACTATTAGAGATAATAAGACCTCAGCCCAAAATGAATGAAGAAGCTTAAAAGATAATGCCTGATAGGGAAGAAGCAGATTATTAAAATGTTCAAGGGGCAGCCGTGTTAACATCGCCGTTAAATGACGGTTTGTCGGAGAAAATTATGTAAGGAAATTAAGTTAGAAATAAAACTTGACACAGTTGACATTTGTTCATTGGGAGTGTTGTTATGACGGACGTATTAACACCAGAACAGCGCAAAAAGAATATGCAGCATATCAAGTCGAATGATACAAAAATAGAGGTTATTCTTAGAAAAGCCTTGTGGGCGAGAGGATATCGGTACCGCAAAAATTACAAAGAGCTTCCAGGAAAGCCGGACATTGTATTAACCAAGTATAAGATTGCTGTTTTCTGCGATGGAGAATTTTTCCATGGAAAAGATTGGGAAGTTTTGAAACCGCGGTTAGAAAAAAGCAATAACAGTGACTTCTGGATCAGCAAAATATCTAGAAACCGTGAGAGGGATGACGAAATCAATAAGGAATTATTATTTCTCGGATGGACTGTGATTCGGTTCTGGGGCAATGAAATAAAGAAAGACACGGATGCTTGCATAAGGGTAATTGAAGAAACAATTTTTGATGAGAAGATGAGAGCATGTGAAGAACACGATTAGACAAAGAGAAGGGGGTTAGAAGCTAATATGACAAACTTTTTTTGAATGCTGTCTACAGGAGCTAAGCCGGCACCCTGGATATGGATAGGCGGAACGAAGGAAGTTAGGACTCTCCGAAAGTGTGAGATGATCCTGGTAGACACGGGAGGTACGTCGCCGTAGAAGTAAGGGCATACACAAGGCCATGTAAAGCGAAAAAGGAAGACGTTTTATTTTGTATACCCTATAATTCTACTTTTGTACCAGATACGGAAAAATATCCATTCCTATGGCTTATTCTGCTGAGAGTAACCCATAAAAATTTCCTTGATTTTAAAGGAAAAACACTTGATTATATAGGGAGGGAGATTTTTTATTATTAATATAGTTAAGAAACAAGGAGAACTATGCATGGAAGAAGACTGTATGGTAAAGAACCTAAAATATATAATCAACATATTTCACGGTTCTACTTGAAGATTTTTTGAAAACAACAGCATTAGAGTATCATTATAAATGAAATTTTACATACAGAAAATTTATTACAGAATACAGCAAAATATATATATTTACTTATGCATTTTATATATGAGAGGTGTTAGGGGGACGAAAATCACTGACAAGTTTCTTGGTTATAATTGTAAGAGTAAAAACATAAGAAAAATTTTAAATGTACATGGAAAAATTAAGGAAATGTTAAATTATGCGATGGTTGTTTGGTGATTACGTATGATCATCTAGAAATGCCATTTTTGGCCAGCCGTTGTTCGACTGTAGTATCTGCTCGTTTATTCCGATACTGTTGGATGGTGTTTATCCGGTTAGAACTGCGGTCAGTGTGAGGCAAATGATTGATGCGCTTTAAATTGCTCTAAAAATTAATATTTTTTGGACCTTTTAGGGTGTATCATAAAAGTAAGCGCCAAATAATCCAACGGTAGCTATAAATTTGCCCCAACTCATTTTGAGTTGGAACACTTTACTACAAATTCATTCTCATATTTTTAGAGTTTGGAGTTTTTCGCTCCAGGGTGCCAGTTCTGCAAGCTGCTCATCACTCCAGGTTTCATCCGGCCTTTGCTCCAAAACATAGCTGAGGTAACCGTAGATATTTAAGTTGTGTGCCTTCGCCATCTCCACCATCGTGTATGTAATGGCACTGGCCTGTGCACCTTCCACAGAGTCACTGAACAGCCAGTTCTTGCGACCGACCGTGAACGGCTGGATGGTATTTTCACTGAGGTTATTGGTGAAGCTGCAGCGTCCGTCTTCCAGATAAGTCATGGAAGTCTCCCGACGGTTCTTCACATAGGTCAGCGCCTTGTCCAGGCGAGTGTTACGGGTGGGATTCTGACTGTCGACCCACGCCCAAAAGGCCTCGAGAACCGGCTTTTCCTTCTCGAGACTCATCTGTTTGCGTTTTTCATAATCCGTCCCGCATTTGCTGGTAATGGTGCTTTCCAGTCTTGCCAGACGGTCGCAGTAGTGGACACCCTGTACTGCCGGCTGGTTGTAATCCAGCTGTTTTCCTTTCGGAATGGCATCCACGAAGTATCTGCGGATATGTGCTCAGCAGGAACAGCGCTTTATGCCGGACACTTTATTGTAGCCCTGGTAGCCATCGGTTTCCAGATAACCCTGAAAGCCATCCAGGAAGTCTGCCGCATTGTTTCCGCTTCTTGTCGGAGTGTATCCGTATAGAAGAATGACAGGCTGACCATCTTCCCCGGTGCGGAACAGCCACATGAATGACTGGCTTTCAGCACTCCGCCCGGGTTCCTTCAGGACCTGTACCCGGGTCTCGTCTGCCATGAGGAACTCCCTCTGTAGAAGCTGACGATGGAAGTAATCGTACAGTGGACGGAAATAATGTTCCGCACTGTAGATGATCCAGTTTGCAAGGGTCGTACGGCTGATGGCTGCCCCGTATTCCTTCCAGTCCTTCTCCTGACGGTAAAGTGGCATGCCGTTCGCATACTTCTGGTAGATCGTCCATGCAACTGTAGAAAGGGAAGCAGGACCTTTCCCAATGAGTGCCGGTGCTGCTTTGGATTTGATGATCAC
>ERZ772882.2728-NODE-2728-length-15257-cov-89.692725_pt1 | contig 15257 bp, 19 predicted proteins | sample MGYA00580576_ERZ772882 | MGnify/ENA primary metagenome ERZ772882 (study PRJEB29015, sample SAMEA2737658) | human gut metagenome | biome: human gut; feature: human-associated habitat; material: faeces | place: China | collected 2012 ... | reverse complement strand
TAAAAAAATGGGAATTGTATCAGCAATAGTGGGCATTGAAAATGATATTATCGTATTGCGTAGTGAGCTTGGGGAGCATTTTGAATTTAATTCAAGTAAAGAACTGCCACAGTGGGCGAGTGAAGAAATGAAAGAATTAGAATATATAACAAGGCTCGGAAACTGTATGTATTTTCTTAGGATATTCGATAAAAAATAAGGAGGAATAAAAAATGAACGAGAAGTACCAATTATTTTATAATATATTTAAACAAGATATTGAGAGAGGTTTATACGATAAATCACTTGTAGCCTTTATAATGCAAATGGGTAGAATATCAGCCTATTTAGAGTTATCAGACTTTACAGAGGTAGAGCGAGACAATGAAGAAAACAAACTACGTGAACTATCTAATTCTTGGGAAAAAAGATATTATTCAAAGGAGGAAAAATAAATGATTCAATACAGATTGCACAATATCACTGATTTTGGCGTAGAAATTCATGACTTTCACACTGAAAATTCACTGAACAATTATATAGCCTTATTCGTAGACTCTCCATACTGGGTAGAAAATTTGTATACTAATAAAAACATTTATGTGGGTTTTGATGGACAGAGCTACGCCAATCCGTCAGATGGAATTAAAGACTATATAGAGACAGTTAGTCTTAACAAACCAGACGCCAATAATGTTTCACGTGAAACATTACATGAATCGGAAATAGACTGGATAAAAAGGCATACACCTACAGAAGAAGAAAAAGAACCATGCACTAAACTAGAAAAGATATCCTCTTTCTTAGGTATATTATCAGTCATTATTATGGCAACATTTTTACTATATCTTTTCTTATCTTCTGTATCATTCATAGTGGAGCACTTTTCAGAGTTCACATGGAAAATATTTAATATTTTATAAGGAGGAAAATCATGGCAAAATTAACAAACAAATTATTGAGATATAAAGTGATGTTTACAAAAGGTGGTACAGGTGGCTACACCGCTCGCGTCATGATACCAAAAGAAGCAATACACGACTTAGACATACACCCTGGAGACAGTATTGAATATACGCGCGTACCGCATGGTTTGTTATTAAGAAAAGTGCAAAAGGAGGTTGACTAAAAGATGGCAAATAAGCATATAAAAAAGAAACAGACAAAAGCGTCTATTTTGCGACAGCAATATTCTAAAGAATATAATAAATATCTAGCTCGTGTTAGAAATCAGCAAAAACAGGGAGTACAAGTACAGAGAATTAAGCGAGTGAAAAAACCCACTCAAGCATCTATTGAAAGACTGAAAAAACAGACAGCTAAAGAAATTCGTGATAAAGCATCTGTTGTAAATATGCTTACAGGTGAACTAATAACACCTAAAGAATTCGGGCGAAAACATGCACTTGAAATTAATAGAGTGTTCACGAAATTAACACCGCAAGAACAGGAATATGCTCGGTTTCATGATTATACAAGCGCAAAGGAATTAAAAGAATTACAAAAGAATGGTATTAAAGTGAATATAGCAACGCCTGTATTAGACTATGAGGCTATTATAGAATCATGGTACGATTCTTTAGACAGTTTTGTGCCAAAAACGGCACACTTTTTACGCATGAAAACAGATGAAATTTTATCAAACGCAACAGAAAAAGAAAGGGCGTTATTTGCGTATACATATGCTAAAGCACCCGAAGCGTTTCCAACAGAGTCTTATATGGATAAAGCCACAGTTGACGCTGTTTTTGGAAATATTCTAAGAATAATGGGGATTTTTGCTACAACGGAAGAATTTAATGAATTTCTAGTGGAGCAAGATATTGTTATTGAGAGCGAGTAAAAAAGAGGTGAGTATAAATGCCACGAAAAAAGAAAGTAACCTTTTGGGCGTGCGATTTTGAGACTACCGTATGGGGTGAAAAAGTAGAGCAAGAAAAAGGTAAAAAACAAGACAGTACAGAAGTTTGGAGCGGAGCTGACGTGGCTTTATATGATGAAACCGAAACCGTAACTATAACCCATTCAATAAGAGATTTTTTAAACAGGTTTTTGACAATGAAAGGAAATAATATATTATACTTTCATAATCTTGCTTTTGATGGCTCTTTTATCGTTGATTTTCTACTTTGTGAGGGTTGGAAATGGGTACACTGTAAAGATAAAGAGATGAAATCAAAAGAATTCCAAACTTGCATATCAGATATGGGGTCATGGTATTGGATTAAACTCAAATGGAATAAGACTTTTTTAGAAATTCGTAACTCTTTAAAACTTATGCCATCATCATTAAAAAATATCGGGAAATCATTTGGTACAAGACATCAAAAATTAGACATGGAATACGAGGGAGAAAGGTACGCATATTGTGATATATCTGAAAGTGAGAAGAAATATATTGAAAATGATGTGTTAGTGTTAAAAGAAGCATTAGAAATGATGTTTGACGAAAAGCATGATAAATTGACAATAGGTTCGTGCTGTTTGGCAGAATTTAAAGGCTTTTATGAAAAGAAACAATATGATAAGTTGTTTCCCGATATCAGAGAAGATTATCTTGATGAATCAATAACAGGTGCATGGAATCAGTGGGATTATGTTCATAAATCATTTCACGGCGGATGGTGTTATGTTAATCCTCAATATGCGCACACGGTAGTTGGTTGGGGTTTAGTGCTTGACGTAAACTCTCTGTACCCGTCCATGATGCATAGCATCAGTGGCAACAAATATCCATTTGGGCACGGGGAATATCATAGGGGAGCGCCACCCGATGAACTTATAAGCTCCGCTAATAAATATTTTTTCATTCGATTTAACTGTCGTTTTCAGTTAAAAAAAGGAGCTTTTCCATGGGTACATATTAGACAGAGTGCATTATATAAGGCAAATGAAAATTTATATAGCTCCAACGTTAGGTATAAAGGTGAATACTATCGATATTATCGTGATATTGATGGACAGATGCATGATACAAATATCACACTCACTATGACTTGCACCGACTGGGAGTTGTTTAAGGAAACTTACGATATTTTTGATTTGGTCATATATGATTATGTGTGGTTCTATGCAAGGACAGGTTTTTTTGATGAATACATAGATAAATACGGTGAAGAGAAAAGAACTTCAAAAGGTTTTAAGAGACAGAAAGCGAAACTCTTTTTGAATAATCTTTACGGGAAATTTGCTATGTCAGATAACTCTTCTTATAAGGAGCCTTATATTGATGAAGATGGGGTTATTAGATTTATATTGCATGAGGAACATGAGAAGAAAGTGGGGTATATCCCCATAGGCAGCGCCATTACATCTTATGCCATGAACTTTACAATACGCCATGCTATGGCAAATTATGACCGCTTTTGTTATGCTGACACCGATTCGATTCATTTAATTGGACTCGACAAAGCGAACAAGGTTGTAGAACACCCGACTAATTTTTGTTGTTGGAAATGCGAGAGTACATTTGATTTCGCATATTATGAACGACAGAAAACTTATGCAGAACATATAGTTGAAGAAAATCATGTCCCTTGCGAGCCTTATCTTGATATTAAAGCTTGTGGAATGAGTAGCCAAGCTAAACGTAAATTTATTGAAGAAGAAAAGGACATATCTGAGTTATCTACAGGTCTTAGTATGGTTAGTTGTAATTTAAAAGCAGAGCGCGTGAAAGGTGGTATTATATTAAGAAATAAAGACTTTAAAATCCACGCTCAAAAAGATAAAAAAATTATGATATAATACTTGACTATATTTTAGCGTCGTGTTATTATAATAATGTAATAAATAAAGTAGAAAAAGGAGGAACAAAGACGGGTAAAAAAATTGAATATCCGTTAAACAGCTTGTACGGGGTAAGCTCAATGTCACATAGTAATGTAAGAATTGACACAAATTTAAAAAACGCTGAGATTGCGGCTAAACTTATCACTATTCGTGATGGTTTTTTATATGCTGATACAGATAGTATATATGTAAGAGATTTAGATAAAAAATAAAAATTATAATATAACACTTGACTATATCTAGTTGTTGTGTTATTATAATAATGTAATAAATAAAACATATTACATTGCATTCACACTCACAGCATACAGAAAAAAGGAGGAAAACAAGATGTTTACAAGGACATTAGTCACAGCGGAGGTATCTGTAGAAAGAGTCTACAAAGACAAGGAGACAGGCGAAATCAAGAAAGATTGCTTTGACGAAAAACTGCCAAATTGCAGGACTAGAGACAAAGCGGAAATCTTGATTGAAAAGCAGTACAAAAAAGACATAGTTTCCATATTAGACATTAAGTTTAAACTGGAAAGACGCGCAATGACAGATGAGCAGTTCTTGCTTAATTCAGATGTCAAGAGTGAAAAAATTGTTACCGAAGCAGAGTTGCAGGAAATGAAAAAGGAAGATTAACAGGAAAACAGGAGGTAAAGAAATATGGTAGAAATCAAAGAAATGAGCAGAGAGTTTACAAAGGTCGAGAAGTATCTTATGACCACAGCGCCTGATATTGAACCTTTAAAAAATATCGCTGATGGAGAGTCTATCACGGTTGACGGATATCTTATCTTTGATGATATTAAGGATAATGGAGATATGCAGGAAATTGTGAGTATTATTACACCTGACAAAAAAGTATATTCAGGACAGTCCGCAACCTTTAGACAGTCTTTGAAAGATATTGAAAGTGTTATGGACGGTGAAAAATTTTCTATCATTAAAATTAGCGGAAAGACAAAAGCAGGGCGCGATTATATCAATTGTACATTAGATGTATCAAATTTATAAAATGATGCCGTGAGAATACCATTTTAATTCTCTTCTTCTAAAGGGGTGGCTATATGCCACCTCTTTTATAAAATAAATGTTTCACGTGAAACATGAATGGAGGTGCTAAAATGTTTGACGATGGTTATTATCATTGCGAAAGATTATTAACTATGAAAGATAAATATGGGAATATACCCGATATTTTTATTGTGGACGGCAACAGAACAGCTGGAAAAAGTTATTCTATTAAGTGTAGACAAGTTTCCGATTTTTTAAAAGATAAATACAGACCCGAAAATCAGTTTATCTATTTGTATAGAAATGTTGTTGATATGAAAAATTGTGCCGACACATATTTTGGAGATATAGCGGAAAAATTTGACGGTTATGTTATGACAGAGAAAAGCTTGATGCGTGGGTCGTTAGTGCAGTTATTTATCAATGAAGAACCGTGCGGTTATTGCTTAGCTTTATCTGTGGCGAGAAAGTATAAAAAAATGCGTGGGTTATTCGTCAATATTCGTTCTGTATTTTTTGACGAATACCAAGATGAAGATAATATATATTTACCTAATGAAGTAAATAAACTGCTATCGTTGCTTACAACTATCAGTTCGGGGCATGGTAAACAGCACAGGAGAGTCATGTTATATATGGCATCAAATACAGTATCTTTGCTAAACCCTTATTATAGCGTATTTGGAATCAATAAAATGTTAAAGAGAGACACCAAATTTTTACGCGGTGACGGTTGGGTATTTGAAAGAACTTATAATGAAAGTGCGTCAACAGCATATAAGGAAAGTGCTATTGCGCGAGCTTTTCGAGGTGCTGACTATAACGAATACGCGAGCGAAAATAAATATCTAAATGACAATGAATGTCTGATTGGGAGACCATCAGGGCAGTCACGTTATATTTGTACAATTAAGTACAATGATAATCTGTATAATGTCAGAAAATATGATGTATGTCTATATGTATCAACGGGGGCAGATGATAGTTTTCCGACACGGATTTGTTTCACAAAAACTGATGTGATAGATAATACAGCTATTCGTGTCAACTCGACCCATTATATCGTTACGATGTTACGGGAATATTTTAACAGAGGCTTACTATTATTTGAAAATTTGGAGTGTAAGAACATGATATTTGATGTCATATCTTTTTAATGTTTCACGTGAAACATTGACATTTTAACTGATATATGTTATTATAATGATGTACCCAAAATAATACGATTATTGTAATTGATATACACGCACATAGACAAGTAGTCTGATATCAATTTTTGGCTTTGCGTTCCCTTTGATTCGATTATTTTGTAACGTACACAAAAATGTTTCACGCGAACAATGTTTCACGTGAAACATTTTTATTTACAAATATTGTTATTTGTGTTATGATATAAAAAAGGAGGTGATATCATGGCAAATGAAGTTATCACATTAATTAACAGTTTAGGACTACCGACCGTGGTTGCGTGTGCGTCCATGTGGTATGTCAAGTACAGGGAGGATAAAAATGACCAAAAAATTGAAAAGATGACGGAAGAACACAAGGAAGAAATGACAGATATTACAAATGCGCTAAATAATAATACGTTAGCGCTACAACGTATCTGTGATATTTTTGATGGTAAGGAGGACATGAAACATGAGTAAAAAAGCTGTAGATATCTCGTATCATAACGGAGTCATTGATTTTGAGAGATTAAAAAACGCTGTCGATTATGTAATTATTCGATGCGGATATGGGCAGGATATGACATCACAAGACGATAAACAGTGGGCGAGAAATGTCAGTGAGTGCGAACGGTTGGGCATTCCATACGGAGTATATTTTTATTCATATGCAAAGACCACGGCTAGTATAGAGGGTGAAATTAATCACTGTCTTAGATTGTTACAAGACCACACGCCTAATCTACCTGTATTTTTTGACAGTGAAGAAAAAGGAACACAGGGTGTTGCAAAGCACAACGCAAAGCGTTTTTGTGATGCAATGTTAATGCATGGATATAAAGCAGGAATTTACGCTAGTAAATCATGGTTCGAGATTTACATTGGCGAGACATGGGGGTATGATTTGTGGATAGCTAGATACTCGAATGTGTTGGGCGTAGACAATGTTGACATTTGGCAGTATTCCAGTAATGGGTCTGTTGATGGCATCAACGGAAGATGTGACGTGAACCATGTTTACAAAGACTATGGAGCTTCAAATTCTGCTCCACCTACACCACAGCACCCTACTAGCTCCGTAAGACCAAGAAATGAATTAATTGCTTTAGGACAACAGCACGCGATTAATTTTACACAGCATCAAATTGCAGTTGATGGAATCGCGGGGAGAGACACAAAAAGAATGGCAGTTCGTGTAGTACAAAGGGCAATGAATGCAGATTACGGGGACACTATCGCGGAGGACGGGATTGTCGGTAAAAAGACAAGAGCAAAAGCAGGTAGACATTATGTAAAGCGAGGAGAAACACAGTTTCTTGTGACAGCACTTGAAATCTTATGTTTATTGCAAGGAAAAGACCCGAACGGGGTAGAGTGCCCTGGAACATTTGGAGGTGGACTGGCACGCGCTTGTGGGCGTGAATTCGTTTACGCAAAAGATATGTTGCATATGGTTTAATTTTATTCACGTGGAACAAAAAATGTTTCACGTGAAACATTTTTACGGAGGGTAGTAAAATGCCAAATATCAATGTTGCATACCAGTGGGCGGTCAATGCGTGCAATGCTCCTAACATTGGATACTCACAACAACACAGAAGAGGTCAGACCGTGAACGGTATTACTTATTATGATTGCAGTTCTTTCATATCAAAAGCGTTAACAGAAGCAGGATTTTTCTCAGTGAATCCATGGTTTACGACAAGAACAGAAGAGGGATACTTATTACAAGCAGGGTTTAAAGAAATCAGTATTAATGAAGCGTGGCAAGCAGGGGATGTGGTATGGCGTAGCGGTCATACGGAGATGGTATATAGTGGAAATGGTGTTGGGGGTGGCGGTGTCACCATGGGCGCGCACAGTGGACGCTATCCACTACCCGAACAGGTCAGCATTAATACATATGTTTCCAAACCGTCCGCGTGGTCAAAGATATATCGTTATGGCGATAGTGCAGGAATGCCCCTTGAATGGATTCATGGAAACCGCTATCTTACAGAAGATGAAATGAAGAACAATGCTTATGTGTTCTATAGCACGATGTTTTTCAAAGATTTCACTCTAAATGCCATTGCAGGTGTGTTAGGTAATATGGATATAGAATCCAATATCAACCCTGAATTATGGCAATCGTTAAAAGAGGGGAACTATGAGGGTGGTTATGGTCTTGTTCAGTGGACACCGGCAACAGTTTATACAGACTGGGCGAACGCTCACGGGTATGATATCACAGATGGTTACTACCAATGCGTATGGCTTGATGAAGAAACAGTAACAAGTGGACAATGGATAGAGACCACAAAATATCCAATATCATGGGAAGAGTTTCGAAAGTCTACAAAAGAACCCGATTATTTAGCGTCTGTATTTTTAAAAAATTTTGAGCGTGCAGGCGTGGAAAAAGAAGAGGATAGAAAAAAGAATGCGTTAAAATGGTACGCGTATTTGCAGACATTATCGCCATACCCAGTACACCCACACGGAAAAAAGAAAAAAATGCCTCTTTACTTTTTTATGCCGTGGTGATATAATTAAAACTGTAAAAGGGTAATAAGTAAAAAAAGGAGGATATTTACATGGATTTTAATGAAGCTTTAAACGAATTAATTGACGCGGTTGCTGACGTGGAAGAACATGGAGATGCAATTGAAGTTCTACAGACATTCGCCGAAGATAGAAGCGGTGAAACGGACAGCGAATGGAAAGATAAGTACATGAAACTCGAAGCCGAATATAAAAAGCGTTTTAAGGAACGCATGAAAGAGTCAGCCACTAACACGGGCAGCGAAGAAAAGAAAGATGAAAAAGAAGAAAAAATCACCGTTGAAGATTTAGACTTTGACGGGAAAACAGAGTAAGGAGGTCTAAATAATGGCAAAAGCAACAAACGCAAATATATTAAGTGCCATGCGAGAGGAATTGTCTTTTGAGGTGCAGAACCATTTACCAACAGAAGTATCAGACAATTTACAGGCTGTCTATGATAACATTTTAAATTATGCGCCGGTAAGAAATGAAATTGTACCATCATTAATTAACCGCATCGGTATGCAGACGGTGGACAGTATCGCGTGGAGAAATCCGTTAGCACGATTTAAGAAAGAGCCAATGCGCTATGGAGAGACACACGAAGAAACTTATGTAAATATGTGCAAAGGTCGTGTCTATGATTCACAGGCAGACTTTAAATTCGCTTTTCAGCAGTATCAGTCTTACATCATGAGCGTGTTCCATAATGTCAATCTTGAGATTCAGTACCCAGTCACGGTTACATATGACAATTTGAGAAAAGCTTTTACGAGTGAGTATGGCATCCGTGATATGATTATGGCTAAAATGGAAAGCGCTATCACAGGCGCGAACTGGGACGAGTATCTCGCTATGCGTGATTTAATTAATGTGGGGTATGAAAAAGAGGTACTTCCGGCAGTGACTGTTGACGCGATTGTAGATGAAGCATCAGCGAAAAAATTATTGATTGAGGTAAAGCGAGCTGTCGGAGAGTTTGGCTTCCCATTACCGGAAAACAACCCTGCAGGAGCAACGTCACACGCTATGCCAACGAACTTGATTTGGATTACAACACCAGAAGTTAACGCACAGATTAGTGTTGATGCTTTAGCGTATGCGTTCCATATGGACAAAGCAGACGTGGCAGTTCAGACCGTGATTGTAGACAAGTTTGCAAACAGCGCGATTCAGGGCGTTCTCTGTGACGTGCGATTCTTTAACGTGCGCGACCAGTTCAAGGAAATGAGCGACCAACGACTTGCAAACGTCTTATCATGGAACTACTTCTACACACAAGTAGAAATGGTAAGCGCAAGCCCGTTCTATCCTATTCGAGTCTTTACGACGGATACTGTCGTTGAAAAACCAACTTTAGGTGTCACGGCAGGAACTTACACAGCAGGACAGACACAGGAAGTAGAGGTAACTGTGACAGGTGGTACGGGCACATATCGCCAGAATTTGGTGACTCTTGAAGTTGACAGCGGTGCAACCTCAGCAAAGACTTACGTTATCCCAGGGACACATTTGTTACACACGGGAGCGGACGAGACAGGAACTATCGTATTAAAAGCAATTTACAGACCAGACGAGACTATCACAAAGACAGCAAGTTTCACAAAAGCGTCATAATTAACGGAGGTAGTTATCTATGATAAATTTACCGGCTCAAGTAGGGGTTGCACCGCGCAACCCCGAAACAAAATTAAGATTGTACAGTGGAGTACCATGGTCTGATGAGTATGAACACGTTAGATTATACAATTCAAAAGAAGATTTGCTAAATCATTTAGAGTTATATCGTAAACATATCAACGGAATTGATTTGTCACATCTTGCACCTATTAAAATAGGCAATTATGATATCCGCGTGCCGTTCACAGAGATGAAAGCACTTAATCTCAATTATTTAGCTTTTCAAAATAGTGGGATATCTAACGAGTGGGTTTTTTGTTTTATCGACTCTATCGAGTGGTTATCCGAAAAAACAACTAGAATCAATTTTTCTTTAGACGTTTTTCAGAATAACTTCTATGATGCAAATATCAAGCCTTGCTTTGTAGAGTATCATCACATTCCTAGAAGTAAAGACGAGATAGGAGCAAATCTAATACCAGTCAATATAGAGACAGGTGAAACGATTGTATCACGTCATAAAAAGCTAGACTTAACACCTACAGAGTGTTGCGCTTTTGTCACTAGAGGGTCAACGGAACAAAGTTGGTTCGAGGGCAGAGTAGAAAATGGTGTCTACTGTTGGGGAAGTATAGGGCATTATGATGTAACTACGGAAGATGGGTTGAAAGGAATTAACACTTTGCTAGAGGATTATAATAACCAAGGTGCTCAAGATGCGGTTATCGGTCTGTTTATGTCCCCTAAATTATGCACGCTTGCATTGGGTGGGAAAGAAATAAAGCCTAAAAATACAAGTATGCAGATTTCTGACAACGTGTTTGAGGGTTATAAGCCGAAAAACAAAAAGTTATACTCTTATCCATGGCTATTTTGTTTGGCTGATAATAACCAAGGCAACACACACATTTACAGATATGAATACAGTTACAACCGTGATAAATCTCTTGAATTTGACAGCTACGGCACAATCGCAACATTACCCCAAGTTCTAACAGCGCCAAAAAATTATAAAACAAGAGAAGCTTTAGAACATGGGTTGATGAATGAAGCACTTATTAACTCCTCTTTCCCGATGTGTTCTTTTTCCTCCGACACTTATCGGGCATGGCTCGCACAGAACAAAAGCTCTATAGCCTTATCTCAAGTTCACACAGCTGTCGACGCTACCATAGGAACAGGCACAGCGATAGCAGGATTAGCAGGAGGAAGCTTACAGGGAGGTCTTAACGGTCTAGGCAAAACAACGAACGCTTTTTGGGACGCTCTTGGAATGTTAGCAAATCAGACCGACAGAGCAAGAAATGCTGGAGTAACACATGGGAAAGCACTATCAGAAAATGTACTGACAGGAATAAAAGAGTGTGGTGTTGATTTCTATGAAATGTCATGTAAAAGACAATTTGCAGAAATGGCGGATAGTTTTTTCGAGCAATTTGGATATCCAATCAACAAAATCACAACACCTTATTTACGTTCAAGAGCGTATTGGAATTATGTAAAAACCTCACATTGCGGTTTTACGGGTGACATTGATTTAGACCAGTTAAAGAAATTGCGAAATATATTTGACAACGGAGTGACTTTGTGGCATACTGATGATATAGGGAACTACGGGCTATCAAATAACTAAAGGAGGTGTATATAAGTGAGAAATCCGTTACGAATTTTTGAACGAAATGTCAATAAAAAGAAAAACAGTGATTTTGAAACAATAAAATCTATCTTTTTTTATGATATTTTCGATATATTTGTAAACAGGTATCAATGGCATAATCTACCTAAAGAAGTTTTACCAATGTACATTGAACAAACATTATTTTGGCGTGGTTTGGGTGTATTCATCAAAGACGATGTTGCAGGGTATGCTTTTATGAATGTTTCATTATCCGGTCTACCGGATATTTATAATATTCCGCAAGACAGAATAGCTTATACTGCAAACGGATATATCGAAGAATATGGCAAAGAAAACAGTTGTATCTTATGGAATAATTATTCGACTATGCCGTATTACTATAAGGCGTTAATGTATGCAGATGCAATGGCGAATACTTGGAAAACAAAGGATATTAATATGTATGCACAGCGTACGCCTGTTGCTCTTTCTGCTTCTGACAACGAAAAAATGAGCTTTGAAATACTGGGAGAAATGTACGATAATTATTTACCTGTTCTAAAAGTTTCCGATTCATTAAACTTGAAAGATATTAAAGCTCTGGATGTGGGCGCTCCTTATATCGTAGATAAATGCGAACAAGAATTAAGAGATTTATGGTCACAAGTATTGACATCTTTAGGTTATGAAAGTAACCCAGTAGAAAAAGGCGAACGCCTTGTTACAGGTGAAACGGCAGGAAACAACGGTCAGATTGAAGCTAATAGAAATGTAGGACTGACATTAAGAAGAAGATGCGCAAACGCTATCAATGAACTATGGGGACTAAATGTAACAGTTGACTTTAACAGTGAGCTTCCTACCATGATTAATGGATATATACCCGATAAGTATATGCAAAAAGGGAAAGAGGGTGACGAGATTGAGTAAATACACTACTACAGTTAAAGATATTTGTGAAAGCTTTATCCCTCCTCAAGAACTATGGAGCATGGACTTATCAGTAGAGAGAACTATCGACAAAACACAGGATAAATTTTTTAATTTTGATTTTCCTTTTTATTCAGAAGATAGAAAAGACCTGTATACTTTTAAGACATATTTTTTACTTAGGTATTGGAATAATTATATAGGTTTTGAAACTTTAGGAATGTGGAAAACTGCTTTTCTAGCAAAAATGAATGAATTAACTCCGTATTATACAAAATTGTATGATGCAATCCAAAAAGATAACCCTTTTACAAATGTCAATATAACAACCGCAGAAGCAGAAACAGGAAACGAAAAAACAACGACTAAAGCAACAGATTCAGGAGACAGCGAGGTAAAAAACAATCAAAACTATGAAAATATTGACAGCGACAACCCACAAGTTACCGTAGCAACACAAGACTATGCTAGCGCTATGAGCAGAGGCGAAACTGTCAATAACACGACTACAAATGCAAAAAATGAACACACAGGAAACGATAACAAAGACAGTAAAAGAGACAGAGACACGAAAGAGATAGGATTAAGAGGAAAATCAACAAGTGAAGCCATTGCAGAATATCGCGAACAAATTCAGAACATTAATCGAGAACTTGTAGAAGCTTGTCGCGATTTATTCATGAAAGTTTGGTAAAAAAAGGTGGTGAGATGTATGGCAAATGAATTAAAGCCTTTAGTTCCTTTACTTTGCTGTGACGTTCCTAGCGTGTACAGTAATAAGCAAAGTTATTATGAATGCTTGTGTTATATCGGATATAAAGTCAATGAGTGTATAGACGCTATCAACGGATTTACTGACGCGTACAAACAGTACACTGACGAAAAAGTTTCAGAGTTGAAAACGTATATTGACGGACTTAACCGTGATATCTACAACCATATCACGGAAGTGGAAGCAAATATCCGTCATGATATGGACACTAGGGATAATGAGCTTGACGAAAAAATCAATAAAGTACAGACAAATTTACTTGATAAAATCAGTGCGTTAAACATTCTGATTTATGACCTAAACGCTGAGACAAGAGCGCATATTGACACAGAAGTTAAAAAACTATATGATTATATCAATGATTATGTACCAAATAATATGGAAGTGCTTAACCCTGTTAGGGGATATCGTACAAGTTTGAACCAAGCGCTAGCAGATATGTATGACAATCTACGCTATTATGCTTTGACATGCAACGAGTTTGATTCTTTGGGCTTAAGTTGTACAGAATTTGACGGGTTATCAATTAACTGTACAGAGTTTGACTTGTACGGTGCAAAAAGATTCAGAGTAGATAACAACTTATATATGCATGACCCATTTACAGGTGAGTATGTTTTTTATCAAGATGTAATTTACAAACTTGCGGAGTTGCATTTCGACAACCCAATTACGGCTAGTGAATTTGACGCTTTATTATTGACGGTAACAGCATTCCAGTCTAAAGCTTTAAGCGCTTACACATTTGACAGTAGCGCAAAAACTGCGTTAAAATTATAAATTAAAGGAGGATTTTAAAACTATGAGTTCAACAAACAAAACAACTTACTATGATTTAAGCCAGTATATCGGTACTGACAAGCCGACATATTTAGGAGATTACAATTCTGACATGAGCAAAATTGATGCAGGGATTCACGGGGCAGATGATAAGGCAACCACAGCTTCACAGTATGCAGGAAGCGCAATTGCTAGAGTCAGTGAACTTGAAAAAACTGTGCAGTCACATACAAGTGCTATTACAACATTGCAGACAGATACTACAGCTCTGAAAGAGAGTGTAAAAACAGCACAGAACACAGCCACCTCAGCAGATGGAAAAGCTGACAGCGCACAGCAGACAGCCAACAGCGCACTTTTGACCGCTAACAACGCCAGTGCTAAAGCTGATAACGTGAATAAAGATGTGACACTGTGGAGCGGTAGCGCTAAGAATCAGCCTGTGACCCTTAACGATAGCTTGACTAATTACAGATTTTTGTACATTGAGACAAATGCAGGTATTTCACCGTTATTTGCTTATAGAAATGACAAGAAAAAATATGTTGGTGCTCAACAGGTTTTAAAAGATGGGTCGACAAATACCGTTACTACTATCACAATCATGATAGAGGTTACTGATGATACACATATCAAAGTTAGTGCTAATGCTATTGACCATGCGTTCAGTAGTACGCACCCGGCGCTTGACGCTATCTATACTTTGGGTGTTTACGGTATTCCAAGATAAAAGTAAATGTTTAATATTTAAACCCTCCGCAATAGGAGGGTTTAAATATTAATCTATTAATTCTATTAAATTGTTATAATCATCCCAATAATACAAATCGCCATTATACGCCACCAAAAAATCTTTATTTGATGTATTATCTCGACCCTCTAATAAATAATATTTAAATTCAACAATCTTATTATTAATAATATCAACATGCGTACCATAACATACAGCATTTTCTTTTAAATACTGAATAAAATCTTTCTTTGTTTTTTCTTTCATTAATTTCACTGTTTCATTTTCAAAACTAAACCATCTAATTATATTTCGTTTTTTAAATCTCATTTTTAT
>ERZ772882.2693-NODE-2693-length-15463-cov-3.683346_pt1 | contig 15463 bp, 10 predicted proteins | sample MGYA00580576_ERZ772882 | MGnify/ENA primary metagenome ERZ772882 (study PRJEB29015, sample SAMEA2737658) | human gut metagenome | biome: human gut; feature: human-associated habitat; material: faeces | place: China | collected 2012 ... | reverse complement strand
ATTCCTCGTAAACCTGGTATGAGCCGTACAGACCTTATCTGGCTCTTCATCATGGCGTGGATGAGGAAGCAGGTGATGACCACGCACAGGAACACGTTCCAGTAGTTGGAGTACTTAGGGATGTTCTTCAGGCCCTTTGCGCCGTAGAACAGCTTGAAGCCCAGCACATCATCAATGTTGTTCAAAGTGATGCGGATGATCTCGCCAAAGCCCAGCGTCAGGATGGCCAGATAGTCGCCGGTCAGGCGCAGGGCGGGGATGCCGATGAGCACACCGAACAGCCCGGCCATGATCCATGCCAGCACCAGACCGATAACAAAGGCAACGCCCTTGGGCAGGTTGGAATACTTCGTAAACAGCGCGCAGGTATAGGCACCTACGGCCATAAAACCGGCGTGACCCAGCGGCAGCTGCCCCAGATAACCGGTGGCAACGTTCAGCGAGACAGCCAGAATGATGTTGATGCCCACGGTCAGCAGCACCTTGTTCTGGTAGGTGGACAGCACATTCTGGGTGAGGAAGGAAAGCCCCACGAACAGCAGCGCCACCAGCACGGCGTTCATCAGGTAGCGCACGGGCATTTTGATGGTTTTACGGTTGGTTTTCATCGTTATGCCCCCTTACACCTTTTCCTGCACCTTGCGGCCAAGGAAGCCCGTGGGCTTGACCAGCAGCACGATGATCAGAATTGCAAACGTAACAGCGTCCTTCCAAGCGGAAAGGCCGATGGCGGAAACGAAGCACTCGCACAGGCCGATGGCAATGCCGCCGATCATGGCACCCGGAATGGAACCGATGCCGCCCAGCACGGCGGCAACGAAGGCTTTCAGGCCCAGCATGGAGCCCATGGTGGGGGTGGCCTGCGGGTAGGAGCAGCAGTACAGCACGCTGCCGATGCCCGCCAGCGCCGAGCCCACGGCAAAGGTAAAGGAGATGGTGCTGTTGACGTTGATGCCCATCAGGCGGGCAGCATCCATATCCTCAGAGACGGCACGCATGGCCTTGCCGAGCTTGGTCTTCTGCACCAGGAAGGTGAGCACCAGCATGGACAGCACGGTGACCACCAGCGTGATGATGGAGGTAAGACCCAGCGGCACCTTGCCCAGATGGAAGGTCTGGTTGGTGTAGTAGGCGGGGATCACCTTTGCACCCGAGCCAAGGATCAGCTCTGCCGTGTACTCCAGAAAGAAGGAGACACCAATGGCGGTGATCAGCAGCGAGATACGGGGTGCGCTGCGCAGGGGGGTGTAGGCGATCTTTTCGATCACCACGCCCAGCAGCGTACAGGTGATGATGGTGGCGCACACAGCGGTGACCGGGCCAAGACCCAGCTGGTTCATGACGAACCACGACATGTATGCGCCCACCATGATGACATCGCCGTGGGCAAAGTTCAGCAGCAGGATAATGCCGTATACCATGCTGTAGCCCAGTGCGATCAGTGCATAGATGCTGCCAAGGGACAAGCCGTTGATCAGCTGGCTAAAGAACACTGTCATGGTTGGATACTTCCTTTCTTTGCGGCGTTTACACTTTTTGATATAAAAAACGGAGAACGCCTGACCAGAAAAAAGCTGTTCCGGCGTTCTCCAGAAAATCATGGGGTTTGCTCTGTGCGGGCGGCTCCATCACCGGTGGATGGAACGGCGCAGATCAGAACATTTCCTTCAGCACGGGGGTTGCGCCGTCGAAGCACAGGATAGCGGTCTGCTTGACGGGGTTGTGGTGCTCGTCGAAGGTAAAGGTGCCGGTGATGCCCTCGATGGTGCCGCCGGCAATGGCGTCGATGACGGCCTGCTTGTACTCGTCAGAGCCAGCCTCGAGGCCCTGCTCCTCAGCTGCCTTGATGCCGTACACAACGGTCATGGCTGCATCGTAGCCCAGAGGTGCAAAGCCGTTGGGGTACTCCTCGCCGTACTCAGCCTTGTAGGCGTTCTCAAAGTCGGGGTTGGAGCCCTTTGCGTAGTTTGCGCAGAAGTAAGCATCCTTCAGCTGGTCGGCGGTAGCATAGCCCTCCAGACCATCCCAGCCGTCGCCGCCCAGGAAGGGAACGTTCAGGCCAATGCTCTCGGCCTGCGCAAGGATCTGACCCACGTCCTGATAGTAGTTGGGGCAGAACACCACCTCGGGACCCTTGCCCAGAATGGTGGTCAGCTGAGTCTTGAAGTCCACATCGCCCTCGGAGTAGCTCTCCTGATCGACGACGGTGCCACCCAGGCTCTCGAACTCGGTCACGAAATTCTCGGCCAGACCCTCGTTGTAGTCAGCGCCCTTCAGGAAGATAACGGCTGCCTTGGTGTAGCCCAGCTTCTTGTAAGCGTAGTCAGCCATCTTGATGCCCTGGAACGGGTCGGTGAAGGTTGCACGGAACACGTTGGCATTCACGGTGTCGGTCTCGGCATCGTAGGTGACAGCCTCGGCAGTAGCGGAAGCGGTGACCATGGGCATATTGTAATCGGCGCTCTCAGCGGCGACAGCCAGCGTCGGGGTGGTGGTAACATCGCCCACCAAAGCGGTGATGCCCTGATCGCACATCTTGGTAAAGCAGGTAACAGCCTGCGTAGCATCGCCCTGCTCGTCCATGGTGATGATCTCCAGCTGCTTGCCGTTGACACCGCCATCGGCATTGACTTGCTTCATGTACAGGCTTGCGCCGTTGATAACAGCCAGACCGTAAACGGAAACATCGCCGGTCATGGGACCCAGAACACCCACCTTGATGGTGCTGCCGGAAGCAGCAGCGGAACCGGCGGTAGAACCGGCAGCAGAAGAAGCGGCCGTGCTTGCGGAAGAACCGCCGCAGGCAGTCAGAGCGCTTGCTGCGGCAACAACACCGGCAGCAGCCATGAACTGACGACGAGTGATCATCTTTTTCATAAAAATCTCCTCCTTCGGAGTGTTCTATAAAGTAAATTGATAAAAACGGAAGCAAGGCCCTTCCCCTCTAAAGTGGCCTTGCTCCTGTTCTTATCTGTTATTATAGCTATCTGGGTTCAAATCCGCAATTCACAAACCGTCCATACTTTTGGGCGCATTTTCTCGGCTTTGTTGATACTTTATACAAAAATTAAAGCGCGATTTTGTGCACTATTTCAAATTGTTCATTTTGTTTATCTGTGAGATGAAATGGATTCACGGGTTTCAAAATGGTTACAGGGTTTCCATCTCGGCGTCGGCGGCAAATTCGGCCTCGGCGCGGGTCTCTGCGGCTTTTCCCTCGGCCTCGGCAACAGCCACCGGCTCTGCCAGTGCCTTGCGGATGGCGGTGACGTAGAACACCATGGAAAGCGCCGTACCGATGCACCAGCCCACAGGCCATGCCATCCAGATGCCGGTGGAGCCCAGCGCGGTGGCGCTGAGCACGGCGGCAATGCCCACGCGCAAAATCAGGTCGGTGAAGGTGGCGATCATGAACCGCACCATCATGCCGCAGCCGCGCAGGATGCCGTCTGCCACCAGCTTGACCGACACCACAAAGTAGAAGGGAGAGAGGATGCGCAAAAACAGCATACCGGTGTCAATGGCGGGGCCCTGCGGGTCGTTCATGAACAGCAGCAGCAAAAAGCGGCCAAAGAAGAAGTACAGCACCACCAGCGGCACGCACAGCAGCCACACCAGATTGCGGCCTGCGCCAAAGCCCGCCTTGACGCGGTCCATCTTGCCGGCGCCCATGTTCTGGGCGGTGTAGTTGGAGATGCCGTTGCCCAGGGTGGTAAAGGAGGTGATGACCATGTTGTTCAGCTTGACGGCGGCAGAGTAGCCTGCAATGACGCTGGCACCAAAGGTGTTGATGACGCTCTGCAGGATGATGTTGCCCACCGAGACAAAGCTCTGCTGCAGGATGCTGGGCACAGCCACCACGGCCACCTTGCCCAGCATATTCCACGAGAACAGCTGCACATGACCCTCGGTGTGGAAGGCGCGGATGCGGCGGAACACCACCACCATGGCCAGCACGCAGCTGACACCCTGACACAGGAAGGTGGCCCATGCCACACCGGCAATGCCCATCTTGAAACCGGCCACGAACAGGATGTCCACGCCGATGTTGGACAAAGAAGAGACTGCAAGGAAGTAGAAGGGGGTCTTGCTGTCGCCAAGGGCAGAGAAGATGCCGGTGGCAATGTTGTAGAAGAACATGAAGGGCAGGCCCAGAACGTAGATATCCAGATACAGCGCGGAATCTGCAAGGATCTCCTCCGGGGTGTTGATGAGCTTCAGCAGGGCGTCGCAACCCAGCAGACCAATGCCCATCAGCACGGCGCACAGCACGGCAGAGCCGATGAGGGAGGTGTAGACTGAGGTCTTCATCTCGCGGTATTCCTTTGCGCCAAAGTAGCGGGACACGATGACCGAGCAGCCAATATTGCAGCCAAAGGCAAAGGCGATGAAGATCAGGGTGATCTCGTAGCTGTTGCCCACCGCAGCCAGCGCATTTTCACCGATGAACTTGCCCGCCACCAGACTGTCCGCGATGTTGTACAGCTGCTGGAAAATGATGCTGCCGAACATGGGCAGACAGAATTGCCACAATACCTGTGACGGCTTGCCCACCGTCAGATCCTTATTCATTGCAAAAATCCTCCTCTATAACGACTATAACTGGGAAAACAGCGTAAACGCCGCAACCAGTATAGAGCCGAACTGCCAAAAAGTAAAGAGAATTTTTGGTATATATGCCATACGAAATTTATATGGCAGGCATAGCGTATCCGCGCTACAGAAATCAATTTTCCGAATAAAGGCTTCCCCCGGTCGGGGGAAGCTGTCACCGCAGGTGACTGATGAGGGCGCGGAACAGCTGCGTTTAGCCTTGAATACCCCTCATCCGTCTGCTCACTGCGTTCGCAGCCACCTTCCCCCCAAGGGGTGAAGGCTTTTTCACTGGGTCAAATCTCAAAAGTTGATTTCTGCGAACGTATCCCCGCTGCCGCAAGGGGGCAGACTGTAAGCGGGCTTTTCCACGGCGGTTTGCGTCTCTGTTAAAAATTTAGGTCTGCAAACATACGCACCCGCTCTTGCGCCGGGTCGCAAAGCGTGGTAGGATATTGATAGTTAGTTATATATAACTATCTAAATAGAGCAGTTCCCCATCTGCCCGCCCGGGCAGTATGGGAGAGAAAATGATATTCAGGAGGGTTTCAAGATGAATTATCTGGAAATTGAATCTGTTGTAGGCCGCGAGATCTTAGACTCCCGCGGAAACCCCACCGTGGAAGCCGAGATCACGCTGGCGGACGGCACTGTGGCGCGCGGCTGTGCCCCTTCCGGTGCATCCACCGGCGAGTTTGAGGCGCTGGAGCTGCGGGACGACGACAAGAGCCGCTATCTGGGCAAGGGCGTGACCAAGGCAGTGGAAAACATCAACACGGTCATTGCGGACGCAGTGGTGGGCATGGATGCTTCCGACATCTACGCCATCGACGCCGCTATGATCAAGGCCGACGGCACCAAGGATAAGTCCAATCTGGGCGCAAACGCCATTCTGGCGGTGTCCATTGCAGCCTGCCGCGCAGCAGCCGCTTCGCTGGAAATGCCGCTGTACCGTTTTCTGGGCGGCGTAAACGGCAACCGCCTGCCCGTGCCCATGATGAACATCCTGAACGGCGGCGCACACGCCGCCAACACCGTGGATACGCAGGAGTTCATGATCATGCCGGTGGGCGCACCCTCCTTTAAAGAAGCGCTGCGCTGGTGCGCCGAGGTGTTCCATGCGCTGGCTGCCATCCTGAAGTCCAAGGGGCTGGCTACCTCCGTGGGCGACGAGGGCGGCTTTGCACCCAACCTTTCCAGCGACGAGGAGACCATCGAGACCATTCTGGCTGCCATCGAAAAGGCGGGCTATCTGCCGGGCAAGGACTTTATGCTGGCAATGGACGCCGCAGCCTCCGAGTGGAAGAGCCCCAAGGGCAAGGGCTTCTACAAGCTGCCCAAGGCGGGCACCGAGTTCACCTCTGCCGAGCTGATCGCGCACTGGAAGAGCCTTGTGGAAAAGTACCCCATCATCTCCATCGAGGACGGTCTGGACGAAGAGGACTGGGAAGGCTGGCAGCAGATGACCCGCGAGCTGGGCGGCAAGGTGCAGCTGGTGGGCGATGACCTGTTTGTGACCAACACCGAGCGTCTGGCAAAGGGCATCCAGCTGGGTGCGGGCAACGCCATCCTGATCAAGCTGAACCAGATCGGCTCTGTCTCCGAGACCTTGGAAGCCATCAAGATGGCGCACAAGGCCGGTTACAATGCCATCAGCTCCCACCGCTCCGGCGAGACCGAGGACACCACCATTGCGGACTTGGCTGTGGCGCTGAACACCTGCCAGATCAAGACCGGTGCACCCAGCCGCACCGAGCGTGTGGCAAAGTACAATCAGCTGCTGCGCATTGAGGAGCAGCTGGGCGAAAGCGCCGTCTACCCCGGCATGGAAGCGTTTTAAGCAATTTTTTCACGGGAAACGGCGGCAGCCGCTGAACCCTCTCAGTCATCGCTGCGCGATGCCAGCTCCCCCGAAAGGGGGAGCTTTATTTATGCTGACCGGCAGAGGGCAAAAAGCTCCCCCTTCGGGGGAGCTGGCGAACGAATGTGAGCCTGAGAGGGTTTTCTTTCCATCATTTACCACCACGGCATTTGCAATCCTGCGGCGGGCTGGTTCGTATATAAGGCAGACCGGCTCCCGGCAGCAGCCGGGACGGAATGAAACGAAAGGAGCAAACCTTCCATGTTTCAAGGCCTTGGGCCGCTGCTCAACCTTTTGGGCGGCGGCAGCTTGACGAAGCTGCTTCTGTTTTTACTGAAGGGGCTGTTCGGCTGAAACGGACGGTCTGAAAGGAGAATACCATGCTGATCGTATTGGAGCATCTGCTGGGTCGGATCAACCTGCCCGGTATGTGGTGGATCATCTCTGAGCGCTGGCTGTGAGGTGACACCCCGCAAAGCCGCTGCACTTTTTGTGCGGCGGCTTTTTTGCTGCGCGGGACGGTCTGGAATGCTCCGCCGGGCTGAACGCTTTCAAGCGCTGACCGGCAGAAACAAAAAAGCTCCCCCGAGGGGGAGCTGGCATCGCGTAGCGATGCGTGAGCGGGTTCTTATTTCAGCGCTTCGTCCAGCACCTTCATCAGGTGCGGGATATCCAGCGGCTTTGCGATGTGGCCGTTCATGCCCGCATTCAGGGCGTTTTGCCGGTCCTCTTCAAAGGCGTTGGCGGTCATGGCAAAAATGGGGATGCCCGCCTTGCGGGGGTCAGGCAGGGCGCGGATGCGCCGGGTGGCTTCGTAGCCGTCCATCCGAGGCATCTGGATGTCCATCAAGATCAGGTCGTACTGCCCGGGCGCGGACTGCTCCATCTTTTCCACCGCTTCAACGCCGTCCTCGGCGGTATCCACAAGGAAGCCCGCTTCCTTTAAGATCTCCACGGCGATCTCCCGGTTCAGAGCGTTATCCTCCACCAGCAGCAGACGCTTGCCGTCAAAGCTTGCCTTGGGCGGCAGGGCAGGCGTCTGCTCCGGCTGTACCCGGAAGGGCTCTGCCAGCACCTTGCGCAGCTCCGAGAGGAAGAGCGGCTTTTCGCAGAAGGCGGTCACACCGGCGGCGCGCGCCTCCTCCTCGATATCTGCCCAGTCGTAGGCGGTCAGGATGATGATGGGGCAGCTGTCCCCGATGACCTTGCGGATCTGCCGCACGATCTCGATGCCGTTCATATCCGGGATGAGCCAGTCGATGATATACACACTGAAGGCATCGCCCTGCTCCACGGCGTACTTGGTGCGGATGACCGCCTCCTTGCCGGAGATGGTCCACTCCGGGCGCATGCCGATCTTGGAAAGCATGGTGCTGACGCTCAGACAGGTGTTGGTGTCGTCGTCTGCCACCAGTGCCCGCAGCCCTTCCAGCTGGGGCAGCTGCTTGATCTCCGCCTTCTGCCCGCTGAGGGGGAAGCAAAGGTTCACGATAAACTCGCTGCCCTTGCCCGGCTCGCTTTCAAGGGTAATGGTACCGCCCATCAGGTCTACGATATTCTTGGTGATGGAAAGGCCCAGACCTGTGCCCTGAATGCCGCTGACGGTGGAGCTCTCCTCCCGGGTGAACTCCTCAAAAATATGTTTCTGGAACTCCTTGTTTATGCCGATGCCGTTATCCTTGATGCGGAACTCGTAGTTGCCGCAGCCCTTGGGCGCACCGGGCTTCTGGGCGATGCGGATGCTCACCATGCCGCCGGTGGGGGTGAACTTGATAGCATTGGAAAGGATGTTCAGCAGCACCTGATTCAGCCGCAGCGGGTCGGTGATGATGTCCTCGTCCACCACGTCCATGGTGTCGATGAACAGCGCCAGACGCTTGGAGCTGATATTGGGCTGGATGATGGAGCGCACATCATGCACAAGATCCGGCAGATGCACCGCCTTTTCCTCGATCTTTACTTTGCCGCTCTCGATGCGGCTCATATCCAGCACATCGTTGATGAGGGAGAGCAGGTGCTGGCTGGAAGTGGAGATCTTTTTCAGGTAGTCCAGCACCTGTTCCTTATTCTCAATATGGGTCGCCGCCAGCGAGGTGAAGCCGATAATGGCGTTCATCGGGGTGCGGATGTCGTGGCTCATGTTGAACAAAAACTCCCGTTTGGCGCGGTTTGCCGCTGCCTCGTGCCGGACGGCAAGCTCCAGCTTGCGGTTCTGTTCCTCCAGCTGGGCGTGATACTTCTGCTCCTGCTCCTTTTTTTGCTGCTCCGCAAGCTTCATGGAGCGGCGGCGCAGCGTTTGCAGCACTGCCACGCAGATCAGATAGAAGATCAGTGCCGTCAGCAGTGCGCTGCTGGAATTGCGGAACACGGATTTTTCGTCGATATAGAGATACAGGTCAAAATTCTGTCCGTTGCTGTACATCCCGAAATAACAGCCGGAATTTGCCCAGTCGCGGGTGTGGGTCAAAGTATCGGGCGCACCTGCTTTGCGGATGCCCTGCACCAGCGGGCTGTTCGTGGTGTACAGTCCGATGAGACTCGGGTCGTTTGCGGCGATCACCTTGTTGTCCTGCACGATAAAGATGGTGCCGCTGATGTTCTTCGGGTAGCCGTCCAGCACGCTTTGGATGGACAGGGCTGCGCCCTCCACAAACTCCGGCGGGATCACCCGGTAAGCCAGCAGCACGGCGTCCCCTGCTGCGGCGCAGCGGGTGGCAATATCCACCGCCGTGCCACCCTGTAACAGAATGCGCTTGAGGTAGGTCTTTTGCGGGTTTTGCAGCACGTTCAGCGCGGCTTGCTCCCGCAGAGATTCCGCAAACTGCGCATAGCCGATATTATTATCTGTATATTCACACAGTAATTCTCCATTTTCGTCCAGCACGGCAATGCCGGTAAGCCAGAGGGACTCCGTTTCTGCCCGGAGGCTTTCGGGGTCGTAGAGGTCCAGAGCGTCATTTTCCGCCAGCTGCCGCACCGACACTGCCATCCGGCGCAGCGACTTTGCGGTGATGGTGTCATTGTATTTTTCGTAGCTGGTGGACTGCACCTTTACAAAGTTGATGGTGCGGTCAAAGTATTCCTCGGTAGCGCGGATGGACTCCCGCCCGGAGAAGAGGGTGACTGCCAGCAAAAGCAGCACGCCCATCAGCAGATAGAGCGCCGCCACCCGCATATTGGGCGTGAACGTTTTCTTGTTACGGTTCAAGGGCGTCCACCTCCAGATACTTTTCCGGGTCCGGCAGATATTTGCCTACGATCTGCTTCAGCGTGCCGTCGGCGCGCATGGCGGCAAGGGTCTCGGTCAGCTTTTCGTCCAGCCCGCGGGTGTCGTTCAGCGCAAAGGCTACGCCGATGCCGGTGACCAGCAGCGGCTCTTCCAGAATGCGGAAGTTGGCATTGCAATCCTGCATATACTGCAAAATGGCGGTCTCGTGGGCGGCAATAGCGTCCACATAGCCGCAGTTCAGCATGGCGTACTGTATGCTGCGGTCCTCGGTGCTCAGCAGTTCACCAAACTGCGGGATGCGGGGGTCGGTGCCGGCGAGGAAAATTTCCTCCGGCTTGGTGGTGCTTTGCACCATCATGGTCTTGCCCGCAAGGTCTGCCAGCGTTTCAATGCTGCTGTCCGCATTGACCGCCACCACCTGACGGCTGACCATATAGGGGCCTACCCAGCGGTACAGCTGCTCCCGCCCATCCATGGAAAAGCAGCCCCAGATGCAGTCAATGGCACCGCTTTCCACCAGCTTTGTTTTCTGCTCCCAGTCAATGATCTCCAGCCGCACCGCATACCCCATGCGGGCAAAGGCCTCGGTGGCAATGTCCACATCAATGCCGGTGGGCGTGCTGTCATTGTTCATGTAGATAAACGGCGGGTAGTTATCGCTGCCCACCGTAAGCTCGGGCAGCGCTGCCGCCGTCTGCATTTTGCCGCAGGCGGTCAGCCCGACCGCAGCAGCCGCCGCGCACACCTTTAAAAAGGTGCGGCGGGGTATTTTATGGTTGGATCGCTGTTTTGTCACGCGTAGTTACCCTCACATTACCATTGTAAAATTTCCTGTTTCAGTTCCCCCTGCACGTCCAGCAGGCACTGGATCAGCAGCGGGTTGAAGGCGCCGCACGCACCGTCTGTGATCATCTGGACAGCCGTTTCGTGCGGGAAGGCCTTTTTGTAGCACCGCTCACTGGTCAGCGCATCGTACACATCTGCCATGGAGACCAGCTGTGCGCTGATGGGGATATCGTCCCCCTTCAGACCGTCCGGGTAGCCTTTGCCGTCCCAGCGCTCGTGGTGCCAGCGGGCGATCTCGTAGGCGGTCTGCAGCAGCGGCTGCTCGGCAAAGTTTTCGGTCTTGTGCAGCATCTCTGCGCCCAGCATACTGTGGGTCTTGATCACCGCAAATTCTTCTGCGGTCAGCTTGCCGGGCTTGTTCAGGATGGCTTCGTCAATGCCGATCTTGCCGATATCGTGCAGCGCCGACGCCAGCGGGATGTTATCCTGCTGTTCGGGGGTCAGGTCGTAGCGGCTGGTCAGCTCCATCAGCCGGTGCAGCAGCGTCTCGGTGATGATGCGGATGTGCCGTACATGAGAGCCGGACTCGCCGTTGCGGAACTCCACGATCTGGCTCAGCACGCCCACCAGCACATCGGTGTTCTTTTCCCGCGCGCGGATCTGGTCGGACACCATCTGCACCAGCCGCCGCTGCTTGGCGTACAGCTTGATGGTGTTGGACACCCGGCGGTAGACGATCTTGGCATCAAAGGGGCGGTTCACATAGTCACTGGCGCCCAGCTCATACGCTTCGCGGATGGCTTCCTCCGAGTCGTCGCTGGAGATCATGATCACTGGCACATCCTCGATGGTATGGTTGGTATTCATGGTGCGCAGCACCTCAAAGCCATCCATGACCGGCATGTTGATATCCAGCAGCACCAGCGAGATCTGCCCTGCTTCTGTCTGCAGCAGCTCCAGACACCGTTTGCCGTTCTCGGCTTCCAGAATGCGGTAGTCCCCGCCCAGAATGCTGGTCAGCATCATGCGGTTCATCATGGAATCGTCCACCAGCAGGATGACGGGCTTTTCCTCCAAGACTTGCTCCTGAGCCGCCAACCGGCTGTCCTGTGTGTCCACCGCTACCGCGTCCTTGTGGTTCTTGGCCTGATACATCAAAAGGTCTGCCCGGCGCACCACGTTCTCCATGGGGTCGGCAAGGGTCTGCATCGCGCCGCCGATGCTCAGCGAAAGCCGGAAGTGAGGGTAGCCCGGCACCACCGCCTTTTGCACTGCGTCGCGGATCTGCTCCAGCTTTGTCCTGAGGTAATCCGCCGGGATGCCGGGCAGCACCAGCAAAAACTCATCGCCGCCGTAGCGGATCAGCAGATCTGTTTCCCGGATGCAGCCGCGGATGGCCTTTGCAACGGTTTCCAGCGCCAGATCTCCGGCGTGGTGGCCGTAGGTATCGTTGCAGATTTTGAAATCGTCGATATCCATCAGGGCAATGCCCGCCGGGCCGATGTTATTGCGCACCACTTCCTCGTAATAGCGGCGGTTGTATGTGCCAGTCGGGGCGTCACGGTTCAGCCGCTGCCGGTAGTGCTTTTCTTTTTCCATATTCCGGGCGGCGGTCTGGGCAAACTGCGCTTTTTGCTTCTCCATCTGCTGCATCATCCGCAGCAGGTTATGGTTGGCGCTTTCCAGCGCTTCCCGCTGGGTGCGGTTCTGCTGTTCCAGCTTTTCCCGCAGTTCCATATAGGGGGTGATATCCGTGACGGTGGCCACGATGTAGCCCTTGCCGTGCCATTCCACCCGGTTGGCGGCGCTGGAGACCCAGCGGTAGCCGTTTTTGCCCAACAGCCGGAAGATGCTGTCACCCTCCTGTGCGTAGGCCCCACTGTTTTCCGCGTTCCGGTAGCGCAGCCCGGTCGCCAGATCATCCGGGTGCAGTAGCGCTGTATAGCGGTTATTGAACTTTGCCGCAAATTCTTCCCGCTCCCAGCCCAGTATCTCCAGAAAACGGTCGCTGATATAAACAAAAGGATAGCCGTTTTCAGGATCCTCTGCACAGCAATGAAAGCCGCCCGGCACATTCTGTGCATAGCGGTCCAGCCACAGAAGCTCTGCTTTTATTGTCTCCCCTGTTTCCATTTTGTTTTCCCCGTCTCTTTCTCCTCGCACCTTGGCAGCACATGGTACACTCTATTGCCGCAATGTCAAACTTTACCTTCCTGTACACCCCGCTTTTGGGCGTACTATAACAGTATGATTTTATCATCAAAACTGCCTAGATGCAAGCATTTTTTGCCAACAGAACGGCAAATAAGGCGCATTAGAAAAAGTTATAAGGGCAGCGGGCTCCCCCCTGCCTGAAAAAGCAGTTCTTACTGTATCCGATTCGTTACAGTTTCAGCCTGCAACAAAAAAAGAGATAGACCTCTCCTTCCGAGAAAGTCTATCTCATTTTTATCCGTTTTCTTCTGTTTTCTATCAGCCCTGCTTTTTCCAGCGGCGCATAACGCCCATGCCCAAGGCATAGGGGCCGGTGTGCACCGCGATGGTGCAGCCAATCTGCAAAAGCCCTACCTCACACTGTGCGCCGGGGTACTTGGCGCGCAGGGCGGCACGGGTCTGCATCCACAGACGCTTGCCCTCGTCGGCATCGTAGCCGTAGCCCACTGTAATGCGGTAGTCGTCCGGGGTGCCGCCGTGGGCATCCAGATAGTTCATCAGCTGTTCCAGCGCCTTTTCAAAGCTCTTCTGTCGGCCGCGGGCTACGCCGCCGGAGAAGATCTCGCCGTCCTTGAACAGGATCATGGGCTTCAGCCCCAGCATATTGGCGGCGCGACCTGTCACTTTGCCGATGCGCCCGCCCTTGATGAGGTAATCCAGATCACCCACGGTGAAGAAGATCTGGTTGGTGGATTTTTCGGCTTCCAGCCAAGTCACAGTCTCGTCCAAGGTGCAGCCTGCGTCCCGCATGGCAACGGCATTTTCCACCATGGTGGATTCGGTGACCGTGGCAGCGGCAGAGTCGATGACCTCGATGCGGGCATCGGGGTAGTCCTCCAGCACCAGATCCCGGGCGTTGCGGGCGCTGCCCACGCAGCCGCTCATCTTGCCGGTGAACACCAGACACAGTACATCCCGACCCGCCTCGGCGTGTGCGCGGAAGGTCTTTTCAAAGTCCTCGATGGAGGCCAGACTGGTCTTGGGATAGGCCGCCGGATTATCTACCATGAACTGATAGAAGTCCCGCACGGGGATCTCCAGCCCTTCCTTGCGGTAATGCTCGCCGTCCAGCGATACATAAAAGGGCACGACCTCAATGCCAAGCTGCTTGGCGGTGTCCAGCGTCAGGTCGCAGGCGCTGTCGGTAATGATATCAAACATCTGTGACGCTTCCTTTTCTGAAACTCAGGGGCTGCTTTTGGCGGCAGCTCAGACGCGGTGGATGTAAGCCTCGCGCTCTGCGCCCACCGAGATATAGGTGATCTTGCAGCCAACAGCCTTTTCCAGATACTCCACATAATCGCGGGCCTGCTGGGGCAGGTCCTCCCACTTGCGGGCTGCGGTGATATCGCAGTGCCAGCCGGGCAGATACTCCACCACAGGCTGTGCGGTATCCAGCGCCTCACCCATGGGGAAGCGGGTGGTAGTGGTGCCGTCGGCCAGCTTGTAGGCGGTGACCATGGGGATCTTTTCCATGTAGTCCAGCACGTCCAGCAGGGTCAGAGCAACCTCGTCGCAGCCCTGGCAGAACACGCCGTAGCGGCTTGCCACCAGGTCGATGGGGCCCACGCGGCGGGGACGTCCGGTAGCTGCGCCGTACTCGTGGCCGGCCTCACGCAGGGCGTGCTTTTCTTCCTCGGTCATGGCCAGCTCGGCGGCGAAGGGGCCGTCGCCCACGCAGGAGGAGTAGGCCTTCATGACGCCGATGGAGTTGTGCAGCTTGTGGCCGGGGATGCCGGCACCGATGGGTGCATAAGCACCGATGACGTTGGAGGAGGTGGTGTAGGGGTAGATGCCAAAGTCGATATCACGCAGGGCACCCAGCTGTGCCTCAAACAGCACCTTCTTGCCAGCGGCATCGGCATCGGCCAGATACTGACCCACATCGCAGATGTAGTCCTTGAAGATGGCGGCATACTTTTCCAGCCAGTTCCACATCTCGTCCACGCTGATGGGGGAAGCGTTGTAGCTGCCCTCCATGACCAGATTCTTGGAATCCACCATGGTGACCAGACGCTTCTTCACAGCGTCGTCCAGATGCAGCAGGTCGCCCATGCGCAGGGTCTTTTTCATGTACTTGTCGCCGTAAGCATAGGCATTAAAACGGAAAGTTCCCCACGCGCGCTCCAACGCAGTTCCAAGCTGATAATAAAACATCATCATGATCAACAGAAAAATGATATTGCTGTCTGTCGGCATTAAAATCCATGTGATAAGTCTCCAGATCTGTCCGTGTAAAATGTAATAAGGCTGGAAATTCAAGAATCCCAATATATTCGGTGCCACCATGTTCAATACAAATCCAACGGAATATGCTCCGATCAGATACACGATCAGATTCGGTACCGCATATCTTCCAAATTTACGCTCCAGTTTATTTAACCAGTTCATATTGCTGCTCCTTTTTTTCAAATACTCTTTGGACTGTCTTCTTTTTCAAACAATCTAGCTAAAGTATATCTATGCAGGAAACCTTTGTCAATCGGCGCTAAATTTCTTCATAAAAAGTTTAGATTTTTCAGATTATTTTGTCATTGTTTTTTGTTTTTTCCTGTCGTATAATGTACATTGCTTGGTTTTTGAGCACATATATATAATAGGAAGAAATAGTGAACATAGACTATTGATAGATCTGATTTACAAGAGATAATTTGGAGGAAAGATATGAGTAACAATACACTTCATAAACTTGGTATTGATATTGGTTCCACGACAGTCAAAGTAGCTGTGCTGGATGAGAATGACAACCTGTTATTCTCCGATTACGAGAGACATTTCGC
>ERZ772882.2667-NODE-2667-length-15593-cov-34.947677_pt1 | contig 15593 bp, 13 predicted proteins | sample MGYA00580576_ERZ772882 | MGnify/ENA primary metagenome ERZ772882 (study PRJEB29015, sample SAMEA2737658) | human gut metagenome | biome: human gut; feature: human-associated habitat; material: faeces | place: China | collected 2012 ... | reverse complement strand
AGGCAGCCTTGTCGGTAGAAAGCACTACTACATTCTTTACACCATGCGCTATGGCGGATTCCAGTACATTGTCGGTACCGATCACATTGGTCTGCACAGCCTGCAACGGAAAGAACTCGCAACTGGGAACCTGCTTCAAGGCGGCGGCGGAAAACACATAATCCACTCCCATCATGGCACCGTCCACAGACTGGCGGTCACGGACATTACCAATGTAAAATTTCACTTTCGGATTCTGCAGGTGATGACGCATGTCATCCTGCTTTTTCTCGTCACGGCTAAAGATGCGAATTTCCTTGATATCTGAATCGAGGAAACGACGCAATACGGCGTTACCGAAGGAACCGGTACCGCCAGTGATTAATAAAATTTTGTCTTTGAATATAGACATAACTATTTTAATTTATAATTGCTTTTCCCATTAACTATTATAGCTTCAAAATCATCTTTTCGCCTTTGAATATCATAATATTCTAGAAGATTATCATATGAAGTTATTGGAGTAAAACAAGCTAATTTATTAACCAATTTAAGCAATTCACTATCGAAATCATTATCTATGTCAAACAACAACTGTTCTTTATAAATAGGATTAGCCAAACCACCCTTTCCTGAATGAATTATGATATTATTAGCACATAATGCCTCCAATGCAGCTAAACCAAATCCCTCATACAATGAAAGTTGAAAATAATATTTAGATTGTTTCAAAAGATTAATTTTATCCTCTTCAGACACTTCTCCTTTCAATTCAACTGAGCCTTTCAAATTATATTTATCTATTATTGACCGAACCAAGACTTCTCCTTCTCCTTTTCTGCCTATAATTACAAATCGATAATCAACAAACTCCGGTATTTTTTTCAATTCAGCAAAAATTTGTAAAGCCTTATCCACCCCCTTTCTTACCACATTACCTTCATCTCCCATCCAAACTATAGAAGTAAATATCTTTTCTTTTGGAACATCAGCAATAAAAAGTTTTGTGTTAATAACATGCTCGCTATAACTCAATTTTTTCTTTAATGATGATACCTTAAAGATGTTTTTCAAATCTGATTGCGACACAATTATACAAGAATCAGCCACCCAATAACAAAGTTTAAAAAACAATGCTTGTATTTTATAATTAAAAGCAGATGCATAATCCGAATCCAAAGAGTCAATACCTCCTGTAAAATATGTTTTTTTACCAAAACATTTTGCTAACAATGCAGCAAAAAATGAATATCGATAGAAATAAGAAAACAGAATATCATATTTCCAAAATAAAAGGCTATCGAATATTCGATTAGATAGTAAAACGTCATATCCTAAATCTTTCAATATTGATATATCTATCTGATAGAATTTCTGAGTCTTAAATAACTCAAGTGAATTCACACTCGAATAAAATAAAATTCTTTTCACACCTTAGCTATGTTTTATAAAATTCATTAGTCGACTGGCCTGAATCTCAGAATTTTTATTCTCTAATATAAACCGTTTCGCCTTCTCTCCAAACTCATATAGTTCTGCTTGTGTTTTACTTCCCCATTGTTTTAAAATAGCAGTCAATGTTTCTTGTGAATTATCTGGTAATAGAACAAGGTATTCTTCATATTCTATAGGTAATCCTGGAAGTTTATACATTATAGTTGGAGTACCCGAAGCCATATACTCCATTGTTTTTGATGGAAATGAATATTTGGTATATTCTTCATGCCCTTTACGAGGGTTAACTAACAATGTAGCTTGTTGTTGCATTTCAAAAACATGCTTCTGTTCTACAACTCCCCAATATATTATTCTCTTATCTTTTTTTGCAGCTTCTTCAACAAAGATTCTATCAAGTCCAAATCCACATATCCACAAAACAAATTCTGAATCATCAATATCGTTAAAAGCTTTGATTAAATCTCTAATCCCGAAACGAATGTCTAGCTTGCCTGTATATAAAATAGTTTTTTTCCGCTTTTTCTGAGGAACTATACATACTGGATTATATATTCCTTCTAAGAGTAAGCTGGGACGTAAACCAACATTAAGTTTTTCTCTCATATACTTGGTAAGAAGAACAAAGGAATCAACAGAGGGTACTAATGAATATATTCGTTTAGTTTCCAAATTACCTAAAAAACGGTACAATAAAGAAGTGCTATCTCCAAAATATTCAGGCAAATCCAATACGATACAACAAATTTGAACATTTGGGTACATTTTTTTCAAATCAATAGCAGCTTTCAAATAAGGATAAATCAAAGAATAAACTAAAATTGTTACTTTTTCCTCCCTATTTTTATTAAGCCACAATTTGGCTTCTCTCATAATGGTATGATATATACTGCATTTTTTTAAATATGTGACATTAAAAAAAGATGCATTTACCCCTTTTATTGAAGCATATTCAAACTTAGATTTTGAAAAAAACAAATTGTTACAACGAAATGGGAAACTACCAATATCAGGTACATTCACTATATAATCAGGTCTTATACCACACTCGTTACATCCCGCTAAAAGAGCTTTCTGAAATGTAGTTGCGCTTACTGTAATAACCCCTTTTGTACATTCTTTTATAAATGTAGAAATTGTAGGTTCACAAAAGCAACCTAAATAAAGAACTTTCATCACTTTATATTTTGCAAATATTTATAAAATACTTTTATATGGTACATACGGGCTTCCTTTGGAAGATAAAGAAGCCAAGATGAAAACAAAATAAATCAAGTATAATAATAAAGCATTTCTAGTCGTCCAATAAGAATGTAAAGACTTAGCCAATAAAGGAATTACAAAAACCATAGAGACATAGGGATAATATGTAATTCTTTGTAAAGTTATATTAGCAGAAAGCACATTATACATTATCTGACCAAGAAAAAAAACATTCAAAATCAATTCTAAATTATTCGATACATAATAATTTCTCTTCGCATAAACAATAAGAGATAATACAAATATCACTTGATATACTACACCAAAATGAGCTGTTTGATTTTCATTTATAAGTGCTGATTCCAAATAATAGCCATAATACGTTTTTCCAATTATAGGCTCAAATATTGATATAAAGCCACTCATAAATCCTCCCCATAGTAAGATACAAACGGATCCTATATATATCATCAACACTACAATATTCACCTTTATCATTTTAGCTAATACAATCATCAATATCCCGAACAATGCAGAATAATGCACTAGAAAAGCCAAAACAAAAACTATGTAATGTTTCTTCCCACAAGAAATTAACATTAAGCCATACAAGAAAATGGCACAAGCTAATATCTGACGAACCAAATTGAATGATTGAAAAAACAACAATGATTGTAATATCATGATTACAACAATAAACCTAATATTTCGATCAGATAATAGCACTGCTTTTGCTAAATAAAAATAAGTCAAGAAAGCATATATATAAAAAAAGGCATATGAAGATATTCCAAATGAACGAATTATTGCAAAAACTAAAATCGTAAAAGGTTCTGATGGAACAACCCAAGGGCTCTCTATTTGAGCAATATAATTACTGTGATCTGTTCCTATACCATCTTGTGAACCAACAAAGAGTGTCATCAACAATACCCACACAAATGCTGTCACAAAATTGACCTTTTCATCTTTCACATATATGTGTGAAATAAATATTATGGTAGACAATATAATCAGTAATATATATATCAGCATCTTGTTTTAGTTAGTGAATTCCCCATCTCATTTACTTTCATTAGCAAAATACTTTTCAAAAGCATCTAGGTCATTTAGTAAACGCCAATTTATCTTGAACCACTTTTCATCTTTCTCCCACCATTTAGATTTCAGAAGCATTTGTATAGCGTCTTCATTATATCGAAACCGGAGGACTTTAGCGGGAACCCCTCCCACTATTGCATAAGGGGGTACATCATGAGTAACTAAAGCGCCAGCAAGTACCATGCCCCCTATACCTATCGTAACTCCTTCAATGATTTTTGCTCCTGCTCCTATCCAACAATCAGAACCAATAACCACTGGAACACATTCTCTTACAAATTTAAATTCATTATAAATTTGCCTATCAGCAAAAGTATATCCAGTTTGCTTCATCATAGAGAAAAACATAGGACTTGTGGCTACATAAGGATACTCGTAAGGATGACGTCCACGAACAACCATACAATCATCTGCAATAGAAGTAAAACGTCCAATTTCTCCACTTATTCTTGAATTGAATCCTATATAAGATCCATAACCTAATGTGCCATTAAATGTACTGTGCGCACAAACTCTATTACATCCTTCAAACTTAGATATACGGGTAACCTTAGCTCCATAACCTATTGTAACCGTACTAGAATATTTAATACTATAATAAAATCCTCTAGATAAACTATTAATAAAAATCCATCTTAGAAAATGTTGTAATATAAATATCAAGTATTTAAATACACAAAAAAATGAACTCCTATTGTTTTTCTTATTCACCATATCAAAACAACCATATATCAATAGCACAAAGAGTATTAGTGGTCTTATATACTTTTATTTGAGAGAACTTGTTACATACTCACGAATAGCTTCAGCCCATCTATCATAAGCTTTTGGTAAAAGATGAATGCCATCATTAGTTAGTTCATCAGGCAGCTGTCCATCTATACAATATAGAGAAAATAGGTCAATATATATCATTCCTTTTTCACCTGCTATACGAGTAATAATTTGATTAGCTTGAATAATTCTGTCACAGTTTCTATACATTCTATGACTACGATTGACTGGAAGTATAGATTCCAAATAGACTTCTGCATGAGGACAAGCGTTAGTTATAGAATCCACTAAAACATTATACCGCTCAGCAAACTCATCCATATCCATACTTTGATTTGCCAAGTCATTGATACCTGCCATCAAAAACACTTTTTCAGGACAAACAGCACGCAGCATATCCATACGTCGCATCATGCCAATCATGGTATCACCAGGATAGCCTAGTTCTACAATCTTCTTATCCGTGAAATAAGTTTGAAAATTACTCGCATACGTAATTGAATTACCCAAAAAGCAAATATCCGCATCATAACTCATTTTTTGCAATGTATTTGTCCAACCACGTATAGCCCAGTAATCGGGTGCGTCAGTCGGACTAACTTCAATCAAGGTTTAGCCTTTTACCTACTTTAGGCAAGAAATCAGATTTATACAAAACAACAAAATTCACCAATAATAAACTCATTATCAATAGCTTATCCCGCTAAAGGACCTGACAAATAAAACTTTAACTTCATTATTAGTTTTCTCGGAATAAATATTATCCTATTCATAAAATTGCATCGTTTAGCCTTATTACTCCACATTAAATCGTTGCCATATTTATTCAATAAGAATTGTTTATATTCGGGATATAGCTTTAATCCCTGGTTGAGCATATCCCCCAAAAGCATTTTTTCCCAATAAGACTTTCCATCAAAGTTCATACTAAATATAAAATCCTTTGAAAAATCAGCCACCTTACCACTTAGACCGAGATTATCAAGAGAATAAGTCATCACATCAATAGGAGTATAAGCCATTCTGTTTTCACGTAAAATTTCAAAAAGAGATTTTGCATCTTCATATCGACTCAATGTCTCATCAAACAAATGATTCTTCAATAATTCGGCATGAAAGACAGCAGCTCCTGCACGAGGTATCACCCTATTAAAAAACCACTCTTTAAAATTATCTTCCAATACGCCTTCTCTTTTACCATTCACTCCCGGAAATCTCTTTTTTTTAATTTCTATCAAAAAACGTCCTGCAGCCACCTTTACATTATATTTCTCTGCCAATTCAACCATTGTCTTCAATCCCTCCGGCAGAAAATAATCATCCGCATCAATATAGCATATCCACTCCCCTTTAGCCTCCTTGATACCCCGGTTTCTGGCTGATGACACCCCACCATTAGGCTTACGTATATACCGTATACGCTGATCACCAAGATACAGTCTCACCACTTCATCACTGCCATCGGTAGATCCATCATCCACGATAATCAGTTCCCAATTGATATAGGATTGGCTGAGTATCGACTCAATGGTGCGCGCTATTACAGCTTGCTTATTATAAAGGGGAATAATTATTGAGAGCATAAAGACATATTTATTATTGTAAAGGAAGCTGTTGGTTTATCTTAGTATTTTATCAATTAATCCCAATGCAAAATACTTCTTTTTTTCTCGGATGGCATTGACCTTATTCCAATCAATAATCTTCAACTGCTTCAGATCATCAACTGAGTCTACTAAACGGTCTTTTAAACAGAACATGCTCAAAAGAGAATAAATACGCGCCAATCCACCTTGTTCATTTCTCAACACCACAAAAGGCACATTGAAGATAATAGAGAATATGCAGCCATGGAAACTGTCTGTAATCACGAACTTAGCATCCTGAAACCCCTTTAGCCACTTCTCTACCGGAATCTGTATACGTTCACTGAGTGGCAGACTTGTGTCATTGACCTTTGAGAATACATAGAAAGGTTTATGATGAAGCACTGCAGACACCTCCTTTACCGTAACAAGGTTTGATTCCATCGGATCGAGCAAGTAGACCAACATATCACCATCAGACTTTTCTTTAACTTCTGATGTCAGTGCTTCATAATCCTTTCGATCGAGAAGCATCGTTGGATCCAAGACATGCATAGGCTTTACGCCTAAATGCTTCTCGCAAAGCCCCACTGCAGACTCCTCACGTACTGTAACAAGATTGAACTTCTTCACCAACCCTGCACAATTTTTCGTTTCAACATCTGAATATCCCCAAGTATCCAGTCCGAAAGAAGGAGCATAGGCAATCCGTCTCACATTTTCCCAGTCCCAAGCAAAATCGAAAAATACATTCTCAATCTTTTGATTGAAGTTGCGCCGCCAGATTTGGTCACTACCCACCACGAGAGCATCCCAATCCGCTTCCCGTATATCTGTATAGCGTTTGTAATAACGACAATGGATATTCTTCTCTATGAATGCCTCAGTATGCTGACTGATGACAGTATATTCTTTATAATGCTTGAAGTCATAAAATAATGGTACAGTCTCACGACCAAGCATTTTCTTAAGCAATCTACAACAAGCCTTGGCTAGAACTTTCGCAACACTGGGCTTACTGCAAAATGGTCTGTTCAGAACTATTGCATCATGACCATTGCGAGATAAAACAGTCTGTAAGGCATAGGATTGTAATATTCCTCCTATATTGGTATGAAGAGGAAGAGAAATTATTAAGATATGCACTATTTCTTAAATAATGCGAATCAGTAGTTGAATATTTTCTACCTTTTCGCTTGTTAAACAGTTATTATTCATATAGATATATTCAAATTTCACAAGTTGCAAAAAAGAAACGTGAAATCTACCTGCTCCAAGATATTCACCGTCCCACACCCGATGGCTTTGCAGCCGTAGTTGTAGCCTCACCTATTCCCACCAACAATACGTTTCCATCTTTTATTTTTTCAAAATTTTTTTTATAGCATTAATGCCTTTTTCTCCTGCCACATTCCTTACCGCATCTTTCAGCTTACTACGTACCATGCCTTTGGCATCGCTTTGAATATGGCTCATCAGATACAAAGCCTCGCTTTCATCTTTCGAGTCAGTAAAGACTTCCAATATCATAGAATGATCACTTAACTGTGGATTGGTGAAATTAGACAATGCAGTCATAAATTCTTCTTTGGTAGTAGCAGACAAATAGTGGAAACCTAAATCCTCAGCATAATGCTTAACCAGCAGAGGAGATTTATTACCAAAATGCCCAGCTGCAGCCATATACTTGTCGGCATCATCGCCAAAAACATTGCAATGATGAATGCCCAAGCGAAATTCCGTACCCCTCCCGTTATTGACAAGCATAACACGTAAATTCGTCCCTATATGATGGTTGCCCAAGGAATTCAGGTCATAAAAGAAAGTCAAATCACCCACTACGACATAGCAAAGCCTATCGGGATTGACCAATGAAGCCCCGACCAATGTACTGACACAACCGTCAATACCACAACAACCTACATTACAAGCAGACTCAACACTTTCCGGCAACTGGAACATATTCCAACAACGCCGGGTATTGGAAACGCCCATGTGGAACAACGCTCCTTTGGGAAGTCTCGAAGATAGCTGCATGGCAGTCCAAATATTGCAGAAAGGCAATTCAGGAATTTGCTCATAGATTTCACCAAATAGTTCTCGGCATTCATCTATCAAAACGTGCCGATTGCAACCATCTTTCCCATAATGCAGAAAAAAAATTTCTTCGGACATTTGAAATACCGTTGTCAGTTTTTTAAACGGATCACGCAATTCCCCATCTTCGCTTACTCGCCAAACCTCCTTTGCTGGGATTGTATCGTTGAAAGAAGCTGCTGATATTTCCCCGATGTGAACCATCAAATCCAATGGAGGGAATGGTGAAGTGATATCGGATTGCAACTGGACCAGCGTCGGAAGTAACTTGTATTTACCGTAATAGCCGCTCGTATGGTCACAAATCACTATAGCGTCATAAGTGGCACAAAAGCGATCAATAGCCCTATTTTGTTTTTCAGAAAAATGTGTATGAGAGCCCACATAAATACCTATTCTTCCCTCAGGCAGCACAGGCAGTTCATCCCAGGCCTGGAAGCGGCGTATGACTTTCACATGAGGCAATTCTTTCACCGAAAAATCACGACTGTAGGTTGTTATCAAATTTATATGAACCGGTCCTCCTCCATTCCTACGCAACTCAAGCATGGCTTTGTTTACTTCCATCACGACATAGTCTTCGTCCCTGCAATCTTTGACCACAGGCAGTTCTACCGAAAGCCGTGCTATGTCATTCGGAAGAATACGCCTGTCTATGTTCTGAGGAATAAGTTGTCCTATCCTATCTGTCCCTTGGTGCGAAGTGATGGCAAGCACCGGCAATTTGCGGTAAAAAGCCTCTGTTAATCCTGGATAGTAATTACGCGAGGCGGTCGCACCCGTACAGCTCAAAGCCACAGCTTCTCCACTTTCAGCCGCCATGCCACAAGCCATATATGCTGCCGAACGTTCGTCCACAGCAGAATAGACCTCAAAGAATGGATCATTTTGCACACTACCTACAAATGTGAAGTTAGTAGCACCCGGTGAAGCTATAATCTTTCTAATACCATTGGCTTTCAACAACGACAACACGATTTGTACATTCCTCTCTGATGTATAAAATTTTTCCTTAGCCATATTTTTTATTTTATATTTTTCTTAACCTGCTTTCATATCTTGATTGTAATTTGGATGTATAAGAATCAGCTCTACGAGTTTATTGCCGTTTTCATCTTCCTATCATTTTGTGCCAAGCAACACAAATATAATGCGGATATTTACTGAACTTAAAAATTATGTTCAACATCAGTTTGCGCATCCATCGGGAACGGTTGAAATACCGTTTATAACCTACTCGCTTAAGCCAATGCAGCAGTTCGTTACTATAAGGATAAGTACGGGAGTCGTCTATGGAGTCAATAATACCCCATACATCATCAATACTATTTTCAAACCAACAGTAAGAACGCACCAGTTGCGAGAACTTTTTTTCATCAAAGCGGGCGAATCCCCAATCCTTCGGGTTTTCTCCGGTACAAAGGATATTGAGTTGCGTCCTAACGCACTTGGCACATTCACCGCACTGTTCGCTGTTGTCTACAAAACATGCCCAAATCCTAACATGTTTGCCTTGGTTCTTAAAAGTAGAAACTATATTTTTCACTTTTTGGGAACGCCGGGTATAAAGCCCGTCTTGTTCCGCAAAAGAAATGCCTACGAACTTGAACCCATTGGTTAACAATGGGTTGGTTCCATCCAAAGCTGGTTCAAGTTTATCTTCTATCAAAGAAGACCCCATGATGAGTTCTTTTATTCCCATAGCGTATGCAAAAGGAGCCACTGAGCACAAATTGGGAATATACCTCATTCCCCAAAAGCCTGAATGATTAAATGCTACCGTATTCAGCTGGAGAGTGTTCCTAAGGTACCTCGTAATTTTACCATTTCTTCCTATTTCATCATCGAAAACAACTTGGTTGAAATCATTGGCAACCAAAAGCCAATCGCTTCCTATAACACGGGAGAACTCTTTTATCATAACAAACTTTTCATTCCGTAAGGCACCTTCGTTTCTGGAATGTACCTCTATGCTTGGCACACTGACTAAAACATTCCGTTTACCAGGGTTGTTTATTCCTGCATGGATGGCATCAACACCACCGGAGAAGAATACAATACGGTCATATCTTGCATCGGGCATCTGGTTTGCAACAATCTCTTTTGCAACGATTTTTCCACGCCATTCCTCCTTAAAAGGACCATACATCTGAGAATAAGCTGCATATAGTGTCGGTATATTATGATAAAGAGTATTGTCTATGGATGACAATATGAGTTCTATATGGTAGAAAAATGTTACTGGAAGCAGATAAAGCGTAATGGGTAAAGCTAGTACAGACTCCGGCAATTTATCCGGCTCAAAACCGAAAGCATCAGCATTATGGAACTGTATCTGAGCCTCCACTTTTTCTTTCCGAAGCAGACCAAGTCCTGTGTTATCGTGAATCTCATACTTGACAGTGTCTCCATCGACCGCGATACGGGTCAACTCAATGGTTCTTTTCATACTAATTGTGTGTTTAGATGAGAATTTATATTTTACGATATAATTTCACTGTAATCTTATCCCGCAAGTTTTTTTTTAGGAAGAGCCGCTCTCCTTTCGTCATGCCTATAGCAAGTGCCATCAACGAGGTACAGATTATTATCGCCAGTGTGTGCAGAAGAAATTCCCAAAAGCTATTTGGTGTTTCCCACGGCATGAAATAAGTAAAAGCTCCTGATAAGACGAAAACCACCGCTGAAGGTAGCAGACATTGCTTCAAAAAAGCATGAACAGGAAAAGCATACTTCGCCTTGGAATGCACCAGCAAATCTGCCAACACGCATGCTTTAAAAGCAATATTGAGCACAAAGACCGTCTCTGGAGCCATACCCAGTTTAAGACACACGTATGAAGCAATGAAATTAACTGCATAAATGATACATAAAGCTATCTCGTATGCCTTGATTTCACCCTGAGCGAAAACTCCTATTGCAATCGGAGTTAAAATACCGTCCAACAAGGAATACAACAACACCAGCACGACAAAGTTTGCCGTATGTGCTGGCACATCCACCAGCCATAGTCCAAGCACATAATCAATATTACCGCAAAGCGGCAGCAGGATGAGCAGCATTATGAAAAAACCGAATTTCCCGCTTTTTATAATCTGGAAATGCATGGCCTGAAAGTTTCCGGAAGCATGGTTCTTGATGATTTGCGGCCTTATCGCTATCATAAAATTAGATACAAAACTGTACACTGCAGCATTGATTTGCATTGCGATGCCCTGCGCCGCATTCACTACCGGACCACAAAACAAGTTGAGCAGCACGTTCACTCCCTGGTCTTTGAGTAAGATAACCGAATTTCCCCAAAAAGCCCAGCCTGTGAATCCCAGCATATCGCACAATAATCCCTTGTCGAAAGTGAACTTAAAACGGGACTCCTCAAAATGGCGCTTACAATAAACGGCATACACCGTACGAATGATAAGTGCCACCAACGTGGTGAGGCATGCATAAGTAATCAGCTTGTCAAAGAGTATCCACTTAAGTACGAAAACCACAGCAAGTTTAAGAGTAACTTCCAAAATGGAAATCAAAGCAAAAACCGACATCCGCTCGTGGGCGATAATTACAGCGTTGTAGGGCACACTCATCAAGTTGATAACAAAGGCTAAAAGCGAAAGCTGCAAAGCCCAATTGGCTGCTATAGTACGCCCGTCTGGTATGTCCATTTGAGCATTTAGGAACCATACGCCAAAAGTTTCTAAGCCGATACAAACCAGAATTGAGAAAAGCAAAAGGATAATCACGGAGGTTGAGAATATCCGGGTTGCCTGCAAGACATTATCCTTTCCGATTTCAATCGTAATAAAACGGTTGACCGCCAAAGTCATACTTCCAGATATAATGGAAAACATAGCTACGAAACCACCTACCACATTGTATATACCATAATCCTCGGCACCCAGTTCTGCCAATACTACCCTTACAGTATAAAGGCTAACCGCCATCACTAGTAATTGCCGGAAATAAAGGAAGAGAGTATTCTTAGCTATACGCTTGTTATTTTCAGAAACAGTAGGCATCGGTAGTTAGCATCAAATTTTGACTATCGCATAGAGAATACCACCCAGAGGCGGTTTTCTTTTAAACAAATTATGCAAGTACAGTTAATACCCAATTTAGAGCATTTCCTTTTTATAAGGCACCAAAATGAGTACCCCACAAAAAATGTTATCAAATTTGATTGATTTTTAACTATTGGCATACAACCGAGTCTATATTTGGCGATGTCAGACTCAAAAAATCTCTGCAACCGTTAAAAATTCCGGTAAAAAATTTGCCAAGATAATCCCATGCAAACCTGCCTTGCAACTTCACCGTGCTGATTAAGCTGTGATACACGGCGGCACTTTCCGCTCCCTCATCGCTTCCGAAGTGCAGGGAGTTCTTGCGTGCAAGTTTCAATGTAACCTCTATAGCATTCGTCCCAGTAGAACCGCAACAGTTCATTTATAATCCCCATAGAAATCTTTTCTACAATAAGACCGAACCTGAAATTCGAATTTTTCGAATATTTCAAATGTTTCTTCCATATTCACATATCATTTTGAATTTTCTTATTAGCAAATGGAGCGAGTGTCAGATAGAGCATTAAGAAATAATTGGTATTTATCAAATTAGCCAACAACCCATAAGTGTTGATTGACAATGACACGAGTGTAATAGCCAGTGCATATTTTACGCTAGGATTTTGAAATGTAGCAATAGTTCCCTCATAAAGTCTAAATGCCATGATATAACCGAAAGTGGAAATGATGGCCGCTAAATATCCGAAGCAAAACATACAGCCACCGACCAACCCCGTGTTACATCCTGCAGCCCACCCTAAATACACTTCACCAATCATCCGAGAAATAGGTTTCTCGACATAAATAGAATGAAATCCTAAAAGAGTTGAAGTCCTGTCATACATAGACCGCAGGAAGTCAGGGGTGTGAGTTGAAAAATAATCAAAATAGAACCCACTTATTCGATTCGGAACAATGGTGTACCGACGGAATACATCATTGAACAACAACCCCACGTCAATAACATTCACTTCTATCAGAAGGAGTACTGAGATAAGCATCATCGCTATTGGAGTCTTATTGCTATCTATACGAAAGATACCCACTACGAGAGCTCCCAATTCAAGAAATACGAATATTCGATTAGCTTCAATTAAAAACAACGAAAATTCGGCTATCACTAAAATTGCAGACAATACCCACTTGCGGTGATATGAATAGTAAGCAGTCAACAGAACTATCAAATAAGCAGCCCAAAGTTTTATGTTAACAATTATCCAGTGTGTGCCAGCATTCGTTGCCTCCGCTCTTACCTCATACACATCCAACAGCGTTTCCTGAAAACTTGCAATTGAGAAGGACTTATGGTGATAGAGCATTAGCATTGCCGTAACAATGAGAGAAATAATCGTTAGCATTTTTAAATAACTATCTATATTTCTCATCCTAAAATATTTCGAGAATGGACTGCCCTGCTTTGGTTTTATCCTTTTCATCCACCACTCCATCATCAGCCAGAATAGAAAGAAATAAAACATATATGACCATGGTTCATTAGTCACTGCTTGTTGAGCTACACCTGGCAGAAAATAGAGCAAGTTCAACATGACCATAATAGTCTCTGTTAAATATATGTTCTTAAGGTTATTTAGTGTTATCCATATGATAACTATAGACTCCAGCAAAGCCCAAATATATTTTGCCTCATTAAAGTTGTAAACAAATAACAATCCCTCATAACTAAATTCAAAAGTATACTGATAATATCTGAGATAAAGGATATGCATAATGAAAGTATAGCCGATGATAAATATCATCGACCAACGTCTTTGAGATATTCCACAAAGAATAGAATTATACATATATTTCCTTATATAGTCTATTTAAGCGCAAAGCAAGCTGTTCCGGTCCATAATTTTCTTTAGCATAATCACGCAGACGAGTTGGTGAACAATGCTTTGGCGCATTCATGAATGACAGAAAAGCATTTTGTAACTGTTCAGCGTCATCAACATCTATCAATATACCATTATCTTCATTGACGAAATCCTCAGGTCCTCCACAACGGGTAGCAATAACAGGAAGTCCTGCAGCCATTGCTTCCACATAAACCACCCCGAAAGTCTCTCCAGCAGAAGGAAGCACAAAGCAGTCACATTCCTCATAAACCTTTACAATTTCCATAGGAGATAAGATACCATGGAACATCACAATGTCATGCAAATCATGTTTCCAGACATACTCCATTAGTACACTACGAAGATGACCATCGCCTATGACATCCAAATGGACATTGTAACCTAATCTATGAATCGCCTCTATTGCTTTAATGGTATTCAATGTTCTTTTACGTTCAATCAGTAACCCCGTTGTAACAAATCTATACCCTTTATGTGCTCTGTGCTCACACTTACAAAAAACATCCAGCTTTATCATATTAGGAATGACTATGGCATCAATACCGGTATAACGCTTGATATTTTGTGATAAAGGATGACTTACTGCCACTACTCTTGCAGCCATTTTATAACCTTTCAAGGCGCATTTTTGCAAGGATTCATTAACATTTTCACAATTCATGGCACTTGAATGCTCCGTTATTACTAAGGGAACATCAATCTTTTTGACTAAAGAAGCAGCCATTTGTCCAATCTCAGTGAAATGAGCATGGACAATATCCGGTTTTTTCCTATTTTTATAAACCTTAGAATATAAATAAGAAAGAGCCTTTGCACCAATAAAACATAATAGTGAAAGGGGAACAGCTCCAATAGGAATACTTATGACATACCAGCGAACTTTCCCTGCGACACCATAAGAGATGCCATAAGGGCGCTTACGCCGAAAGGAGCGAAGATCAATCCCAAAGAATGTAACATCAGTACCTGAATCAGCTAATGCTACAGCTTGCTCAAATGCAAAATTTCCAATGAACGGATATTTTTTCGTCGGTTTCCCTCCACTGACTATTAATACTCTCATATATGTAATTAATTCAAATTTTGCCAAGTAAAATGGTAAATTAGCGGTATTTGTCATTTACTGCTACCGCCTCAATCATTAACAAAAAACATTCAAAGTATTAAAGAAAAACTTCCGAAGTGTGAAGGGTAAAGTGAACAGATATAGGCAGGACTCCCGGATAAAAGTTGAGCATACTTGAGTAAATTATCACGACCTATAAGAGAAGAATATTAAGGTATTAGCCCGAAACGTTTCAATGCTTTAGGCGAAGCATCTTCATAGCTAATCACAGCACCTTTAATCAACTCAAGGTCATCTTGCATAATGGTACCTTTAGCTTTACCGTTCCCAAACAATTCTTTAAAACGTTTACCGGTAATCGTTTTCAAATCAGAACAATCTACAAAACGATCTTTCTCTTTTAGAAAAG
>ERZ772882.2658-NODE-2658-length-15621-cov-5.335539_pt1 | contig 15621 bp, 3 predicted proteins | sample MGYA00580576_ERZ772882 | MGnify/ENA primary metagenome ERZ772882 (study PRJEB29015, sample SAMEA2737658) | human gut metagenome | biome: human gut; feature: human-associated habitat; material: faeces | place: China | collected 2012 ... | reverse complement strand
TCTCCGATTACAGACAACTTGCCGCCTTCGGAGATACCGTGTTGGCGGCAACCTAATCGAACCGACCATATCGGTCAGGGAGAGCATCAAAAACCATTATCGAGTCTTGCGTGTTGCAGCATACTGCCGAGTTTCCACGAAGCAAGAGGAACAACTCAACAGTTATGAGAATCAGGTGGAACACTACACCGAGCGCATCAATTCGGAAAACGGATGGACGCTTGAAGGCATCTACGCCGACAAGGGTATCTCCGGCACAAGCGTAAAAAACCGTGATGAATTCAATCGGATGATACGCCGATGCAAGCAAGGAAAAATCGACATGATCATCACGAAATCCATTGCAAGGTTTGCGAGAAACACGGTGGACTGCTTGAAATATGTCCGGCTGCTCAACGACCTTGGTGTAGATGTCTACTTCGAGGAACAGGGAATCCACAGCAATCAGCCCGGCGCCGAGTTTTACATCACCATCTACGGCAGCATTGCCCAAAGCGAATCGGAAAACATCAGTGCCAATATCAAATGGGGCAAGGCTCAAAGTGCTAAGGAAGGTAAGGTTATATTCCAATATAAGAATTTCCTCGGCTACCGCAAGGGCGAGGACGGACAGCCCGAAATCGTACCCGAAGAAGCTGAAACAATCCGCCTTATATATGACCGCTTCCTTGCAGGCGACAGCTTAAAGGGAATTGCCGAACTACTTGAAAAAAAGGGCATCAAAAGCCCGACGGGAAAAGCTCAATGGCAGTTTTCAACGATACAGTCCATTCTCTCCAATGAAAAGTATAAGGGCGATGCCATTATCAATAAGACCTACATTACCGACTGCATCAGCAAAAAGGTCAGAGTAAATAACGGCGAACGTCCGAAATACTATGTAGAGAATAGTCACCCTGCCATTATCGACTCAGCCACCTTCGGCAGAGTCCAAGAGGAACTCGCAAGGCGTTCAGGTAAGCGCAAGGTCAGACAAAAAGCCAAAACCGAGCAAGGCAAATATTCAAGCAAATACGCTATGACAGAACTGCTCGTCTGCGGCGAATGCAAAACACCATACCGCCGATGCACTTGGACGGCAGGCGGCAAAAAGAAAATCGTATGGCGATGTATAAATCGTCTTGACTACGGCAAGAAATACTGCCACAACTCGCCGACCATAGAAGAAAGCATATTGCAAAAGGTTGTTATGACGGCAATCATGGAAACCGCCAATCAAAACACCGAGGTACTGCGAACATTGAAACTGCATATCGGTATGGGATTAGAGGGAGAAAAGAGCAATGACAACAGCCTCGACCTGCAAGTGCGGATTGCCGAAATTGACGCAGAGTTCAGAAAAATGATTGATCGAGTATCCACAGAAATAGTGGAAGCCTTTGACGAGGAAACCGCAACTCGGCTCATGAACGAAAAAAGCCGTCTGCAACAGCAGCTCGACAACATAGCCGACGCTGAGCAACGGCGAGAAAACGCAAAATCCCGACTCGATGATATCTATACTATACTGGACGGCATAAAAAACCATCCGATAGAATACGATGACCAAATCGTCCGCCAACTGCTCGAATGCATAGTGGTTGACTCAAAAGAACAGGTCACCGTAATATTCAAAGGCGGTCTCAAATCGGTGCAGCCGCTGACCGAATGACAGCGGCTCACCTCCGCCCTTAACCTTGAAAGTTCAAGATTTTTTGTAAGGGTACAAATACCAACCTAAAAAGGCGAAAAAATCTTTTTTATAGTCCTCTCACAAAGAAAAACCGCTTAAAATCAAAGGTTTTAAGCGGTTTTTCTTTTTTCTGTACTATCTCTTACTCTCCTGTGCTCTCTTGTGGTTTCGGGTAGATTTGTGTCAAAAGTTGTGTCAAAAGTTGTGTCAAAAAGGACCGTGTATAAGCGGTCCTTTTTTATATGGAAAAGTTCGCAATGGTTTTTTCTTTATATTTTTCTTTAAGATGTATATAAATATCTTCCGTAAACGAAACAGAGGAATGTCTGACTAATTCACTTACGAGCTTGCTGTTTCCGTTTGTTGCTTCAAATAATTTTGAAGCAAATGTATGCCGGAGTGAATGAATACCGCAATGTTCAACTTTTGCCTGTCTTAGAAGATTATCAAATCTTTTTCTTAAAGCACTCTCGCTTATCGGTTTTCCGTTCTCGTTTGCGATATAACCTTTATAACCTTTCGGCTCCTCGGCAAGCATTTCTTTTAAAATTTCAATAGCCGTGCTGTTAATCGGAACCGTGGCGGCGGAGCCTTTGGTTTTCGGTGTTCCCTCAACCGAGTGAAAACCGCCCGTAACCTTTCCGTTTTTATCTCTTTTCCGTGCGGTGGTGGTGTTTCGGGAAATTGTCATTGTTTGTTTTTTGAAATCAATGTCGCTGTAGCCTGCGCTTATGATCTAAACGGCGAGTATTGTATTTGCGGAAACGGTGGAACCAAAAGAGGATTTGGTCTTTTGTAAGCAACGGCTTTGACATTTCCTCTTTAATGATTTGAACAGAGATATCGCTTTTCTGTTTTTCCAAATCTTCAAGGCGCTGCTTGGTGGACGGAGTAACAATGCCTTGCTGAATGGCATTGAGAAGATTATCAATACCTCTTTGAATCTCAGCGTACTGTTTTCTGAGCATTGGCAAAACAGTATTCTCTTTACCTTGGATTTCCATTATGGTATCGGCAATCTTTTCAAGGAGAACATCATCAAAAAGCACCTTTTCAATTTGCTTTACAACAAAATCCTCTATCCAATCTTTCTTAACGGTTTTCTTATGAAGAGGCAGGGAAAGCGTTCTGATTTAACTTCTGCGCAAGTTGCACAGAAGTTGACAAGGAAGACATCACGACAGATCCTTGCTGAGCAGGAAGGACAAAGCCAGGATCAAATTCGCAGATATATTCGATTGACGAGCCTAGTTTCGGAACTGTTGGAATTTGTTGATCTGGAAAAAATCAAACTGTGTCCCGCAGTGGAACTATCATACCTTGATGAAGAAGCACAAAGGGATGTTGTCGATCAGATTGATGAAACGGCTGCTTTTCCGTCTCATGCTCAAACAATCCGTATGCGCAAGGCTTTTGAGCAGGGAAAACTCAATTATGATTTGGTCAAAGCAATTATGAATGAAGAAAAACCAAATCAAAAGCCTAAATACAGTTTTTCTTATGAGCGATTATCCACATACATTCCCAAAGAGCTGCAGAACGATCAGGTTGAAGAGTTTGTGGTTGAAGCGTTGAAATTTTACACAAGTCGAAGAAGGGGGAGGAAAAGTACTGCTGCTGGAAAAGGGTGCGATGTTGCTTCTTAACTTGATGTGCTTTTAAGATAAAATACGGCTCTTGCTTTGGCAAGTAAAAAAGGTACAACACGGCGGTATACATCATATCGCCGTGTTGTAGTATTGGTAGATTTTTCGCGATTCGGTGTGATAAATTAAATCAACGAATGATTTTTGTTGCTGATGTTGCAAAAGAAGCCGGCGCAAGCAAGAAAGATTCTAAAGGATGCTGTCAACAAATAAAAGCAATAGGGAGCTCTTGATAAAAAAGGATCGTGCATTTATCCTGTGGTGCCGTTCCGGCACTTCGGTTATAGGCAAAAAGAAAAATCGCTCCGTGAAATAACGGACGGTGGGACAGTCGATTGGTTTGCGGCTGCCCCGCTTTTTTCACATCTTTTCTCGAACAGTTCTTGAATTCGACACAAATCTATGTTATACTATATTTAACTGATTAGTTAGTTAACAAGAAGGAAGTGGCGTATATGAGAGCAACAGAGGAACAGCACAACGCGCGCAAGCGCGAAATGATGGAAAAATGCTTTGAATGCTATGCCGAAAACGGGCTGACGGGTACGGGCATCAAGGCTTTGGCGGCGGCGTGCGGCTGCACGACTGGGAATCTTTATTCGTATTTCAGCAGTGTAGATGAGCTGATTATTGAGTCAACGGCATACTGTATGGAAAAGGTCGAGGACGATTTCATGGAGATGGCTCCCACAGACCCAAAGGATGTTGCCCGGTTTGTAAAGGAGGTCCCCTACTGGACGGCAAAAAAGCACGGCAAGAAATATCGGCTGATGTATCAAATTTATACGCATCCGAAATATATTGAATACGGCAAGAAGTTTTTTGAGGGCGTCAACGAGCGCTATACCGAGTATGCCAAGCGGCTGGAGCCGAAGATCGGCATTCCCTATACGATCATCACGCCGCTGATTTTTATCTTCGTCCGTGCCTGCGTTCATTATGCTATGTTCGAGGACGAATATTATCTGAAATCCCAGATGGAGGTCTTAAAGCAGGGAGTCGCCCTGTTTGCAGATAAATACCGCTCACAATATCTGAACGGAGGTAACGGAAAATGAAGAAACGAATACTCAGTATCCTGCTGACCTTATGCATGGCGCTGTCTACGGTCACGCCGTTGGTTTTCGCTGCGGAAAACGGACAGTCGGCAGAGAATGCCGATCAAACCCGGGAGCCGCTTTCTCTCGAGGAGGGCGAAACCTATTGGTTTGATATAAGAGGTATGATCAACGGTTTTTACAAATACTATGAATCGTTCGTTTATGTCGGAACGGTGAATTCCTATGTGCTGAACTCCGCTTCGGCAGGGGAGGCCGATTCCTCAGCTGCCGCGTCGGTCACAACGGACAGCGATGCGCAATACGGTTATTGCTATGACCATCGCCTGTTTGTTTCTGCGGAGGCTCTGAAAATCGGTACGGATTGGGACGGACTGTATGGGGGCAGCGTTATTTTCGGAAAGCCCTTTGAGAGCGGCGGATTAACCTACACGCTGCGCGCGCCCACGGTGGGCAGCGGAGTTTCGGAGGAGGGTACGGTTAACCCGGAAAACAACGAATGGGATGCCATCCGGAATAAGGGATATATAACAGGCAACGACTCTTATTGCTGGGGACAGGATACCTTCGGCGAGGATGCCTCCAAGCGGTCGAGCCGCAGGTTTGATAACGGCGAGCTGAGATCGGAAGGAAACGATACCTGCATACGCCCCGTTCTGGAAATACCCGCCGGGCTCACGGAAAAGGATTTCAAGGTGGTCACTCTCGATCTTAACGGCGGCTATGTGTGGAGCACCGCCGGCAGGACTTCGGGGAAAATCAAAATCATCGTAAAAGCCGGGCAGGACTTCTCCGCGCCTGTGAATTCCGAAATGTACTTCGCCACGAATCTGAAGAAAAACAACTTCCACTGGCGGGATGAAAAAGGGAACATTTACCGAGTGGGAGACCCTGTCCCCGCCGAAGTAAATACCCTTACCGCCTGCTGGACCTTCGAGGAGAAGTTTTCCTTTGAAGCCGGCTCGACATACTATTTCAATCTCTCCGATGCCGGTATTCCCGGCAGCGCCAACACCGATTTTTACGGCGGCTCCCTTGACTGTGTACCCTTTACCTATGCGGGAACGGTCGATACCTATGCTCAAAAGGGCGGCTCGTCGGCAGTGACCGACGGCAGCAGAAGCCTGCTTGTGGCAAACTACAATGTGACACGGGATGTGAGCTGGGATGCGCTTAATGAAAAGGGCTTTATTTTCGGAAAGCCCTTTGAAAGCGGCGGCGTGAGCTATACCATGCGCGCGCCCTCGGCGGGAACGGACAGCTATTTGAACAAAACGGAAGTGCGCGGCACTCCGTGGAACAACGAATGGGATACGATCCGTGTCAAGGGCGAGATCGACCCCGCAAGCCTCACCAGAAACTATATCAAAAATTGGCAGGGATCGCCCTCCTGGGGGCAGGATGCCTTTGCCGACGATACCTCCATGCGCGTATATCGGGGCGGCGAGGAGGCCGGCAGCTTTGCAAGCGGCTCTCCGTCCTCCGGCACGGGCATAGGCTATCGCCCGATTCTTGAGATACCGGAGGAGATCGAAGCCGACGAGCTGAGAGCGGTAACGATCAACCTGAACAAAGGCACGCTTGGCGGCGATACCGGACCTGTCCGTATGATCGTACGTAAGGGCGCGTCGTTTACGGCGCCCACATCAAAGCACCTGACCGACTCCGAAGGAAATCCCGCTTCGGCAGACTTTGTGTGGGTGGGCGACGACGGGAATGCCTATGCCCCAGGCGCGACCGTGCCCGGAAATGTCAGAATGCTGGTGGCCCGGTGGGCTGAGGACAGCATTGGTATGCCTCCGGTCCCTTACCTTGACGAAAACGGTCAGATGCAGGGGTGCCTTACCTATACCGAGCTGACGAGCTATTTTGAGCCAGATATCAAAAATAACCCGTTTTATGACCTGTCGGCAGGCTGGTATGTAATAAGCGGCGATGTGACGGTTACCAGCCGTATCCGTCTGAACGGCGATGTGAAGTTTATACTGACGGACGGCGCCCAGCTGGATGCAAAATGGGGCATTGACCTGGGGGCCGGCGACACCTTTACCATCTATGCTCAGACTGACGATGCCGAAACCATGGGCAAGCTGACGGCCTGTATTCCGGATGCCATCGATCTGTACGGAATTCCTAAAGAGGAAAAAGAGGAAGCCGAATGGATCTCTGAGTTCCGCAATAATACCCCCGGCATCGGTATGAAAAGCTACCATGCCAGAAGAGACGGGAGGACAAGGGGCGTTTCCCGGGATGAAGGAGACGTCATCATCAACGGCGGCCATATCAAGGTAAAGGCGGGGACAGGCGCTTCCGGCATCGGAGGGACCGGCGATATGCGCTATCCCAGTGAAGGCATAAAGGGCGGTAATATTACCATAAACGGGGGTATTGTCGACGCATCCACCGGAAGCTACCTTGCAAGTGCTCTCGACAGCGGAGTCGGGATCGGAACCAATAAATACGAGTTGGGCGGCAGCGTTACCATCAACGGCGGCACCGTCATAGCCAAGGGCGTGGATTGCGGAATCGGCGCCGGGAAAGGCGGAAACATTACCATCAACGGCGGCGATGTTACGGCGATAGCCGGCGTAACAGAAGATTCGTCCAGATACTACTGGCCGAAGGGCATCGGTATCGGTTTGTGGCATGATGGTACTGTAACCATAAACGGCGGTAACATCAACGCCTCCACCGTCTACAGCGGAGCGGGAATCGGCGGATATTATGCGGATGTCGCCATCCACGGCGGCAATATCGAGGCTACCGGAAACGGAGAATTGAAATATCCTCTCTCCGCAGGTATCGGCAGCGGAAAAAGCCTTCTGATCGACGGCGGTGTTATCCATGCGTACGGCAAAGGCGGCGCGGCAGGCATCGGCGGTGCAAACGTATGGAAAACCGAGGAATATTCCGAAAACGCGTCCCTGCTCATCACCGGCGGAGAAATTTACGTTTCGGCAGAGGGCAACGGCGCCGCTATAGGCGGAACAAGCAAACTCGATTACGGATCAATCACCATTATCGGCAATGCCATTAAGTCCCTTTCCAGCGAGTCCGGTCCCTGTATCGGTGCGTCGGTGGATAAAAGCGTCGGCGATATCACGATCACGGACGCCGAGCTTCCTCTGTTTAACTGCAAATATAATCTTATCGGCGGCAGCCCGCTTGAAGAAGGGAATAAGATTCACATTCAAAACTCCCGTGTCATGTCCGTGAACGGAAACGATACCTACTTGGGAATTTCCGTAGGCAATAACGGCACTCTCATTGTAGAAAACAGCGAAATAAACCTGCCCAAGCCAAGGAGCATACAGGGCGGGGACGGATCGAGCATTATTCTCAGAGATTCCAATATCCATACCTGCGGAATCTATATGAAACGTGCCGGTACGCTGAAAAAAGTGGAAATTACCGACTGCACCGTGATAACGGGGGCTATGATCGGCGGCAATGCCGATAATGCCGCTGTGGGTGAAATCGTGATTCGCGGAAGCAGTATAAGCATGGCCGACGATCATTACTCCAACAGATGCTGTATCGGCAGCGGTAAGTATGCCGCCTTTAAAAGTATTGACATTCAGGACAGCAAGCTTCATCTGCCGGTGGCTGTCGATGCTTCGGCAATAGGCGGCGGATGGTACACCTCATTTAAGGAAGACGCACGGATCCGCATTGCAAACAGCACGGTAGATGCCACCACTTACAGGCTGTGCCCTGCAATCGGTGCGGGCTATTATGCGACCGGCGACGCAACGCTGGAGATCATCATTGAAAACAGTAATGTGATCGCCAAAGGCGGCACCTTGCGCTCGGGCAGCTCCGGCACTTATGTTCCCGGTATCGGAAAAGACAGCTACAGCAAATGGCTGAATGTCAAAATCCAAATCACGGACAGCACCGTAGAATCCCTGCGCCATACAGAGCAATGGGAGGAACCCGATGACTACCGCATTTATGACGGCCTGCACGAAAAGAACCTGCCGGGTATTCCGGAGGAAAATATGACCTTCTGCGGCAGTACCGTCAACGGGAAGCGGTTCGACCATGACGTTGATGCATACGGCAAATGCCGTCTCTGCGGGAAATACGATCTGGGATACTGCTATGAAAACGGACTTCTGCGCCTTTCCGGGCTTGAAAATTGCCTGTTCGACGGAAGCGAAAAGAAGCTGACAAGGCTTGTTCATCGGACCGATCCGGAGGTGCTTACCGTTTTGGAGGAAGGCACGGACTATACCGTAACTTATAAGAACAACATATATCCTTACACCCTATCACCGGGCGATGACGGGTTTGATTCCGCAAAGGCCCCTAAGGTGACGATCTGCGGCACGGGAAGCTTTTGCGGCAGGGCGGAACACTGTTTCACCATCGGCGGTCAGGCGCAGCCATCGTATACCGTAAGATTTGAAACAAACGGCGGCACGGCGATCGCCGACAGAACCGATGTGAAATGGACAAATCGCGTGCTGGAAAACATAGAATCTCCCAAAAGACCCGGGTATTATTTCGCCGGATGGATGTGCGGCGAAACAGCCGTCCATGCGGCAACGACCTATGCCGACCTTGCAGGGGACGAGAGCGTTCAATCCGTCACGCTCACCGCCTTGTGGGAGGCCACCGGGTATCCCTGGGGCGAGATCCGCATTGACGAGCGCAACGCATGGCAGAGATTTCTGAATCTCATTTCCTTCGGCCTGTTTTTCCGGGAGGAGAAAACCGTGACCGTTACCGCCGGGGATGCAAACGGAGAGGATGTTGAGGTCGAATATTTTATCGGTGATAAGATGTACTTTGTGGGAAGCTGGGACGGCAATACCTTTTCGCCCTACACCGGGCCTATCGGCATCGATGCGGACGGAAGGTATGCCGTTTATGTAAAGATCACCAATGCCTCCGGCAAGGTCACTTATTTAAGCTCCGACGGCTTTGTTATTGACACCGCCGCCCCGGTCATTCAGGGCGTTGAAGCGGGTAAGATCTATTGCGATGAAGTGACCGCTGCCATAGTTGAGGAGAATATCGACACCGTTACGGTCGGCGGCGAGCCCGTTACCCTTGACGAAAACAACCGTTTTGCCATTCCCCCGGCAAACGGTCCTGTGACCATTGTAGTCACCGATAAGCTCGGCTACCGGGCAGAAGTCACCATAACGGTGTTTGACGGACACGATCCCGACCCTGACACCAACATCTGCAGTCACTGCGGTATTGCGGTTGCGGCGGATCTGAAGCTGGGCGATACGGTAACGCATTTCGGAACCGTTACCGAGGCATTGACGGAGGCCTGCAAGCCGGAAAATTCCGGCTGCACGGTGAAGCTCTGGGCGCGTAATACCATGCTGCCCGACGGATTTTATGCGGATACGGATTCCACGGGCTTCACGCTGGATCTCAACGGCAGGAGCCTCGGCGGATATCCGCTGAATGTGGGCGGCGCCGGGCGCAGCGGCAAGCTGACGGTCATCGACGCAAGAGGCAACGGCACCCTGGGCCTTGCGGTGAGAGACGGCGGCGAGGTGACAGTCGGCGGCAGCAAAGACACAGCCTATTCCATTGCGGTTTACGGCGGTACGCTTAAATTCACCGGCGGACATATAAATGCCGGAATGTGCGATCTCTATAACGGTGTGAAGCTGACCGATCTCCTTCCCGAGGGCTATGCCTACCGCCGTTACGACGGTATCGGAACGGAGTTTTCAAAGAACAGCTGGGTTTCCCGTGCCGACGCCGAAAACAGAACCGGCTGGGCGGCTGTCGGGCAGTACGACCTTGCCGTGATGAAATGCGAGCACGTCGGAATGGATTCGGACGGCAACTGCCCGTATTGCGGACTGAAAATAGCGGCAGCTATCACAAAACCCGGTGTTTTCAGGGGATATACAGATATCAATGAGGCAATTTCCGATGCGCAAAGCGATGAAAATCGCGGCTGCGCCCTTACCCTTTGCAATGGCGAAGTCAGGTCTTTAACGCTGAGTAAAGGACGGCTGGCCCTTGAAATTCGGGGCGCCGCTGTCGACTATTGCACAATTAGCGGAGCGGATGTAACCATAGACCGCAATATGGACGCATGGGTCACCTTTACCGGCGGAAAGCTCAGCATTACGGGAGGTATATTCACCAATTATGTTAGCCTGAAAAGTAGTGAGGCTCGTATCTCCGGCGGTCAGTTCGCAGATATCGACATGACGGAAAACTCCAAAGTCAGCACCCTTGCCGGCTATCTGGGGGAGGGCCGTGCCTTCGCCGATAAGGACAGCGGCGAAATCGTAAACGGTTATGTGACCGGTCTTAAAAATGTCACGGTCTTACCCCATGCGCATGACTGCCGCTGGAATACCGAAACCCACGAAAAGAGCTGTATCTGCGGCTATGTTGAGGCAACCGACAGTGACGCGCCGATAATTTCCGGCATTGAAAACGGAAAGACCTATTACAGTGCTGCCGAATTCACCGTGACCGATGATAACGACTTTACCGTGACGGTGGACGGCGAAGAGGTACAGTTGACGCTGGGCAGTTATATCCTTATGCCCGACAACAAACAGCATACCGTCACCGCCACCGATGTTGCCGGAAACACGACGAGCGTTACGGTAACTGTAAATATGCTCTATAAGGTCACTTTGAGCAGCGGTGCGGGATATACCCTCAGCGGTGATCCGCTTGTCGGCTACGGTCAGGAGTATACATTCACCCTGGAGATTGCAGAAGGATATTCCAAGACCGAGAATTTTATGGTCGACGTAAACGGCGCGCCCATGCATTCCGACAGCGGCAGCTATACCGTATCACCTGTGACGAGCGATATTGTCATCACCGTCTTCGGCGTTGCGGATATTACTCCGCCTGCAGCGGAAATCACTATAAGCACGAACAAATTCAATTCCTTTATGAACACGATCACCTTCGGTCTGTTCTTCAAGAAAACGCAGACGGTGACGGTGACCGCATCGGATAACGGCAGCGGACTTTCAAAAGCGGAATACCTGCTTTCCGAGACCGCGTTTGAGGATAAGGACGCGATTGCCGGCGACTGGACGGCGCTTACGCTTGCGGACGGCAGCGCGAGCTTTGATATCGAGCCGGACAGGAAAGCATTTGTATACCTGCGTGTGACGGATGCGAGCGGCAACATTACCGTTATCAATTCCGATGGTGTGGTGGTTTACACCGATGCCGAGGCAATCACCGAAGCAGTCAGCTTTACAAAGCTTGACGGCGCGGATGTTTCCTTCCGGGTCAGCCTTAACGGCAATACCGTGGCGGCGCTGTATAACGGTGACGCACTTCTTGACAGCGCTGATTATACGGTATCCGCAGACGGAACCGTAACTCTTAAAAACAGCTATCTTTCCGCTCTTGCAGCAGGCGAATACACCGTCCGTGCGGCCTATAACCCGTTGGGTGAGGAATACAGGTCGGGTGACGAGCCTGCCGTGACATCGGTAAAATTAACTGTGAGCAGGAAAACGCCGAGCATCAGCCATGTGTCGGGCGATGCAAAGAACTACGACGGAAATCCGATAAGCGCGCCGACCTTTGATACCGATTCCGACGGTACTCCGACGGTTGAATACAAGCCTGCAGATGCGGATGATTCGGCATATACCGCTGCCGCACCGAAGAATGTCGGCAAGTATACGATTCGCATTACAACGGCCGAGACCGACACCTTCAAAGCGGCATTCTCGACAATGGCCTTTGAGATCAAGCCCAGAGAAGTGACCATCTCCGGTGTTACTGCCGGCGGCAAAACCTACGACGGCAACGCAAAAGCGAAGATTACCGCCGCCGGGGTGATAGACGGGCTGGTTGACGGCGACAAGGTTGACATTGTAACCGGCAAGGCATTGTATCATGATAAGAATGTCGGCAACGGTAAGACGGTCACATTCTATGACTTTGCCCTATCGGGAGACGACGCTGCAAACTATGTGCTATCGGCGCAGCCCGCCGGCACTACGGCAAGTATTTCTGCCAGGGAACTGACGATTAAGAACCTTGCGGTCAAGGATAAGCAGTACGATGGCAAAAACTCAGCCGAGATCGACGGCACACCTGCACTTGTGGGCATGGTCGACGGCGATGTACTTGAGCTTGTGAACGGCGTTCCCACCTTTGACAGTGTGACGGTCGGCAATAACATCCCGGTCAGCTTTACGGCGTTTACGCTCTCCGGCGACAGTGTGACCGTCGGCAACTACACGCTTACTCAGCCGACCGGCATTACGGCGAGCATCGTGAAATATTCTGCTGACGGCAGCGAGTATGAGGTAAATTCCAACGACTGGATCAATAAAGACTTTGTTATCACGGCAAAAGCGGGCTACAAGCTCGGCCTGACCGATACGGCAAACGGCGAGTGGGTAGATTCCCTTACGGCGTCGGATGAAACCGGTAACGGCAAGCTTACCTTCTTCGTGAAGAATACCGGAACCGGAGTTATTTCTGCGGCAGTTACCGAGAACTACAAGATTGACAAGACCGCGCCGACCGGTGAGGTTAAGCTGAACGAACGCACGGCGTTCCAGAAGTTTATCAACAAGATTACCTTCGGTCTGTTCTTTAAGGACGATGTCCATGTCAAACTGACGGCGAAGGACGACGCCTCCGGTGTGAAGTCTGTGCTGTACTTCAAGTCCGATAAGGTGCTTACTGACAATGAGGTTCGTGCAATCACCGATTGGACGGATAACAGCGACTTCGACATTGAGGCAAAGGATATGGATAAATTCATTATCTATGTCCGCATTGAAGACAATGCCGGAAATGTCATCTTTATCGGCTCGGACGGTGCGACCTTTGATACCGCCGCACCCGAAATCGTCGGCATCGAGAACGGCAAGACCTATTATGTGACTAAGAAGGTCGCGATCGACGACGAAAACCTTGAGTCGGCAACGCTGAACGGCGAGTCCGTTGAGGAGATATTCCTCCTTGTCGGCGACACGGAGGCGACATATTTCATCCGTGCGGTGGATAAGGCAGGTAATGTGACGGAGTATACGGTCTATATGAAGCCGCTTTCGTCCGTCACCGATGCTGTTTCCGGTATCACGGTCGGCAATGTCAGGTCGAGCGATGCGGAGACGATATCCGCAGTCGAACGGCAGATACTGGATATTGCCGAGGCGTTTGACGACGGCGAATCCACCGAGGAGGAATGGAACAAGCTGACCGAGGCGGCTGCAAAGTGCAAGGACCTGAATAAACGCATCACAGAGGTTGCGGATGAGATCTCCCGTCTGATCGACACCATGAACGGCTACGATATCGACAAAGTGACGAGTGCCGACAAGGCGGACATTGAAAAACTGATTGCCGATACCGACACGCTGCTTTCCGGCGATAACCTGACGGACGCGGAAAGAGCTGCTCTTGAAGCTCTGAAGGGCACGGCACGTGCGCTCCTTGACCGCATTGCAGCGGCAAAGGACGCTGCCGAGGCTGAAGAGATCAAGGCTATCGACGGCATCACCAAGGATAATGTGAAGCTTGGAGACAAGGAATCCCTTGAGACGGCGGAAAAGGCTTTGGAGGGCGCTCTGCGTGACTTCGGCGGCAACTATACCGAAGAAGAGGGCAAGAACCTTGGAGAGAAGCTTGAAGCCGTGAAAGCGGCGCTGACTGCCATCGGTAACGCCGAAAAGGCGGCAGAGGAGATCGGCAAGCTGCCATCGGTTGATGACGCCAAGCTCAGCGACAAGAGTGCGCTCGACCGAGTGAAGGTGATCGTTGACGGGCTTACCGAGAACGAGAAAGCTATGCTCGGCAAGGATGCTCCGGGCAAACTCGATGCGCTGGCTGAGAAGATCAAGGCGCTTGCTGAGGAAGCAAATTCTCCGGGGACCGGCGATACAGGGAATCCGGCTCTGTGGATTGCATTGCTATTCATCAGCGGCGGTTTTGTGATCGGCACTACGGTTGTAAGCAAAAAGAAAAAGCGCTCCGTGAAATAACGGACGGCGGGACAGTCAAATTATAGTGGCTGTCCCGCTTTTTCGCATCTTTTCGCAAGCCGCTCTTGAAATTATCACAATTCTATGCTATACTAATCGTAAACGAACGGTCGGTACTTATAAAGGAGCAAAGCAACATGAAAACAACCGAGCAACAGCACAATGAGCGCAAACGCGAAATGATGGAAAAGTGCTTTGAATGTTATGCCGAAAACGGGCTGACGGGCACGGGGATCAAAGCGTTGGCCGACGCGTGCGGATGCACAAAGGCAAATCTTTATTCGTATTTTAAAAACCTTGATGAACTGATCATCGAATCAACGGCATACTGCATGGAAAAGGTCGAGGACGATTTTATGGAGAAGGCGCCCACCGACCCCAAGGATGTTGTCCGGTTTGTAAAGGAGGTTCCCTACTGGACGGCAAAAAAGCACGGCAAAAAATATCGGCTGATGTATCAGATCTATACGCACCCGAAGTATATCGAGCACGGCAAGAAGTTTTTTGAGGGTGTCAACGAGCGCTATACCGAGTATGCCAAGCGGCTGGAGCCGAAAATAGGTATCCCCTATACGGTCATCACGCCGCTGATTTTTATATTCGTCCGCGCCTGTGTGCACTATGCCATGTTTGAGGATGAATATTATCTTCAAACCCAGATGGAGGTCTTAAAGCAGGGAGTCGCCCTGTTTGTGGATAAATACCGCTCACAATACTTGAACGGAGGTAACGAAAAATGAAAAAGCGAATCTATTGCATTATCATTGCACTTTGCATTGTATTTGCTGCCGGATGCAGCAAAACGGGAAAAACCAGTGCTGCACTGCCGGAGGTGCGGAACAACGGCACGGCGATCCAATGGAGATACCCCGCTGAAGAAGAATGGCGCGACCTTGTGGCGCTTGCCGAGCTTACGGGCGCTGCCGGAGAAAACGGCAAGAACGGCACTGACGGAAAGAACGGTCTTGACGGCAAAGACGGCATTAACGGCACCGACGGTAAGAACGGAATAAACGGTACAAACGGAAAAGATGGCATTAACGGCGTTGACGGAAAAGACGGAGCCGACGGTACAAACGGAAAAGACGGAGCCGATGGAAAAAACGGCAAGGACGGCATTAACGCCAAAAACATAGAAGTGCAGCGAGCCGAATCCTACATACAGTGGCGTTACGAGGGCGACGAGTGGCAGAACCTTGTTGCGATAGCCGATATAGAGGGCCCCGCCGGACAGAACGGAACGGACGGTGCAAACGGAAAAACTCCGGAATTTCGCGTAA
>ERZ772882.2644-NODE-2644-length-15686-cov-3.271384_pt1 | contig 15686 bp, 11 predicted proteins | sample MGYA00580576_ERZ772882 | MGnify/ENA primary metagenome ERZ772882 (study PRJEB29015, sample SAMEA2737658) | human gut metagenome | biome: human gut; feature: human-associated habitat; material: faeces | place: China | collected 2012 ... | reverse complement strand
AAAAAAAAAAAAAAAAAAAAAAAAAAAAAAAAAAAAAAAAAAAAAAAAAAAAAAACCCCGGCTCCACAAAAACAGGAAAAAACAATGCAAGATAAAAAGGACACTGCTGCAAACACAGTTGTTACAACTTCAGACGCAGTACAAAAACCTGCGGGAAGAATTGTAGATACACGTACTTCCCAAGTGAATATGGATCGTTACAACGAGAAGTATGACCGTTTGGCAAGTGAAAAAGTAAAAACAGACCAAACCGTAAATAAACAAAAACTAACACAGAGAAGCAGCCAATACAGAGGAAAGCCAAAGAATTCACGTAAAGAAACAGAAGCGGAACGTTTAAAACGTATCCAACTGGAGAGACAAAAGAAACAAATGACCATTACCATTCCTGATGAAATAGTGGTAAATGAATTGGCGTTGCGTCTAAAAGCAACCGCTGCAGAAGTCATTAAAAAATTGATGATGATGGGCGTTATGGCTACCGTAAATGATGTCATCGACTTTGATACAGCTTCTTTGATTGCAATGGAATTCCATGCAAAAGTAGAAAAAGAAGTGGTGGTTACCATTGAAGAGCAAATCATTGATGACAGTGAAGATGAAGATGATAACCTAGTTCCAAGAGCTCCGGTTGTAGTTGTTATGGGTCACGTTGACCACGGTAAAACTTCATTGCTGGACGCCATTCGTAAAGCAAACGTTACAAAATCCGAAGCAGGCGGCATTACACAGCATATTGGTGCCTACCGTGTTCCTGTGGGAGATGGAGAAATCACCTTTTTAGACACCCCCGGCCACGAAGCATTTACAACCATGCGTGCACGTGGTGCCCAAGTAACGGATATTGCCATCTTGGTTGTTGCCGCTGATGACGGTATCAAACCGCAAACGGTAGAGGCAATCAGTCACGCGAAAGCTGCCGGTGTTTCCATTATTGTTGCAATCAATAAAATGGATAAACCAACGGCAAATCCTGACCGCGTAAAAGAACAATTAACACAGCACGAGATTTTACCGGAAGAATGGGGCGGCGATGTACCATGTATGCCAATTTCAGCATTGACTGGAGAAGGTATTCAGGAGCTTCTGGAAATGGTAATGTTGGTTGCTGATATGAAAGAATTGAAAGCCAATCCTGACAGAGCTGCGAAAGGTACTGTCATTGAAGCAAGATTGGATAAAGGTCGTGGACCGATTGCAACTATCTTGGTACAAAACGGTACTTTGAATATTGGTGACAGCATCGTTGCCGGTACTACAGTAGGTCGTGTACGTGCAATGACCAATGACAGAGGAGAACTTGTAAAATCTGCAGGACCATCTGTTCCGGTAGAAATCACAGGTTTGGACGACGTACCTACAGGCGGCGATATTTTCAACGCTGTTTCTGATGAACGTTTGGGTCGTCAGTTGGTAGAACAACGCCGTTCTCAACAAAAAGAAGAACGCTTCAATGCACAAACAAAAGTAACTTTGGATAACCTGTTTGACCAAATGCAGGAAGGCCAAATGAAAGAATTGCAAATCATTGTAAAAGCCGATGTTCAAGGCTCTTTTGAAGCGGTAAAACAATCTTTGGAAAAATTGAGTAATGATGAAGTGCGCGTAAGAGTCATTCATGGCGGTGTTGGTGCTATCAGCGAATCTGACGTAATGCTTGCAAGTGCTTCTAATGCAATTATCATCGGCTTTAATGTCCGTCCGGACCCGGTTGCGGAAGAAAATGCAAAACGTGACGGTATTGACCTTCACTTGTATCGTATTATTTATGAAGCAATTGAAGATGTTCAGGCTGCGATGAAAGGTATGTTGGCTCCAAAATATCGCGAGCTGTTCTACGGCCGTGCGGAATGCCGCCAGGTTTATAAAATCAGCAATGTTGGTATTGTTATGGGCTCTTACGTAACAGACGGAAAAATTGTACGTAACTCTTTGGTCCGTATTGTACGCGACGGCATTATTATTGCAGATGATAAAATTGCTTCCCTGCGCCGCTTTAAAGACGATGTAAAAGAAGTGGCAGAAGGATATGAATGCGGCGTAACTCTGGAACATTTTAATGATGTAAAAGAGGGCGATGTATTCGAATCCTATATTATGGAAGAATATAGAGAGGACTAAGTCCTAATAATAAAAATGGCGGGCGCCTTGGTTCGCCTGCCATTTTGTTTTTTAACAGCAATTGTTTTATGTACTGCTGTAAGGAGGTTGAATACTATGGCAAGTCATAGATTAGGACGTATCACAGAAGATATTCATAGAGAATTGACCGCAATTTTCAGAGAAGTAAAGGACCCGAGAGTGCAAGAGGGGTTAATCAGTATTGTACGTGTAGACGTTACCAATGATTTATCCTATTGTACGGTATATATCAGTGCCATGCAGGGGTTGGAACAAGCAAAAGTGGCTGAAAAAGGTTTGAAATCTGCAGCAGGGTTTATCCGCAGAGAATTGGGACATCGTTTAAAATTGCGCCATGTTCCCCAGCTGATTTTTACCGCCACGGATTCGATTGAATATGGTGCGGGTATTTCTAAACTGATTAACGATTTAAAAGAGGAGAAGCACCATGAAGATTAAGCTCCAACAGGCTGCGGATGTATTACAGAAAGCAGATGAAGTTTTGGTGCTCAGCCATAAATCTCCTGACGGAGATACGCTTGGTTCTGCTTCCGCGCTGTGTACCGTTTTGCAAAGAATGGGCAAACATGTCCGTTTTGCATGTTCGGATCCGGTGGTTCCCAAATATGAAAATTTATTTGCGGAATTGAAAGCCGAAGATTTTGAACCAAAATTTATTGTTGCCGTAGATATTGCTGACACACAGCTTCTTGGAAAAGAAACCGAACAGTATAAAGACAGAATTGACCTTGCGATTGACCACCATATGTCACATAAGGAATATGCCAAAATGTCTTACGTGGATAGTACTGCTGCTTCCACTACACAAGTGATTTACGAACTGTTTTGTATGATGGGAGTTACCATTGATAAGCAAATTGCCAACTGTTTGTATACGGGTTTGTGTACGGATACAGGATGTTTCCGTTATTCCAATACATCTGCAACAACATTGCGTATTGCAGCAAGTTTAATGGATGCGGGGGCAGATGCAGCAGAGATTAACCGTATTATGTTTGATACGAAAAGCAGAGCCAGATTAAACGTGGAACGTTTGGCAATGGAAAGCATTACGTTTTATGAAAACGGACGTTTTGATATTATGGAAATCACAGAAGAGATGATGAAACAGTCGGGAGCCACAGAAGGTGACATTGAAGGTTTAGCAGCTTTGCCCCGTCAGGTGGAAGGTGTATTGATTGCCGCAACTTTGCGTGAGAAAAAAGAGGGCGGTTATAAAATTTCTGTTAGAGCAACGCCTCCACATGACGCTTCTGCCATTTGTGCTCAATTTGGCGGCGGAGGTCATAAAGGCGCTGCCGGCTGTGTGATTGAAGATGAAAAGGAAAATGTAAAAAAACGATTGGCGGAAGCAGTAAGCAACTATTTCCGTTCTCAGGGGATGTTATAGTAATATCAATCAAAGGGGGAGAACCATGGACGGTATGATTTTAATCGATAAACCACAATCGTTCACTTCTTTTGATGTGGTTGCGGTTATGCGGGGATTGTTTCATCAAAAAAAAGTAGGTCATACAGGAACATTAGATCCTATGGCCACCGGAGTACTTCCCATTCTTTTGGGAAAGGCTACGCGCTGTGCTCCGTTTTTGGAGGATACCAACAAAGAATATCAGGCACAATTTCAGTTGGGTACTGCAACAGATACGCAAGATAGTACGGGAAATGTAATTGCTGTCAGTGAACATAAAGTTACAAAACAAGAATTGGAGCAAATACTTCCACAGTTTCGAGGAGAAATTTTACAGCTGCCGCCTATGTACTCAGCAGTACAGAAGGACGGGCAAAGACTTTACGTGTTGGCAAGACAAGGGATAGAGGTAGAACGAGAAAAGCGTCCTGTCACTATTTTTAAATGTGAATTGGTATCTTTTGATGAGAACACACAAACAGGAACTTTGTGTGTTGCCTGCTCTAAAGGAACTTATATCCGTACCCTGTGCCACGATATTGGTACAGCATTGGGTACATATGGCATGATGACTGCGTTAAGACGTACTATGGCATGCGGTTTTACCTTGGGACAAACCATTCCTTTACAGCAAGCAAAACAGATTATCGAACAAGGCGGAACACTGCAGGATAGAGTACTTCCCATTGACTCTATTTTTCAAGATAAGCCTGTTTTGACCATTTCACAAGCGCAAACCACACGTTTTTCCAATGGGGGAGGATTAAGTTTAGAACGTCTCCGCTTATCAGAGGCTCAGCAAAAAGAAGATGGTAAGGTATACCGCGTATATGGTTATGATGGTATCTTTTTAGGTTTGGGCGTAGTATCAGTAGCAAAGGGAGAACTTCGCATATTAAGGCTTTTTTGTGGAGAGGACAAAGTATGAAACTGATTACAGATTTAAAACAGAATTGCTTAGAGCCTGCATCTGTTGCACTTGGATGTTTTGACGGTATCCATTTAGGGCATCAGGCGGTGATTGGCCCTGCTGTTGCTGATAAGATGAATGGACTTACGCCTTCTGTGTTTACTTTTCAGGAAAATCCTTTGCAGGTGTTGACAGGAAATACAGTGCCTACTTTATTGGCGCCTGAAACAAGGAACCAAATATTTGAAGAAATTGGTGTGGAACAAGTGTTCATTCCTTCTTTTCGAGAAGTTATGAATTTGGAAGCGGAGGAATTTATCCATACTGTACTAAAGCAATATTGTAAAGCTGAAAAAGTATATTGTGGGTTTAATTTTCATTTTGGAAAAGGTGGAAAAGCTGGCTCGAAAGAACTTAAACAGTTGGGGGAAAAGTACGGAATAGAAGTTACAGTAGTACAAGCTGTGTCTTTGCAGGAAGGTGCTCCAATCAGTTCAACCCAAATACGCCATTACTTACAGCAAGGGCAGACAGAGCTGGCTGCCAAAATGCTGGGACGTCATTTTTGTTATCAGTTTCCGGTGATTGAAGGAAATAAAATGGGAAGAACAATGGGTTTTCCAACTATAAATCAGGCAATGCCGTCTAATTTTGTGAAACCGAAACGCGGCGTCTATGCTTCTTTGGTTACATTGGAAAATGGAACTGTTTATTATGGTGTAACCAATATAGGTGTAAAACCAACGGTAGGCGATGATTATGCGGTAGCTTCCGAAACGTGGATTCCCAATTTTAGTGGAAATTTATATGGAACCAGTCCTAAAATAGAGCTTATTCATTACATTAGAGAAGAACAAAAATTTTCCAATCTTCAGGTTTTAGGAGAACAAATTCATAAAGATAAAGAACAAGCATTTCAGTTACTTGAAAAAGCATTTCCCCATGTCAAATAAAAAGAGTCAGCCATAAAATGGCTGACTCTTTTTATTTAGAGTAAATCCCCGTATTTTTTGACAAATATTTTCTTAACCACAGTAATCAATACCATATATGCAAATATAATACCTGCCAGCCATGCAAAATAAATTGCAGGTAAAGCTGCCATACCCAAACCGGCGCCGAGAGATGTATATGGAATGACAGTTCCGACGATAATAGCAATGGTAGTAATGACTAATACAGGCAGAGATGCTCTGCTTTGGATAAATGGAACCTTAGGGGTCCGAATCATATGAATGACCAAAGTTTGTGACCATAGAGATTCCACAAACCAACCTGCGTGGAACAGTGCCATGAATAAAACTGAGTTTACCCCCGGTGCACCAAAAGAACCACCGCAAACTGCGGGACAAATGACAAAATATAAAATAACATATGTGATAATATCAAAGATGGAACTGACCGGTCCCATCCATACCATAAATTTTCCGATAGAAGAGGCATCCCATTTGCGGGGATGTCTCAAAAATTCTGTGTCCATGTTATCCCATGGAATAGAGATGCAGGAAATATCGTAAATCAAATTTAAAACTAAGATTTGAATTGGAAGCATCGGGAGAAATGGAAGAAATATGCTGGCGGCCAATACAGAAAGCATATTTCCAAAATTGGAGCTGGCGGTCATTTTAATATATTTTATAATGTTGCCAAAAATCTTTCTTCCTTCAATGACTCCCTGTTCCAATACCATAAGATCTTTTTCCAATAAAATGATATCGGCAGATTCTTTTGCGATATCGACTGCGGTATCTACGGAAATACCGACATCTGCTTCTTTCATCGCGGAAGCATCATTAATGCCGTCCCCCATAAATCCAACGGTATGACCGTTTTCGCGCAGAGCGTGAACAATTCGTGTTTTTTGCTCAGGAGAAAGTTTTGCAAATACATTTGTGGTTTCTACAACCTGAGATAATTGTTCATCTGTCATCAACTCAATATCTGAACCAAGAAGTAAATTATCTACCTTTAATCCTACCTGACGGCAAATACAGCGGGTAACAGCATCGTTGTCACCTGTCAAGATTTTGGTGGAAACCCCATAGGATTGTAATGCTTCGATGGCGGCCTTTGTAGTTTCTTTCGGTGGGTCTAAAAATGCAAGATAGCCGATCAATACCATGTCCGTTTCGTCTTGTACAGCAAAGACACCTTCTGCAGACGGATTATTTTTTTGTGCAACTGCCAACACACGCATTCCGTTTTGGTTTAATTTTTTTACGGTTTCCAGTATTTCCTGTTTTACTTCATTTGTAAGTGGTTCTACGTTATTTTTGTATTCTGCAAACGTACATACCTGCAGCATTTCCTCAACAGCGCCTTTTGTTACCATTTGTGTTTTTCCGTCCGTGTCGCGAACCACAACACTCATACGGCGTCTGGAAAAATCAAATGGTACTTCATCCACTTTTTGATAACGTGTGGTCAGTAACGATACGTCATCCTGATGTTTTTGCGCATATTCCAAAATAGCTACGTCCATTAAATTGCGCAGTCCTGTTTGAAAATAGCTGTTTAAAAATGCATGGCGAAACACTCTGTCATCTTCATTTCCGTGAATATCCAGATGATATTCCAATACGACTTTATCCTGCGTTAATGTACCTGTTTTATCAGTACAAAGCACATTCATAGAGCCAAAGTTTTGTACGGCATTGAGGTTTTTAATAATGGTTTTCTTTTTTGACATTTGCACAGCGCCTTTGGCCAAATTGGTTGTTACAATCATTGGCAGCATTTCAGGAGTTAATCCCACTGCCACGGACAGTGCAAATAGTACAGCCTCCAGCCAATCCCCTTTTGTAAAGCCGTTAATAAACAATACAATTGGTACCATAACTAACATAAAGCGAATCAGTAGTTTTGAAACGGATTGTACCCCTTTTTCAAACCCGGTTTTTGTTTTGGTACGAGTAATGGATTTTGCCATAGTACCAAACAACGTTTGATTTCCGGTTGCCACTGCAATACAAACAGCAGAACCGCTTACAACATTGGTGCCCATAAATGCTAAATTGGGACATTCCAAAGGTGTATGGTAAGTATGTGAGCGGTCTGTTTCTGCTAATTTTTCAACAGGTTCGCTTTCACCTGTCAAAGCGGCTTGGCTGACGAATAAATCTTTTGAAGTTAAAATTCTCACATCGGCAGGAATCATATCTCCGGCTGCCAAGTGAATGATATCTCCTCGAACAATCTCACTGACAGGAATCTCTTGTTTTCCTGTTTTTTCCCGCTCCACCAAAATAGTAGTCTTGACCAATTCTTTTAATTTCTCAGCTGCACTGCCTGAGCGGAACTCTTGAATCAACCGTACACTTCCGCTTAAAAATACCATGACCAATACAATAATAACAGCGGTAAAGTCTCTGTTTTCAGCACTGACAAAAATAACATCTGTGCATAAAGAGATAAGAGCCAATGCAAGCAGTACTAAAGTAAACGGATCAACAAAGGGACGTAATATTTTTTTTAAAACGGTATCCTTCTTTTCTTGGGTAATCACATTACTTCCATATTCCTGTCGCATTGTTTCGACGTATTCTTCGTTTAGTCCGCTGTAAGAAGAACCCAAATGAAGAAGCAATTTTTCTGATGTTTGTTGTGCTGCATTTAATAAATATTTGTTTTGCATGTCTGTTTTTTGAGACATAGTAGATTTTTTAAATGGATATGTTCTTTTCATAACCGTTACCTCCTTTGCGGCGGATTGCCGTAGTTTGAGGAAGTAAGGCATTACCAAAACAGCAAACGTAAGAACAAATCGTTTGCTTTACTCATTTATGATATAAGCAAGCCATGTAACGCAGCGTTTGCATACGTTACTGCTCTATGTCGCCCTTTTGGTTTTATGCCGTTGCTACTTCCTGCGTCCATGTTACTCACTCCTTTTATGTTTAAAATATCTATATAAAATCCAATTTGGAATTTGGATGGCGACAAAAAAGCCTTGCGGCCAATAACGGCAGCAAGGCTTAACTTTACAACACAAATATAAATGCACGACAAATGTCGTACAATTATGTTCGTTCAAGCTTCAGCTTCGCAGGGCATGCAATTGCGTTAGGTTATGCCTTGTTTTTCGACATAGCCTGTTAACCTGCTCATAGTGTCTCCACTAATCCGCGGTAGCAACCCGTATCCTCTGCGGTAGCCTCACCTACCGATATGTTATCCTCGTACATCATACGCTTGTTAATTTTATTTGTCAACACTTTTTATTCAAATTTTAAAATCAGTCTAGTTTGTCCTTCATTTAAAGAAACCAATTTACTGGCAATACGCGGATGTTTTAAACGTGTTCTTACCATATTTTTTAGTACTTGTCCTTTATGATAACCGTGTATTACTATGACTTCTTGTACTTTTTGGTCAACTGTAGATAAGTACCGTTCAATTTCGCGTTTGGCGTCATCTTCATACATACCATGAATATCCAGCTCAATTACAGTACCTTTTTTTGTTATGGTCATGACGGTACTTCCTTTCTATTGTTTACTTATATTATACAACAGTAAAATATAAATTGTAATGTAACTCGACAAATTTTGTGTTATAATAAAATAAAAATTCTTGCGCGGAGGATTGTAAGTTATGACAGTGATTGATATGAGAAACTTTTTTCATGATTGCGATGTAGAACTCATTGAAATTAACGATGAAGTCATTTACTATGCAGAAGAAAAGGTAGAAGAAGGACATAACAGCTTATTTTTGCTGGAATATAACCGCGAAGAACAACAAGAACGCATTGTAGCAAACTATATTTTAAACGATGAAGCATACAATCAACATTATTTTGCGTTTGAAAACGATATTATTGTGTTAATGGAAAACGGTAAGAGTTTGGCTTGGATTTTACGTATTGATAAAAAAACGGGCAAGGAAAAAAACTTTGAGCAAATCAATTTTATTGGTAACTTTTTACAATGTAAAGCATTAAGCCAGGACCATATTCTGGTGTTGACAGAAGAGAATATGGAACATAGAAAATTATTTACGGAATATCGCAGCTTAACCGGATTAAAACATATTGCCTATCTATACGACATGGAGGAGAAAGAATATCATTATATTAAAGATGAGCGTATATGTGAATCTGACTGCAATTGTTTCATTCCTTATAAAATAAAGGGAGAAACTCAGCTATTGGTATTGCAACCTTATGGAACGGAACGTGAAAAAGAGCATTGTTTTAAAAATAAATGTTGGTTGGGTGAAGATGTTTGCGATAAGGTATGGACGTGTGATTTGGAAAGCTTAATTTATGCAGCACGCTGTGAGAAAGAAATTTTAATGGAAGTACTGTTTACGGCAGATTCTAACGGAATGATTCGTTATATTGGTATGGATGGCGATAATATGTACTTTAAGGCCAAACATTTTCCCTGGAACGATTTGCGCCTGTGTGCCGTAGAAAAAGAAACAGGAAAGCGTTTTGTGGTATCTCCTCTTACCTTAAAAGAGGAAGAAAAAGAGGCAGAGTTCTGGATCGATACGGTAAATATGAGAGGTTTTCATATTACAAAAAAAGAAGATGATTTAGAAATCAGGGGATTTTTAAATTCTTATTTAAAGGCAGTTTTACCAAAAGATACCGGCTGCTTTATTACGTGTGTAGATGATCGTTTTATTTTAGAAAAATATGAAGCGCAAAGTGATCAGGGAGAATTTTGCTTTACAAATATTTATGACACTCGAACAAACAAAAAGCAAAGCTATGAAAGTCGATGCAAAGTAAAAGGAAATACTGTAGTGTTGTATTAATGTAACAAAATATGGTAAAAATAAGAAAAAGAAAAATATGCTCTAAAGGAGATTTTATGGATCAAATACTGATTAATGGATTACGAGTAATGGCGCGCCATGGTTATACCAAAGAAGAAAAAATTATGGAGCAAGAATTTGAGATAGACATAATTCTGCATTGCAGTTTAGAGCAGGCTATCGAAACAGACAAAATAGAACATACAGTTGAATGTGGGGGACTGATTAAATGTATTACTAAAACGTTAAAAGAGGAACCCTATCAATTGATAGAGAAAGCTGCACAGAAATTGATAGATGCAATTTTTGATTATTCTCCTATTGTTTGCAGTGTGGAATTGGCATTAAAGAAAACACAAAGCGGAATTTTAGCAGATTTTGACTCTTTAGGTGTGAGATTAACCAGAGTGCGATAAAAAATAAAAATACTTTTTCTCTAAATAATCGTAAAAAGATGAGAGTATCTTTCACAAAAATAAGTTGATATAAATGTGAACGCATGATAAACTATTCTCTGTATAAAATTAATTCTTGATTGGGGCAACAAACATGAATACAGTTAAGCATAAACGCAATATCCTATATTGGATGCGGAAACCATGGTTAAAATTTCCCTTCATTATGATAGGATTTATCTTAGTATTTTTTATTACAATGACGATTGCTTATTCGTTGCCAAATGAGAGAATCGAGATTAACACCCAAAGCAGCTTAGAATCTATTGAATATGTCGGAAATTACCCTAATGTTTTTTATTCTGGGGGTGGTGCATCTTTAGATTTATTTACAGATCGTGTTATGCTTAATATGAATTTTGTACAAAATCAAGATAACTATAATGTGGTACAGCAAGCCATGGATAATAATGCTTATTCACGCTATTGGCATGGATATCAAATTTTCTTAAGGCCTTTACTGGAGATTTTCACATATTCCCAAATTAAATATCTATTAATGTTTGTAGTATTCATTTTATTTGCATTATGCATTATTTTGCTAAAAGAAAAGTTGAACGTAGGGATAGCTTTACTATTTGTAGCAGTAACAATCGCGGGATATATCATTTTAGCACCTATGTGCCTGCAGTATTCTGCTGTGTTTATCATTATGATGAGTGCGATTATTGCCATATGTAAACTGTATAAACCTTGGGAGAAAGCATTTTAAAGTGGGCCTATACATTTTTTAATTATTGGAATGGTGACAAATTTTCTGGATTTACTTACGTTCCCAATGATTACTTTGGGGATGCCTTTAATTGTTTTATTTTTGTTAAATTTAAAATATGATTCCAATTATTTATTGAAAAGAAATATAATCGCTTTGTTTGTGAACTCATGCACCTGGTTTATAGGGTATGCATTCACTTGGATAGCGAAATGGATACTGGCTTCTATTATACTTCATAGAAATGTGATTCAAGAATCTATATTACAGATTTTTTTCCGAACCAGAGGGGATGAACAGTATCCTGTTGACAGATCGATAATGTTCCATGACAATTTCAACAATTATTTTGGCGCTTTGGAAAATAAATTCTGGATTATTTTAGCCATTATTTTGATTGCTTTCTTAATACTATATATTTTCTTTAAAAAACCGGTAAAAACTTTAACCGCAACCATACCATTTTTGGCGGTTATGGTTTATCCGGTTATTTGGATGTTGGTTTTATCAAACCATTCGCAGATCCATGTGTTTTTAAATCAAAAACTATCATTTTTAATGCTTTTTAAACGCGAATAACTGATATTGGGAACCTTTTATTAAAGCATACTTTTTTAAAACGGAAAAGGACAAAAGTAAAGTAGATTTTCGCTATCTAAATCGTTGAAGTGGCAGATATAAAAAGTCTATTTTAGCATTGGCCTGTCCCGATTTGTGTGGGTGACACAAAATACCTTTGTAATAGTTAAAATTAATTTTCCAGCAATAAACTGATTTCAATATTCTATCGGAGTAAATTTATTAAATTAAAACACTGCTGAGAGATTACAGTTACTTAATAAATGTTTCTTCATCAGAATTTTATTCAGAATATTCACTATGGGGAGGTTATTATGGATAAAATTGCGGTGTTAATCCCTTGCTATAATGAAAGTAAAACGATAAAAAAAGTAATCGAGGATTATCGACAAGCCTTGCCGGAAGCAAAAATATACGTCTATGATAATAATTCTACAGACGGTACGGATAACATAGCGCGGGAGGCCGGAGCGATTGTACGCTATGAAAGAAAACAAGGAAAAGGACAAGTTATCCGTTCTATGTTTCGTGACATTGATGCTCAGTGCTATTTGATGATTGATGGTGATGATACCTATCCTGCGGAACATGCAAGAGAAATGGTCAATTTGGTATTAGAAAAAAATTCTGATATGGTGGTAGGAGACAGACTGTCTTCCACATATTTTACAGAGAACAACCGGCCTTTTCATAATGTTGGGAATAAGATGGTAAAGGGATTAATTAATTTTCTATTTAAAAATAACATTAGAGATATTATGACGGGTTATCGTGCATTCAGTTACGCATTTGTAAAAACTTTTCCTGTACTATCAAAAGGTTTTGAAATTGAAACAGAGATGACAATTCATGCACTGGACAAAAACTTGCAGGTAGATAATGTCATTGTAACTTATAGAGATCGACCTGAGGGAAGTGTATCTAAGTTAAACACATACTCAGATGGTTTTAAAGTATTAAGGACAATTTTTAGATTATATAAAAATTACAAACCTCTTCCTTTTTTTGGGGCGCTTGCTTTAATAATTGCAGTTATCAGTACAGGCTTCTTTATTCCCATTATAATCGAGTTCTTTATGACAGGTTTGGTTGCCAAAACTCCGACTCTTATCGTATGTGGATGTCTATATTTGATAGCAATACACTCTTTCTTTGGAGGTTTAATATTAGATGTTATTATTCAAAAAGACAGACAAAGATTTGAATTAGATCTAAATTCGTTTAAGAATTGGCAAAGATTCAAAATAAGACAAAATGAGGATAATTTGGATGAAACAAAAAGTGGGATTTTATGATTTTATCAATCGTTATCGTTTGTTAATAGCTTTGTTTTTTTCGTTTTGCAGCACTTTTGGCCTAGCTTATTCGGTTAAAACAGATGATATCACAGTTTTTAGTAACAGCATATGGTCTCTGCTTTTCTTTGGTATTTTTACATTTGTTATTTACCGTGCAATAAAAATATGTAATAAGAGAAAGTTAGTAGTTGGAATATTAGCATCGGCTGTTTTATCTGTTACATTAGTATTTGGAAAATCCCTGTATTTAAATGATCATATAGCTTTTTGGCCATTTTTAAGTTTACTGAAATTATTAGCAGCAATTGGCTCATTACTTTTTATTTTTACCTCTCTTTTTATCATTGTATTTCATTATTTGCCTAAAACGCAGGAGTTTTTATTACGCTTGCGGATAGAAAAAACAAGTGAAACATTTTTCAAACCAAATATAAAGTTTTTTCTTATTATTTGGGCGATTATAATGGTATGCTGGCTCCCCACTTTTTTAGCGTCATATCCTGGTGTATATAACTATGATGCACCGTGGCAAATTGGTCAGCTTATGATTGACGGACAATTAAATGCACATCATCCTATTTTGCATACATTATATTTATATGGAACTGTTATGCTGGGTAATTTAGTATTTGGTTCCTATTCAGCAGGTTTGGCAATATATTCAGTTACACAAATGCTAATGTTATCCGCTGTTTTTGCATACGCATGTTATTATTTAACAAAATTAAAAGCACCGGTTGTTATTACATTACTTTCTATTATATATTTTGCACTGGTTCCAATACATGCTATATTTTCTGTTAGCACAACAAAGGACGTATTGTTTTCTGCAATTGTATTATTGGTAGTATTATTTGTCATTGATATGGTAAGACAGAAAGAGAAATTTTATCATTCCATCTTTTTGATGGCGCGGTTTGTAATTGCCATATGTTTTATGATGTTTTTAAGAAACAATGGTTTCTATATGCTGCTGTTGTTGGTACCATTCTTCATTTGGTTTAGTAAAAAATATTGGATAAAAGCAGTTATTCTATGTGTGATTTGTATTGCAGCAAACTTTTTATATACTGGACCATTATATAGTGTGGCCAATGTACAAAAAGGTGATACACGGGAAGCATTATCCATTCCGATACAGCAAGTTGCCCGTGCTGTTAGAGATAATAATGGTGAATTAACAGAGGAGGAACTAAGTGCTGTTTATGAATTGTTTGACTTAGAAGATGTTGGACAAGCATATACTCCCAGAATTTCTGATCCTGTTAAAAACTATTTTGATACTGAAAAATTCAAATCAGATATGGGGAAATATATCAGCATGTATTTTTCCATTGGATTTAAAAAACCGCAAGCATATATAGATGCGTTTTTATCCGCAAATATTGGCAGTTGGTATCCTGATATGAATTATCCTGACCCGCTGGCGTATCAACCTTATATTGCATGGGAATGTTTTGAACCTGCAAATAAAAACCTTTTATATATTAGTAGGCAAAGTTTATTTCCTGCTCTAGATAAAGCATATGAGAGCTTTACCGCCAACGCTTCACATCAAAAAATACCGGTGATATCTATGTTGTTTAGTCCGGGATTCAGTTTTTGGTGTCTCATTATTTTTGGTGCTATCTGCATCTATTATAAAAAATATAGGTATCTGCTACCAATCGTCATCTTATTTGCTCTGTGGATTACTATAATTTTATCACCGGTATCATTACTACGTTACTCTTATCCGATTATGATATGTATACCAATTTTATCAGGAATTGTTTTTACATTATCCGAAAATCATAAGGATATCAAAAAAGAATTAGGTAAAGAATAAAGGGGAAGTTGTATTCTGTTCAACAGAATACAACTTCCCCTTTTTATTAATGTTTATTTAGATAAAAATTATTTCTAAATATGAATGTATTATTGATATATATAAATAAAATCCAAAAAGATATTGACAAGGATAAAATGATGTGATAAGATAGACAAGCCGTCGAGAGAGGAAGCCCTTGAGGCGGCAAAGAAAAAGAAAAAGAGAAGAAAAAAGTAGTTGACAAACCTAACAGGATGTGTTAAACTAGAAAAGCTTTCCGAGAGGGAAGAAAAACTTCTTGAGATTACTACTTGACAAACTGTGGATAGTGTGGTAAAGTAGTAAAGCTGCCTTGAGAGAGGCAGGAGATAGGACCTTGAAAATTAAACAACACAAGACAAACTAGAAGCGTGAAATACAGAGATGTATGACGAATTTTAGGAACCCGTAATTCTAAAAGAATTAAGATAAAGATAAAGACGTTAGCAAACGTATGAGCAGAGAACACTCTGAAAGAAAGATTTAAACAGCGAAAGCTGATTAGATACCAAATTTTAGAGAGTTTGATCCTGGCTCAGGACGAACGCTGGCGGCGTGCCTAAC
>ERZ772882.2634-NODE-2634-length-15744-cov-3.226273_pt1 | contig 15744 bp, 19 predicted proteins | sample MGYA00580576_ERZ772882 | MGnify/ENA primary metagenome ERZ772882 (study PRJEB29015, sample SAMEA2737658) | human gut metagenome | biome: human gut; feature: human-associated habitat; material: faeces | place: China | collected 2012 ... | reverse complement strand
ATTTACACCGGACATGATAGCATTTTTCTTGAGGTGATATAGATGCTCTTATGGGAGCCTTTGAATATTCTGAGTTACGGGGCTGGAATGCCCAGTACATCCCTGGTGGGGATGGCCTGCGAGAATGCCATGCAGGGTTATCCGGTCTGGCCTCATGTCCCCGTCTACGATGCGGTGATCTTTTGCGACCTGCACGCAGAACCAACCTGGGTCTATGAGCAGGCCGACTTTGCGCGCCAGCTGTGTGAACGAGCTGGAATCCCTTTTTATACGCTGAATATGGACCTGTATGGAGACTTTATCTCCAAATTTGGGAAAAGCCGAATTGCCAGTGTTCCTTTTTGGACGATAGGAGAGGATGGGAAAAAGGGACGTATGCCCCGTCAGTGCACCTATGAATATAAGATCAAAATGATTGAGCGGTTTGTTCGGCGAAACCTTTTGGGCTACCGGCCATACGAGCGTACCCTGAGCCTGGATATCCATGCACATCAGATGCACATGGGGATTATGTTTGAGGAGCGCCACCGGGCAAAGCCCAGTAAGCTGAAACTCTTTGTAAACCGCTATCCTTTGGTGGAAATGGGATGGACGCGTCCCATGTGCTACGCTTACAACCGGGAGGTGCTGGGGATTCAGACCAGGGCTTCCTGCTGCTTGTTTTGCCCCTTCCATACCGACTACTTCTACCAGCATATCCAGGCCCATGAGCCGTCCTGTTATGCCTGCGCCCGCAGGATCGACGAACTGGTGGAGAGCCGGCAGGCCAAGCCTCCACTGAAAAGCAAGCTGTTTCTATCCAGGTCCTTGAAACGGCTCCGGGATCTGACTACGGAGGATTGCCAAGATGCACAGACATTCCTTTATTATGATAGAACTGTTTGGAGCGGCTTCTGAGATGACATAGAATTTCGTCGAAACCTGCCTCAAATCGAGGCAAGATAAATATGGCCCTGGTTCTTGCTTTGCAGAAAATAATTGTGTGGTACGGAAATAGACAAGCTCCATACAAAGATACGGAGCTTGTCTATTTGAGGTATGTATAACTGTGTTATCGTGCAGTCACGGTAAAAGTCTTGGAGCGGGAATCGGAATCACCGTTCTCATCTTCGGCAAAAATAGTAACAATAATTTGGTATTGCTCACCGGGCTCTCCTTGGAAATAAATCGTGTTTCCATATTGGGGAGAGTTGGCTTCCACCATATCGGGATCATCTTCATCAAAACTGTCTGTTAGTTCCCAACCATAGGTTCCGCGTTCAAAAATGCGAATACTTTCAGCGCCCAGTCGCTCCATCATACCATTTCCGGTAACAGAAAACATAATGGCAATTTCTCCATTTCCGGTTGAAGCTACGTTCATCTTGTATGAATCAATCTGTTCACTTGCACGAGCAGACGCGGAGATGGAGACCGCTGCGAAGAGAGTGCATACGAGCAAAAAGCTAATGAAACCCTTAACTTTTTTCATTGACAGAAAACTCCTCAATAAATAGAATCAAGAACTCTCTTCAATTCCGATTTAGACATTGTTGTGTTAATTGAGCATTCTAGATCATCTACATACCAAGCAGCCATAATTGAGTCTGTATTTTCAATGATGTAATAGTCAACATTGCCTACGGTATAAATCTCTGGTACTTCAGACCCCTTCTCATAAACACGACTCTGGAAAGAACTGGCCGTTTGGGTAATATTCAAGGTGCAGGAATTATCATAGTCTTCATAATAAGCAAAGAAATTGATTTCACCAAAATCAGGATACTCTTGAACAGAAACGTCACCAATCAACTTAAAACCATCAGGCAACCAACTTGGCACAACAGATTCGGTAATTCCATAGTCTTGAAGAACCTGCCGAAGTTCCGCTCCGATTTGGGAATCAGAAGACACTTCCTTATTTACATCTGCCTCGTCAGAGCTTGAGTCCTTTCTATATCCAGTGGTGATGAAAGTAAATTGATCCGCAGTCCAGCTTCCAATCATCTCCAGTAGATTTCCATAGCCGGCGACTGGAATTGTCAATGAAGCAATCAATAAGACGATTATAGCTGCGACTAATAGTGGCCGTCGTAGTATCCGCCTTTGCCTTGCTTCTGCCTGCATAGGCTTAGTATGGAGGACATCTTCTTCCTCGCTTGGATAAAGAGACTGATCTACACCTTCAGGTGTGTTGTAGATGGTCTGGAATTCTTTCCAACTGCTGTCTATATCGGGAAAAGAGCCAGAGGGGTGTTCATGCTCTCGTTGTTCAATCACCTCCAGAATATAAGAGATCGCCTCGTCATTGACCGCATTTGGCGATTCAGAATCAGCACGCAAAATTGCTTCCAGTTCTTTCGTGCTCAAGCGGCTCAGATAGGCGTATTTATTTGTCTGATTGCTCTCAGCCATAAACTGAACCCCCTCTAACATATATTCCCGCAAAGGTGAGGAACTGACATGATTTCAAGAATTATCTGCAAAATGTTGTTTCAATTTCTTGCGAATCCGTTCTATACGCTTCTGACAGGCCCAGACCGTTATCCCAAGTTCCTCCGCCACATTTTTATATGACCGCTTTTCCAGAGTGATTTTTCGGAGCAGATCCCACTCTTCCTCTGACAAAAACCGTTGGATTTCTTTCAATAGATCTTGACCATTACTTAGAGCTGTATCTTCAACTGATAATACAGGATCGTTAAATTCCAGATCGGAGTCCAAAGAAATAAAGTGAAGTATGTAGCGGTTCCTCGAACGGCGAGCGTGCATGATTTTCTTTTTGAGGACATCCATCAGCCAGCCCTTTGGGTTATCGTGAGCCGTGAGGATACCAATATGTCTGACCGCTTCGTGGAATGTATCCTGGACAACTTCCTGTGCCTGTTCCGGGTCTCCCAATGCCGCCTTTGCATAGATCCAGAGCTGGGTAAAGAATTCATGATAGAGCTTTTCAATGAATGCGTCTTGCTCCGGCAGCATTGTCCGTCTCCCTCCTTCCAAGATTTTTATCAAATAAATTATATCATAAATTATCCTGGTCTGCCTTCCTATTTCCGAAATTCTCCAAGCACGCACGCGTCAGGGCAATAATTCCCTCAATAAACTCTGGTGACTGGCCATTCAGCATTTTTGCCAAGGTCAGGAGCAGCTCGTCCCTGTTTTCTTGATAGAAAAGAAGGCCCACCGAAATGTCAAGAGCATCCGCAAAAGCGCGCAGAGTTTCCATCTTCATTCGCTTTTCTCCGCGTTCTATCCGCGAGACTGATGCAGTTCCAATCCCAACCATTTCCGCCAGTTCCGCTTGAGTCAAGTTGGCTTTTTCGCGATATTTCTTTACATTTTCACCGATGATCCCAAGCAGCTCTTTGTCCATGCCCATACTCCTTCTAACTATTTGGGAAAATTATATTTCCCAAATATTGAGAAGTAAAAGCACCAATGGAGCTATATTTATTTCCTAATAATAAATAGGAAAAAATGTCAGGATATAGTTTCTTTTGGGAATATACAAGTAAAGCATAGAGCAAGTCGTTGACCATTAGTGTGCGCTAGATAGTGGGGTGGTTATTATGATTTGAAAAGCATATCCAAGTTGTATATCGAATCCCGTCGCAATAGTGAGAAAGGAGCAATATTATGAAAATTTGTCTGCAAGCCAAATATAAGAACATCATTAGATGTTGTAGCGCATTTTTGATGGCGGCTTGTATGCTAACGAGCATGGTAACACCTACATTTGCATTCAGTAGCAATAGCACAATTGACGAAGCGTTATTGGATAGAGGAATTCCTCAGAATGTGCTTTCAAGAATGGGCGAGGATACAAAAGAACATATTTTTTCACATCCGGAACTGGAGTATGGGAGTTCAATATGCCTAAACTATAATGAAGAGACAGGTGAATATTATAATCCTAGTGCTATCTCGCCGCATGGACACATTCCAGATGACGATCTAAATTTAACTTTTAGCTTCTTAATGAACACTAACGGCGGAGAAATCCAGATTGTTGAGGTAACCTTTGATTATGAGTGGGACAATCTCCCGATATTTAGATGGACTGATCCCATTGGAGTTTCTTGGGACGATGAATTGTTGAGATTTATTCCGGAAAGTTTTCACAAAAGAGACTATATTCAATTCCGGGATACAGATTCGGGGATTTTACTTACTCCTACTTTGAAAGAGGAATCCTTCTCACCTACCTCGAGTTCGGATGCAGGAATTTCTTGGGAGGCTCAGTTGGGTTCGAATAGTCCTATCTTAACGACGGTTGCGCTTTATGGAAATGCGGTTTTTGAGCTTGAACCGCAGCCAGATATGCGGCCGATGACTGAGATAGATACGGTGATTCATGCCAAATATGTTCACAATCAGGCCACAATAGGTCTAGGTATAGTCATTCCTAAATATGGAACAATTACGGTTACAGGCAATGGACTCCATGATGATATGAGTGCTGCTGCTTATATTAGAGAATCATTGTAAGTAATGAAGGGCCTTTTATCATTTATATTAGCATGTCTAGCGGGCATGATTACTAGCTTTGCTATTAATATTCCGGAGATTGGAATTATTGTATCTGTGAGCATTATTGGAGGAATAACCATACAAGATTTGGACAAGATTTTAAAAGAGCTAATAGATAAGAAAAAATAAATTTATATCCATATTGTAGATCATTTGGTTCTTGTAAGAAAAAGTGCACAATTTTCCAAAAGCTTTATTTGCTGACATTTAGGAATAAGGCTCTTAGAAATGAAGATGTCTCTTATTGCGTTCAACAATATGGTCAACTATTATGCGAAGTTCAGATTGATAGAGAAAAGGGATTAGATGGATTCTTAAATTCCCTCGAAAGTTGTCTACATAAATCTTAGAAAGAAGCAGGGAGTTGCCATTCGGTACTCCCTGCTTCCTCTGTGTTTTTCTCGACACAAGTCATCACAGGCTAGTAAACATTTGCCGATAAATGTAGGGGACTTCAATCACAAAATAACTCTGTTGTCCATTATGATAATCTCATAAAAGTACGAAAGGGGAATCATCATGGAACAACGACTTGTAACGACACGACAGATCCCAGCAGAGAATGGAAACCTTCTTGTTTTGCAATACTTCCTGCTGGAAGAAGGGCCTCCTTCAGGAAAGCGGAAATTCGGGGTAATGATCTTGGAGCGAAACAGCGGCGAAAAGGCACTTGCTTCGAACCTCAGCACATCAGTTGTTCAGGTGTTCCGGCTGATCCGCCGATTGGCCGATTGCACGGTCACTCCAACGGCTCTTGCGGATGTGCTGGCAGATTGGGAGGGAACCCTGTGAGGCGGCCCGGCGGCATGAGCCGTATGCACGCTTGTGAGTGTATGTACGGATACGATCTCCCCCGCACTTGATACCTTCATTTCAATTCAGAAAGGATGGTATCAATGCCCTTTGTCTATTACATACCAGAACAGGACACCGAAGCGATGCAGAAGCCGATGGATGCAGAGCGCCTGCTGCGCTGCCTGGGAGCCAGCGGAAAGCTGGCGGGATTTCCCTGTGCTGCCTATATGGTGGAACAGGTCAGAGAGGACCCAGAGCGCATCCGGCTCATCACCAAACGGCTCTATCGGGAAACAGCCCGGAAATTTCGCATTTCTCCGTCCTCTGTTGAGCGGGATCTGAGAACGCTTATCCGGAGCTGCTGGGAGCAGCCGGATCGGAGCTTCCTGGAACATGTTGCGGGACGAGCACTTTCCAAACCACCGACCAACAGCGAGTTCATCGATATGCTGGCTGCATTCCTGCGGAAATAAATACGAAAAGCGAGGAACGGAAATCCGTTCCTCGCTTTTTAAATTTACGTACATATAATAACAAAAAAATTTATTATAATTTGTCAGAATTGAAAATCTTTGGGAATATATAAGTAAGACAGTTTCCAGATTCTTGTGTGTATTCTCGCTTCATGTGAAGTAGGAATACATCCAAAAAATAAAATCTGGAAAATAAAATTGGGGAAATATATTACCGATAGGAGGTGGAACCAATGTTTTGCGATTTTTAGCTGTGCTTCTACACCGGTTGCTACAATTGATATTGGAGTTGGGTAACAGAGATAGAGCTGCGGAGGCACGGGCAAAATTGATTGTGAGATTGCAACAATAGTAAAATAAGCCAGATAATCAGAATAGTTCTTAAAGAAATACACATCTACAGTAAGAAACAGCTCCGATAATAATTATGAGCGAACTAATAAAAACTATTGCAATAAACGGTCAGAAAGTGAGGAAAAAATGAAGCGGTTTATTTCGGGTTTCTTGTGTGTTGTTATGTGCCTTGCATTGTTTACGCTACCCGTATTGGCAATCGACACATCAGAAGATGCCAATCTCACAATACAAGTATTTGATACAGAGGAAGACTACCAAAACTACCTAGCTAGTTTTGGTAGCGAGGCAGAGTCACGAGGCATTATTGATACAGTATATGCATACAGTATTGTAAGAAAAAATGGAGCCTCTGATAAAACCTGCCAAGTGTATGTGAATTGGAGTGGTAAAGAATTAATTTCTGCGATTCGCTTTAAGAAACTGACTGTAAAAAGTACAAGTGCGACTTCCTCAAAAACCTATGGAACTTTTGAATATGGCGGTGATTACGTGACATATTATGCAACTGCAACTACTGTTGGGAACGTGATGGTTGGACAAGTAAATATTCCTACAAGTGTTGACACAGTAAGAGCAGATGTTGTCGATATGCAGTCTTACCACTTGAATGACAAAGAGTGGTTTTCTGTTTTTGATTTGCCTGTTAATGTTCGCATTAAAGACTGAAAGAGAGTTTTTGATGGAAGATTTTAAGCAGATTATATCTCCTCCTAAGAAAATTGATGATCTTATAGTGTGGCTAAGAAAAAATACTATTGTAACTGAGATAGATCTTTCAAGTTTTTCAAAGCCATTTCTTATAAGTCTTTTCAATAATGCGGTAAACGCCATTACAAATCAGAAAAGTATGGCCAACAAAGAAGATTTGGAGTTTGTATGCTTTAAAGTTGAAGATAGAAAATATGAATACGTACTTGAAGTTACACACGAAGAATTTATTTATGTAATAATTGAAAGAAAAACAGGATATATTTTGTCAAATAGCAATAGACTGTATTTAGAGTTAGTCTTAACACTAGGAGTTACACAAGAGGATATAGATAATCATTCAGCGTATATGCAATATTATCTACATTGTTTAAAAGCGTATCAAGAAAAAGAATATTAAGTTAATATAAAAAGCGAGGAACGGATTTCCGTTCCTCACTTTTTGCTGTCGATTATGTAGGGATATTTACGAATGTGGCCGATGCCTTATAATAGCATTCCCTATTATTTTATGTGGATTCTGCCTTTTTCGTGTCCAGTTTTTGCCATAATCAAAGACAAAGAGATTAAAACACGGGTTTGAAACCTGCATCAATTTGAGGTAAGTTTCGATGCTGTTCGCCAACCGGCACAGGAGCATCGTTCGGTGCGTCTGTGCGGACTGGTGAAATACCGGCCCAGCTGCACCTTAAAAATACCATAACCGTCCAAATATGAAAACGTCGCCCGTAGTCCCATTGGACGGTGTTTATAGACATTGTTAAGCTCCCTGAGCTTTTATTCGTATCTAATCTTGAAAAATTGTGATGTCAATGATACACTAATCAATACATGGAGGTGATTAGATGAGCGTGGCGAAATTGACACAAGCAGAGGCTCAGAGATTATTAGAGATGATTAAGCGCTCTCTGATTACTGAAATTGAATTCCCTACCAGCGGCAAATCGGTTGAGTTTGGTGTTAGAGGAGATACTAAAAAGGATACTTTCTCAGTAAATATTTATAGGGGCAAAATTCAACCTCTAAAATATAATATCGGAGCTCGAATTAAGAAAAATGGAATAATGCTTTTAGAGCTACATATCAATGCGACTTCTGTTCACCGCAATCCCAATGGCGAAAAAATATGTGGTAGCCACTGGCACGTTTATCGTGAGGAATTTGGGAGAGACTACGCTTTCCCTGCAGATGACTTCAAAGATGATGCATTTGTTGAAAATACAATCGCATTTTTAACTCGCTTCAATGTAATTGAACAACCAAACATTTTATATCAAAATGAAATACTATAAAAGGGAGGGAGAAATCTTGGATATTCAAAAACTAATTGATGAGTATGCGACATGGCTAAGGAAAGAAATTACTTTTGAAAAAGTCGGAGAATATTACGAGATTACTACTCCTTACTTGGACAGCGCAAATGATTATCTACAGATTTATGTAAGACAAGATGGCGATGAACTCTATTTTACCGATGATAGCGCGACAATTAACAATTTGAAGATGAGCGGATTTCAGTTTACTGCTGCACGAAAAAAGCATTTACAGAGGATACTGAATCAATATGGCGTAAAATTGAATGGTGATGAATTGATCGCTAAAGCACCCGCCAACAGTTTTGCGCAGAAAAAGCATCTATTTATTCAAGCAATGTTGCGTATTGATGATATGTTCATGATTTCTAAGTCGAAAGTGGCATCTTTTTTTCTGGATGATATTCAAGAGTTCTTTGATGAGAAAGAAATCTACTATTCAGATAATGTTCAATTTACAGGAATATCAGGATTTGCACACAATTATGACTTTTTACTTCAAAGGAGTCGAACAAAACCGGAGAGATTGTGCCAAGCAGTTAATAATCCCAATAAATCCAGCATGGGAAACATCTTGTTTGCGTGGAATGACACAAAACCTGCCAGAAAAAATGGGAGCCAACTTATTGTTATCTTAAATGATCAGAACAATATTGCAAAAGGAGTTGAAGATGCTTTCCTAAACTACGATGCGAAAGTTATAAAATGGAGTGAGCGGGACAGTACGAATAATCTGGAATTGCTCTCTGCGTCTTGACAATCAATTATTTACCAGAAATATTACTATTTTTTTATTTTAAAATATGCTGTTTATATTTCTACGAAAGTAAATACGAAAGGCGAGGAACGGATTTCCGTTCCTCGCTTTTTGCTGTCGATTGCGTAGAGTTATTTACGAATGCGGCCGATACTTTACGACAGCATCCTCTATTTTTTCACGTGAATTCTGCCTGTTTCGTGCCTGATCTTTGCCATAATCAAAAACAAAGAGATTAGAACACGGGTTTGAAACCTGCATCAAATTGAGGCAGATTTCGACGCCGTTCGCCAGCCGGCACGGGCACATCATTCGGTGCGTCTGCGCGGACTGGCGAAATGTCGGCCCGGCTGCACCTTGAAAACCCCATGACCGTCCAAAGAGGATATGCTTTCCGGGGAAGCACTGCATTTGCGTGCCAAGGAGAGCGATACGCCGCTGACAAAGCAGGGGCAGGAACGGATTTGGAGAGAACGGCACACCCTTATCAGAGATATACCTGCATGAGGGCGTGTCTCTGCATGAACTATTTCGTTCAACATTCAAGAGAGCGTCTGACCTGACTCACTCTTGCTTTTGGAGCAAATCATGGAGGCGTTATGCTATGAGCAAAAATAGCTCCCCTACGGAAAAAGTTTATATCGTGGGAGTGGAACAATGTAACGCAACTGGGGCCGTTCTCCGACTGTCCGTTCGTGGACACAGTGTAGAAGCGGTCTTTACGAGCGAACGAAATACAAAAGTGCTTCCCAAAATCAAAAATACGCTGCTGAATACCGGACTTTCCAGCTTGACGAAAAATGATCGGGAAATACAATCTAAATGTTTTTAAAGAAGCAGGATTTTGCAAAAATTTGGCGGATTTATACGAAAATGATATAATATTAGTATGAACAAAGGAAAGGTTCTTGCACCTTGAAAAGTTCATACAGAGATATGTCAATCTGCCAGTTCATTCTACATAAGAGAGGCAGATTGATATGGAGAATATCAGCTTTCCTGATTTTAAAAAATATCTGAAAGAACGCTTCACTCCCAGCGTGAAGCATTCAACATTTGCAGAGGCCCGAACCGGCACCCGTGTCTGTTGCTTGTATCGTGTATCGACAGAAAAGCAGGTAGACCATGACAACAACGATGAACCGGACATTCCCATGCAGCGAATTGCCTGCCATAGATTCTGTGAGCAAAAGGGGTGGACCATCGTCTTTGAAGAACAGGAGGACGGTGTTTCTGGACATAAAGTCCGAGCTGCCAAGCGGGATGTTGTTCAGGTCATCAAAGCGCGAGCACTGAACGATGAATTCGATATCCTGTTGGTGTTCATGTTTGACCGGATCGGGCGGATTTCCGACGAGACGCCTTTTGTAGTGGAGTGGTTTGCCAGACATGGCGTCCACGTTTGGAGCGTGAAAGAGGGCGAACAGAGGTTTGACACCCACAATGACCGCTTGATGAATTATATCCGCTTTTGGGCGGCTGACGGTGAAAGCGAAAAGACCTCGATCCGAACCTCGACCCGTTTGGGGCAGATCACGGAAGACGGACACTTTACGGGCGGGATTTGTCCCTATGGTTACAAGCTGGTCCGGCTTGGACGAGTCAACAAGAAAGGCCACGAACTCTTCGACTTGGCGATCAATGAAGAGGAAGCTGCTGTTGTTGTCTTCATCTACAAGAAATGCGCGGCAGAAGGGAGGGGAGCGCAGAGCATTGCAAACCTTCTGAACCAAATGGGGATCAAAAACCGCGCCGGAAAGAATTGGCATCCCTCCAGCGTCCGCAACATCCTCAGAAATATCATGTATGTTGGTATCCTGCGGAGCGGTGCATATCATTCCGATATTATCCCTGAATTGCAAATCATCACGCCGGAGCTGTTCATGGAAGTCCAGGAGATCATATACCAGCGGTCCAATGCCTACGAGAAGCAGCGCCGTATCCCCAGGAATACCCGAGGACAATCCCTGCTGGCCGGCAATGTGTTCTGTGGACATTGTGGAGCCCGCCTGTGTTTGACAACGAATGGGAAAGGGCGGCCCCGAGCCGATGGGACAGACACAGTGAGAGTCCGGTACACCTGCCAAACAAAATCCCGCAAGCATGAGCCTTGCGATGGACAAACAGGGTACACGCTTACCATTTTGGACGGAATGATAGACGATATTATCCATCAGGTTTTGCGGTATGTGAAGAGCGTATCCAAGGCGGAAATCCTTGCGGCAGGATACCAGGCGCAAATGGGTGAGCAAAAAGCCATCGTCAACAAAGCGCAGAGAGAGTATGAAAAGGCGAGGAATGATTTACAGGTGCTTAATGCCGAGATCGTGAACGCTCTGACTGGAAACAGCGCATTTACCCCGGATATGCTGAAAGAGGCCATTGCTCGTACAGAAGAAAAATGCGCTGCCCTTGAGCAGGACTATGAGTTGGCGAAAAGGGCTTTGGACGATAGCGAGGCATATATGGAAAAGCTATCCACGAGATATGATCGGTTCGTGGAGTGGTCCGATATTTACGACACCGCAACCATAGAGACCAAGAAGATGATTGTGTCACAAATCATTGAGCGGGTAGAGGTTTTCCGTGACTATCATCTGAAAATCAAGTTCAACATCAGTGTGGAGCAGTTTATCCTCGGCCTTGACATTTCAGCGTAAAACAAATACAATAATTCTACTACGAGCGTGAAGGCACACGGGTCAAAAGGTAAAATATTTTGCAAGATATGTCCTTTTTTGGGTGAGAGGTATGCAAACCTACCAATTGGGAGCCCAAATGGGCTACACCCCCAAAATGAAAATCAGACACTATACTTTTGATTAGAGGCGTCACTCGTCTGCGCGCCCATTGCGTTCGCACCCAAGGCAGACGCGAATTCAATACGAAAATTCAACCGTCCGAAAGGGCGGTTTTTCTATATCAAATTCAAAATTCATTAGGAGGTTATCTGGATGCAGTATGATATTCAAAAGCATGAACTCACCCTAGACATCAATGATTCCCGCGTAAAACTGACTTTTGAAAGCGATGTACCGGAAATCAGCATTTGGCACTATGTATTTTCTGCCCTGTCCGAACAGAAACCGTCCTCTGTTCGGCCGACCGCTTCGCCTTTAGAATGAAGATATCAATCTGAAAGGAGTACGGCCATGAACCGAGTTTACTGCCTCTACCGCGTATCAGACCGGGGACAGGTAGAGAAAAACGATATTCCTATGCAGCGCATTGCCTGCCGCACATTTGCCCAAGAAAGAGGTTGGGAGATCGAAAAGGAACTTTCCGAAAAAGGGATTTCCGGCTATAAGCTGACCATGCAGCAGCGGGACGCCATTCTGGAGATCCGGGAGGCTGCCCTCGCCGGAAAATTTGATATCCTTCTGGTCTATATGTTTGACCGGATCGGAAGGCGGGACGATGAGACGCCGTTTGTTGTGGAATGGCTGACACGGAACGGCATTGCTGTCTGGAGCGTCTGTGAAGGGGAGCAGCGTTTTGACAACCATGTTGACAAGCTCACCAACTATATCCGCTACTGGCAGGCCGCTGGCAAGAGTGCAAAAACCTCCGAGCGTGTCCGAACACGTATCCGCCAGCTAACCGAAGATGGCTTTTTTACAGGCGGGCAATGTCCATATGGGTATGAACTGATCCGGGGAGAACGGCGCAACAAAAAAAATCAGCCCATGAACGATCTGCGCATATGTAAAGATGAGGCAGAAGTCGTACGACTGATGTTTAAAAAAGCAATGCGCAAAGGCCTTGGGCCGCTGCGTATTGCCAATTATTTGAATGATTGCGGTTATACGACACGCAAAGGAAAGCGCTGGAATCAGTCTACCATTAGCCGCATTCTGTCGAACCGGATATATTTGGGAATTCTGCAAAAAGGTGATGCGGAGTCCCAACAGCTTCCGGAACTTCAGATCGTGGACGATGATATGTTTTCCAGTGTGCAGGAGATTCCAGCAAATCGCGGAAAAGGAGTATCAGAAAATATGAGAACCATACCCATGCAGACGAGAGGAAAGTCTCTTTTGAGCGGATTTCTCTATTGTGCCCATTGCGGCGCGCGGGTCAATGGTACCACCAGCAGAAAACAATACCGCAGAAAGGACGGTACCCTTTATCAGCAGGACCGCAGGATCTATCGCTGCAATGCCAGCGTGGATGGCGTTCCAGTGGAGTGTGATGGGCCACGGACCTATCGGGCCGGACGAATCGAGGAAACGTTTAAAATGGCCATATCCGCCCTGCTGGAACAACTGGAGGCCCTGCCTGTGGAAACGATCCTGGAATACAAGTATCAAATAGCGCTCAGAGAGCGGAAAAAGGAATACGAACAGGCCCAAAATGCTTTGGCAGAGAAGCAGCAGGATTACGAAACCCTCCGGAACGAGATCGCCAAGGCGCTCCGTGGTGAAAGCCTGTTTCAGTTGGCGCTGCTGCGCTCCGTCTTAGAGAAAACAGAGCGCGCCATTCAGGAAAAGACAGAACAGCTTTTTGAACTGGAGGCCAAGCTCCAAAATGCGGAGCAACTCCGCCGGGAAATCCAGATCAAACAACTCAAATACTGTGGGCTGAACCAGATTTTTACCAGTGGAACCATGGAGGAAAAGAAAATGCTCCTGTCCATTTTGGTCCGCCGGGTGGAGGTTCGGCAGGGGTATGAATTGAATATCCAGTTAACACCGGGTTTTGAGCAGTTCTTAGATGGACTGATTGAAATGCGGTGATTTTTTACGCCAAATTTTGCATCGGCCCTGTGGGACAATAGAAAAGAGGTGAATTTTATGCAAGGGAAACGTACAGCAATTTATTGCCGTGTGGACAGGGGCGGAAATTCTGAAATGCGGCGGGACGCGTTGGAGATGCAAAAGCGGAAGCTTGAACGTTATGCGGCGGAAAGAGGGTTTCCAATTTCAGGATATTATGAGGATGACGGTTTCCCCGGACATAACTTGAATCGTCCCGGATTGACACGACTTCTGAATGATTATCATGCCGGTGTATTTGAGCAAGTTCTGGTAATGAACCGCAGCCGGTTATATCGCGGGAGTCGGTGGAACGAACCTCAATGGCCCTTTCAGGTCTGTTCGGTCAAACAACTGGAGCATGATCTGGTACGCTAAAACGGTGAGGGATGTCCCCCTCACCGTTTTTCTTTCCAATACTCCGCGCACTGCTTTTGCAGAGCGGAAATATAGCGTTTAAAATAGTCGCCAATAAAATCCGGGTAGAAATAACAAAGCGTGTTCAGAAAATCATCAATGTAGTCGTCACTAATCTCCTGAATACGGGCAAAGGGCGCTAAGAAATAGGAACGGCCGACAGCGTCTTTCTTAAGACAGTTTTCCAACTGTATATCGCACCAGCACGTGTTTAAAGCCGTAGAGAAATCGCTGGAAAGCAACTGCTTTTTTCGAATATCATATGGGTTCTTCCCCTCGAATGAGAAATTAATTCCAGCGTCATCAAGCTGCCAATCGCTGATAAGAAACGCACTTGTTGTGTCGATTCGATAGATAAGTCCGTTTTGTGCAAGCAGCGTTTCAAAACTGTCTGATTCAGAGAACATGGCGTACATACCCCTGAAGGAGAAATATTCATACCAGTTTTCTGCTTTTTCACGAATTTCAGAATAGGCAGGGGACGCAATTGCACACTCTAGATATTGATTCCCGATGATATATTCTGTTTTGAAGTATTTCCGTTTCTCGCCTTTCGAAAGCAGGAACAGAAGTGTTTTGGGAACATGATAGCCCATCGCCTGGGCCAGCTTTGCATAGATATACTCATTACAGGCGCAATCGGTAGAAGCGTGCTTTACGACATATCTGTCTTTTCGATCCGCCTTTCGTTTTGCAAGCAGAAGAGGACCGCTGTCGCCGATCCGGTTCAGCGGATTGAAGGGAGCGAACACAAAGTCAGCTGTCTCCACAACGTCTGAGGATGAGATGGGTGGTTTCTTCCGGTTTTCCTCAGCCTTTGATTCCATCCGCAGCTGCATGAGCAGCTTGTCCAGCCCCGGAAACATTTTCACCACCCCCATTCTTCTTATTCTAAAGAAAGCAGAAAATTTTGTCAATCCATATCGAACCGTGTCGGATATCCGGCACGGTTTTTCCATATGCCAGGCAAAAAGCACATCCTTGCCGCATAGGCTTTAACAAACCAGAAAGGAGGGCACGCCCGTGAAACAGGTTGGACAGGGATCGGTTGTCCATTGCTTTTTCACAGAAGAAGGAGAAAAGCTGCCAGAGCTGGTAAGGCAGTCCTTAAGGCTTTTTATAGAGAGAAATCTCCAAAATACGGCAAAAATTTGACGATATGGCCGCAGAATATTATCATATATATGATGAATGGCCGCTTATCTCAGGAGGTATAGCATGTACTTAGAGATAAGCAATCCCATGGATTACCATGCGGCTTTATACATCAGACTATCAAAGGAGGATGAGAGCGAAGGACCATCCCAGAGCGTCCAGAACCAGGAATCCCTGCTGCGGGAGTTTGTGCAGCAGCACCGGCTGAGCGTCTATGACACCTATATAGACGATGGCTGGAGCGGAACCAGCTTCGACCGGCCGGCCTTCCAGCGGATGATCGCGGATATTGAGGCCAAGAAGGTCAACATGGTCATCACCAAGGACCTCTCCCGTCTGGGCCGGGACTACATTATGACCGGCCATTATATGGAGCGGTATTTCCCGGAACACCGGGTGCGGTATATCTCCCTGTTGGACGGCATCGACACCGGCGTGGACTCCACGGCCAACGACATCACCCCTTTTCGGGCGATCATGAACGACATGTACGCCAAGGACAT
>ERZ772882.2627-NODE-2627-length-15780-cov-3.031033_pt1 | contig 15780 bp, 6 predicted proteins | sample MGYA00580576_ERZ772882 | MGnify/ENA primary metagenome ERZ772882 (study PRJEB29015, sample SAMEA2737658) | human gut metagenome | biome: human gut; feature: human-associated habitat; material: faeces | place: China | collected 2012 ... | reverse complement strand
TTTGTCTTTCAGGTCTGCCAGATGCACGCGGATGGCGGGCTGCATGGCTTTATCCAGAGAGAGGCATTCCAGCAGGGAATAACCGATTTTTCTATCGGCTTCTTTTGCCGGATTATTCAGGCGTTCGATACCTTTGGCGGTTTCTCCCAGATAAGCGGCGGCATAGGCGGCTTCGCAGGCTATGTAGGGGTCGGCATCCTTGAGCAAGGCAAGCAGAGGTGCGGGACAGGTTTTCAATTCTCCTTTGGCTCCGAGTTGTGCCAAACCGACGGACGCCCAATAGCGCATTTCGGGATATTGGCTGGACAGTGCTTTCTCGAATACGGGAGCATCATCTGCATGGGCTGTACCTGCCAGCTCTACGAGGTTGTACAGCTCGTTCAAAGGGTATTTCTCTTTGCGTACTTTATCATACAATACCACATTCTCGCGAGAGGTGGGTATGAAGAAACCCAGGTCTTTGGTGGCGCGGATATGGTCGGAAAGGGCTGTACGCATCTTTACCAGTACTTCTGCGTATTCGGGAGAGTCGGACAGGTTGTGCAGTTCACCGGGGTCTTTTTCAAGGTCGAACAGCATTTCGGCAGGATGGGCATTGAACGTCTGCGCCCAGTTGGGGTTGGTGTTGTGTCCGCCTAAAACCAGCTTGTCCCATGCTTTGTTGGACGGCATGCCCCATTGGTAGTAATTGCGCAGGGCAAACTGACGGTAGGGTATGTAGCTGCGGATGTATTTGAAGCGTCCGTCGGTTGCGGCACGTACCGGCATGAAGTGGTGCAGTTGGTTGGCCGCCAGTGCGAACTGGATTTCACGCTTTTCATCGGACGCGTACTTCCCGAACAATGCCTTTCCCTGCATGTGTTTGGGCGGTTTTACGCCTGCAAGACTAAGTACGGTAGGTCCCAAGTCTGTGAAGTTGACCAAAGAATAATCTTTGCCGGATGCTTTTTCTCCCGCCAGGTGTTGCCACTTGGGTGGGAAGTAGGCTATTAGGGGCACTTCCAGACCGCTTTCATACAAATAGCCTTTGCCGCGTGGAACGCAACCGCCGTGGTCGCTGAAGAAGAAGATAATCGTGTTGTCGTCCAGTCCTTTTTCTTTCAGGTCTTTCAGGAAGAACCCCAGCCATGTGTCCACATCCTGCACGGCTTCCAGGTGGCCGGCATAGTCGGAACGTACTTCGGGCAGGTCGGGTACGTAGGCGGGTAGGGTGAGCAGTTCCGGATAAATGCCCTCTTGGGTGTAATCTCGCCGTCCGTCGGTATGGAAGGTGCGGATACGTCCCATGTGCGAGGTCACCGTATTGTATACGGCGAAGAAAGGCTGGTCTTTACCACGCTTCGGGCTGTTGTAAGAGGCTTCTCTCGTACATTCGTCCCAGCAGCTTTTGTTGTCCGTGGTGGAGTTGTAGTGTGTCTTGCTGTTGTTGGTGCAGTAATATCCGGCTTCACGCAGCCATTGCGGGAAAAAGATGTTTGCCGGGGTGTCGTATGGAACCGGATGGACATCCATTCCGTAGGTCGAGGAGTAGCAACCCGTAATGAGCGATGAGCGTGCGGCCGAACTTTGCGGGGCCACCGACCATGCGTTCATGAATTGTATGCCGCGGGCAGCCAGACTGTCTGCATTGGGGGTGTGCACATCCTTGTTGCCGTAGCAGCCGAATTCGTAAGCACTGGTATCTTCGAAGGTGAGCCAGAGAATATTGGGCCTTTCGTTTTTCTTGTTGTCTGCCGCATCCGCTTGGGCGGTATGCAGCCCGCAGAAAGCGGTACACATGAGTAGAGATAAGTTTTTCATGCTATATTAAATGTTAGTTTTACATGTTATATCGGTTTTTCAGTAGTGGTTGCTAAGGTAGGGCATTTGTTCTGATAAGCATGCCTGATGTGTTTAAAAAGCTGCTAATATTGTTTTGGCATGCAGGTTTTCAACAAAATTGATGAAGATTCAACAAAATTGCAGAATCGGTAAACGTATGTTGCGGTGTATTGGAGAAAATAAGGACGCTATATTACCGGAATGTCTTACTTTTGAAAAATAAATCTAATAGTGTATAATGGTATGAGAAACATCGTTTTTATAGTGATTGCGTTTGTACTTTCTTTCTCGGGACGTGTATGTGCCGGAAATCCCGTTTATTCAGACAACTCCTTGCGCAATGATGCGGAGAAACTGCTGGTGGAGTGGGTGGATGCTCTGCTGACCTACCAATGCGAAGGGCTGCATCCGTCGCTCGACGGCGGTATTCTGTGTCCCGCCTGTGCCCGCATTCACGGACGGATAGGAGACACGGTTCTTCCTCTGATGTATCTGGCAGACAAAACCGGCAATGACAAATATCTGCTTGCTGCCAAGAAACTGATGAAATGGATGGAGAACGTGCACCGTCCGGACGGCTCCTGGATGAATGATGTACACGTATCCGATTGGAGCGGGACTACCGTATTCGCCGCTATTGCTCTGTATGAGGCAGTGCATTATCACGGGCATCTGCTGGATGACTCTACGCGTAACCATTGGAAAGAGCAGTTGTTGGAAGCCGGCGAATTCATGATGAAGAATCCGCAGATGTACAGCCGCCGTATGCAGGGGAGTATGAAGCGCCTGAACAATGTGAACTATTCCGCTTCGGTGACGTATGCCTTGCAGGCTCTTGGAGAGATGTTCGACCGCCCGGACTTCAAGGAGGAAGCCCGGATTGTTGCTTCGGACTTGAAGAAGTTCTTTACGGCGAACGATTCCTTTTTATACGGCGAAGGACCTAAAATATGGACACCTACCAAGAACGGCTGCCTCCCGGTGGACTTGGGATATAATGTAGAGGAATCCTTGCCTAATCTGGCTTATTATGCGCTTATGGTGAACGACCGGGAGTTGCTCTCCATCGTGGAACGCTCCATGAATACCCATCTGGAATTTATGTTGCCCGACGGTGCATGGGACAACAGTTGGGGCACGCGCAGTTTTAAGTGGACATATTGGGGCGGACGTACAAGCGACGGCTTTATGGGCGGTTATTATGCCATGGCTGCGCATCATCCGGAGTACCTGGAGGCTATTCGCCGCAATATACAATTACTGAAAAAATCGACGGATGACGGTTTGCTTCATGCCGGACGCGATTATCGGGCCTCTGGCATTCCGGCTTGTATTCATCATACCTTCGGACATGCCAAGGCGCTGACGGCTTTTCTTGAGCTTCCACCCGTCAAGACGCAACAATACAAGGCATTGCCGCGCGATAATGCTTATGGGGTAAAGTATTTCCGGGATATTCGTACATGGCTGGTTGCAGAAGGTCCGTGGCGTTCTACATGTACCGGTTTCGATGCGGAATATAAGGTAAAAGGAACTCATCCCATGGGAGGCGCCGTTTCTCTGTTATGGCACGAACAGGCTGGTCCGGTATTTGCCGCTACGACCAACCGGTATGCTTTGATAGAAGCACCCAATATGCAGAGCAACAGTCGGAAGTATATAATGAGCGGAACACCGCGGGTTGAAATGGTGCAATACGGAACGATTTACAGTAATCTGGACGACTTGGATACGGATATTACGTATACTAAAGAAAAAGATACGCACCGTTTCCATGTCAATACCCATCTGGTGGATGCCGACCAGCAGACTCCGATTCAGGGAGCGATTCCCGTAACGTTGGATTATGTGTATTCCCAACAGGGCTTGTCGATAGAAATGGAACATTGCCCTTTGACCGCCTGCCTGGTTTTACCGGTTATCGCCGCGCCTTCGGAAGTTGTGGATATTACGCCGGAAGGCATGCGCCTTCAGAAAAAGGACGGCGTGTTGGAGGTAGTTTGCGTGAACGGCAGGATGAAGGTTGCTCCTACCGATAAAGACGGACGGATATTTAATCCTGTGCCGGGCTTTTCTTTCATTCCCTTGCAGGTTTTTCCGGATAGTCCGGATAAGAAAATTCAAGTTAAAATCATGTATAATTAATGTATTTTTTATTTTCTTTGTTCTGTGTTAATAATGTAATATGTATGAAAATATTTCGATTTTTATTAGTATTATGCGGAACATTGTTTGCCAGTATGGGGCTTGCCGGTGAAATAGACGGTATGCGTTTCATACATATCGGTTTGGAAGAAGGGTTGTCGCATAGTACCATATTCGGAATCAATCAGGATAAAGAAGGCAATCTGTGGTTTGCCACTTATGACGGATTTAATAAATATGACGGTTATAATTTTACTGTCTACCGGCATCAGTATAAGAATCCGAAGAGTATAGCCAGCGATATAACCCGTTGTGTCGTCATTGACAATGATAACCGGATATGGATAGGAACGAGAGAAGGCTTGTCGCTTTATAATCATCGCAAGAATGAATTTTCTAATTTCTTTTATAAGAAAAAGGGACAAAATGTAACAGTCAGGAATATTGTGCCTATGCAGAAGGACTGGCTTATGCTTGGGACAACCGAAGGAATTTTACTTTTTGACGTGAAAGGAGAACGTTTCCTGAATGATACGTTGTCGGCTACTTTACATTCGTTGAAACCGTTAACGCTGCTCAGGCAAGATGATGATATTTTTATTGGCACTAAAGGGAAGGTATATATGTATTCATTGCAAAACGGAGCATTGGAAACATTACTTGACCTGCATGACAAGGTGCAGATAAACAGTATCTTGTGCCAGACTCCCAATCGGATATGGGTAGCGACTGAAGGCAACGGGCTGTATCTGTATGATGTAAAGAACAAAAAGCTGGATAACTATCGTTATGAGAATAAGCTTTCCTGTTTGAACTCCAATTATGTGCGTTCGTTGGCATTGGATCAGGAGAACCGTTTGTGGGTAGGGACTTACAGCGGGCTGAATATATATCAGGAAGGGAAAGAACGCTTTATATCGGTTGAGAGTTCGATGGCTCAGGCAGGGACGTTGTCGCAGAACTCGGTGCGTTGCATCTTCAGAGACTCGCAGGGCGGAATGTGGCTGGGTACATACTGGGGAGGATTGAATTACTATCATCCTTTGTGCAACCGTTTCCAGCAGATTAAACATATTCCTTTCTCCAATTCGCTCAGTGATAATGTTGTCAGTTGCATTGTAGAGGATAAAAAGAACAATTTATGGATCGGAACAAGTGACGGTGGTCTGAACTTCTATGATAATACGGCGAAAACTTATAAGAATTATTTGTTTAATCCGGATATATCGGAAGGTGTTCCTTTTAAAGACGTTAAAACGGTATATGTAGATGAAGCATCGGATAAGATATATGTAGGCGCCCACGCTGGCGGTATGATGGTGTTGCATCGTAAAACCGGAAGAAAGGAGTTTTATAATCAGCAAAACGGGGGCTTGCCGAGCAATCATATTTATTCTATTATATCCGATGGGAAAGACGGTCTTTGGATAGCTTCTCTGGACTATTTGTTTCATTTTGATATTGCCGGAAAACGCTTTACCGTTATAAATGAAGATGTGGAAGGGCATCCGATTCAAAAAAAGAACCGTTTGCTATTTAGGGATTCCCGTAAGCGCATCTGGATAGGTGGGGAGAAGGGACTTTCCGTTTATAATCAGGTGGGGATGGCTTTGCAGGCCAATACGGATTTTCGTATAACTCCGGTATTGCAACAGTCTTTTGTGAATTGTATCTACGAGTCTTTATCCGGTTCTATATGGGTAGGTACCCGTGACGGGCTTTTTGCCTTGAAGGAAGCGGATAAGGAGTTGCAGCAATATACAACGGACGACGGTTTGCCAAGCAATGTTATCTATGGAATACTGGAAGACAGTTACGGGCGCTTGTGGGTCAGTACCAATCAGGGACTGAGTTGTTTTGACCCGGAGAACCGTAAAATGCGCAATTTTACAATAGTGGACGGGTTGCAGAGCAATCAGTTTAATGCCGGTTCTTATTGCCGCATCGGCAATGGCAATATGTTGTTCGGCGGCATTAACGGCATCACCATGTTCCGTCCCGAAACCCTGATAGACAACCCTTATACTCCGAAACCGGTAATCAATAAGCTTTTTGTTTTTAACAAGGAGGTGCTTCCGAATGATGAAACTGGAATACTGAAAGAGAATATAGAGAGTGTTAACCACATAACCCTGAAATCTTCCCAAAACTCGTTTTCCCTTTCCTTTGTCGTTTCCAACTACATAGCCGGCAAGCACAATACGTTTGCCTATAAGTTGAAGGGATATCATGATGAATGGTATAAACAGGGAGACATAAGTCCGGTGTCGTACTCCAATTTGCCGGCAGGAGATTATACCTTCCTTTTAAAGGCAGCCAATAATGACGGAAAGTGGAGCGGGGAGGTAGAGGCTCTTCACATCCGTGTCCTTCCGGTCTGGTATCGCACGTGGTGGGCCTTTTTGATTTTTGCATTGTTTTTTATTTTGTTGGTTTTTGCTGTGTTCCGTTTCTTCTGGTTGCGTAAGAGTATGCAGACAGAAATCCGTATGGAGCGGCTTGACAGGGAAAAAAAGGAAGAAATCAGCCAGATGAAAATCCGTTTTTATGTGAATATCTCACATGAGTTACGTACTCCGTTGACTTTGATTATTTCTCCTTTGCAAGAGTTGCTCAGTAGTGTCACCGGGCATTGGGAGCGCGAAAAGCTGTTGTATATTCAGCGGAATGCAAGAAGACTGTTGCATTTGGTCAATCAACTGATGGACTACCGGCGTGCCGAATTGGGTATTTTTGAGTTGAGGCCGAGTTATGCCAATGCATATAAAAGGGTATTGAACAGCTTTTTAAATTACGAGAGTCTGGCAAAGAAAAAGGACATAGACTATAATTTCTATTCAGAATTGCAGGATGAGGATGTGTTGTTTGACGGTACTTATCTGGATTTGATTATCAACAATCTATTATCCAATGCTTTTAAGTATACGGAAGAAGGGGAGAGGATTTATGTAAAACTCTACAGAGAAGATAAAAATGTTGTTTTGCAGGTAGCAGATACGGGAGTGGGCATACCAAAGGATAAGCAGAGGAAGATTTTCGAACGTTTTTATCAGGTAGAGAACGTACACGAAGGAAGCGGCATTGGATTATCGCTGGTTCAGCGTCTGGTTGAATTGCATCACGGGCAGATAACGTTGGTGAGCGAGGTTGGAAAAGGCTCTACGTTTTCCATTTATATTCCTCAGGACAAGTCGGTGTATACTGCGGAGGAACTTGCGGAGAGCAAGGGAGAGATGGAGGAACAGCGTGTCTATTCGACAAATGCGCATGAGGTTTATACCGATGATGTAGAAACGGAAGTGGCAGAAGCCGGTGAAAAAGAGGCGGGAAGCAGGCATGGAACAATTCTTATAGTGGAAGACAATGAGGAGCTGCGGCGGTATTTGTTCAACGGTCTGTCCGCTCAGTTTAATCTGATAGAGGCGGAGAACGGGCAAAAGGCGTTGGAGGTGCTTAAAGAAAATGACGTAGACCTGATTCTTTCGGATGTTATGATGCCGGTTATGGATGGAGTCAAACTTTGTAAATCGGTGAAACAGAATTTGAGAACCTGTCATATACCGGTGTATCTGTTGTCTGCCAAGGTCGATATAAAGTATCAGTTGCAGGGGTTGCAGGTAGGTGCGGACGATTACATACCCAAACCGTTCTCGATGGATGTATTGATAGCAAAGATTTTGAATATGCTGCGTACCCGCTATCGTATTTTTGAGCATTATTCCAATGCGGCAGAGATAGAACCGGAGAAGATAGCAAACAATGCCATGGATGAGGAACTGTTGAGGAAAGCGATTGCTGTCGTGGAGAAAAACATGAGCAATGTGGAGTTCTCAACGGAGCAGTTTGCCAGCGAGATGAATATGAGCCGTTCCAATCTCCATTTGAAGTTGAAGGCTATAACAGGAAAATCGGCTATTGATTTTATTCATAAAATACGTTTTAACCGTGCTTGTCAGTTATTGAAGGAAGGTAAGTATACGGTTTCTGAAATCAGTTTTATGGTGGGATATAATACTCCTTCTTATTTTTCCGCCCGTTTCAAGAAGTATATCGGTTGTCTTCCTACGGAGTATGGAAAACAGTGACGTATGTATCATTTATGGAATATTATTATGAAGATGTATTTTTTTTCTCCCTTTCTTCTGATACTTGTTCATTCATTGCTGGTATCATGCAGCCGTACGGGCACACCCGGCTTTACGATAGCGAGGGAAGACAGTTTGCGGTATGAAGGCAAGACAGTTGAACTTTTCAGAATGACTAACAGGAATGGAATGACGGTTAAGGTTACCAATTATGGGGCTTCTTTAACATTTGTTTCCGCTCCTGATAAAGAGGGCGTTTTTGCTCCGGTAGTTTTAGGACTTGACAGCTTGCGATATTATCTGGGCAGACAACCCAAGCTTGGTGCTACGGTAGGGCGTTATGCAAATAGAATAAGGAATGCGGAACTTGTTTTGAATGACCGGGTCTATTATCTGGATAAAAACAATAAAGGGCATTCCATTCATGGTGGCGTCAGGGGATTTCATACCCGGGTTTTTAATACGGATACGTCCTATGTGGTGAAGGATACGGCAGTGATTCGCTTTAGTTATCTGAGCCCTGATGCGGAAGGGGGATTTCCGGGAAATCTGAATATATCGTTGGCTTATAAATTGACGCATGACAATGAAGTGATTCTGGATTACAGGGCATCGACCGACAAGCCGACTGTGGTTAATCTGACAAATCACAGTTATTTCAATTTAACGGGGTGTAAGGAGTCTGTACTGAACCATTATTGTATGATTGACGGAGATTCGATTACACCGGTTGATGCCGCAGGTATTCCTACCGGAGAACTTATGGCGGTGGCGGGTACGGAATACGACTTCAGAACCTTGCAGCCGCTTGGCATTGGAGAACTTAAAAAAGGATATGATACCAATTATAAACTCAATAAGCAGCCGGGAACTTTGGCGCTTGCGGCTAAAATTGTAGAGCCGGAATCCGGTCGGGTACTGAAGGCGTATACCACCGAACCGGGTATGCAGTTCTATACTCCGGCAGCTAATCTGGACTATCTGAAAGGGCATGGCAAGCAGTCATATGGGCGGTATTACGGCTTTTGTCTCGAAATGCAACATTTTCCGGATTCGCCTCATAATCCGCATTTTCCGACTACCGTGTTGCTGCCGGGAGAGACTTACCGGCAAACCACGGTCTACAGATTTGAAACATTATCCGAAACAGAATAAATTATTTAATTAAAACATTGGTTATGAAAACGAAAAGCTGGAAAAAGTACATGTGTTTAATGGGTATTTCACTTATGATGATGCCGGCTGTCTGCGCAATGCAAACGGCTGAAGGCGGAAATGGGGACAATCCCGTTAAAAAAACGCGTAGCACTACTTTTATTAGTGGAGAAAAGGCGTGGGAGCCCGCAGGAGAAGGCGTGACCCGGCAGATTATGGGGTATGACGGACAGGTAATGCTGGTAAAAGTGAAATTTGAAAAAGGAGCGATAGGTACTCCTCATACTCACTACCATACCCAAACCACTTATGTGGCAAGTGGAAAGTTTGAGTTTACGGTGGGGAATGAGAAGAAAACGGTAAAGGCAGGTGACGGTATTTACATCGAACCTGATATTTTGCACGGATGTGTCTGTCTGGAACCGGGGGTACTTATAGACTGCTTTGCTCCAATGAGAAGTGATTTTTTGAAATGAGTTTTGTATTGATGGGTATTTGATTTTATTAACAGATTTGCAAATCTCTATCCCAAAAGGATAACCCCCTTTGTACATAGCTGTAGGGCTATATATTGTACAAAATTACTCTGTATTATACAAAATTGATATTTGGAAAGTGTAAAAGTGTAACGAATGAAAACAATACTTTTACACTTTTTTTAGCATTTGCAGTAAGTTTGCCTTCGAAAAATTATTTCTAAAGTAGAACCTTAGATTTATTTATTATGTACAAATTAAAAGAACTGTTTTTAATGTTTATCCTCGCCTTTGTGAGCATATCCGCATATGCGCAAAGTCTGACCGTTACCGGTAAGGTCATTGATAGTGAGGGTTATGAAGTAATCGGTGGTAGTGTTACTGTTAAAGGTGCCGCCGGCGTTGGAACCGTTACGGATGTAAACGGTAACTACTCCTTAAAAGTAAATGACGCATCCAAAGATGTACTCGTCTTTTCGTACGTGGGTATGACTTCCCAAGAAGTAAAGGTCAATGGTAAGAATGTAATCAATGTAACGTTGAAGGCTGATGCCGTGTTACTGGATGAAGTAGTAGCAATCGGTTATGCCACGGTTAAGCGTAAGGACTTGACTGGGTCTGTGGCATCGGTAGGTAATCAGGAAATTGCTAAAGTACCTGTTAGTGATGTTACACAAGCGTTGTCAGGACGTATGGCCGGTGTACAGGTTCAGCAAACGGAAGGAGCTCCGGGATCTTCTGTTTCCATTCGTATCCGTGGTGGTATCTCTATTACCCAAAGTAATGAGCCTCTTTATGTTATCGATGGTTTTCCCAGTGAGGATGGAATGTCAACTCTTGACCCAGCCGAGATCGAAACGATTGACGTGTTGAAAGATGCTTCTGCAACAGCTATTTATGGTGCACGTGGTGCTAATGGTGTTGTCGTGATAACAACTAAAAATGGAAGTAAATCAGGTGGTAAAGCAACTGTTACATTTGATAGTTATGTTGGCTTCAAGAAAATAGCTAAAAAGTTGGATGTGCTTTCTCCGTATGAATTCGCTTTGTTGGATTATGAACGTACTCTTTATAAAATAGGAAAAGGTGATGGTGGTGATTTGAATAAGTGGAAAAGCATCTATGGAGATTATAGTGATCTTGAAGCGAATTATGCCGGACGGAAAGGTATCAATTGGCAGGATGAAACGCTGGGCCGTACAGCTTTAACACAAAATTATCGTGTAGGTGTGTCCGGTAATACGGAAAAAATGCAATATAGCTTGGCATATGCTTATTATGATGAAGAGGGTGCGATGATGTATAGTGGTTCAAAGAAACATAATATTTCTTTCAATATGAACCACGAAGTAAATAAATGGTTAAGCGTTAATGCCCGTATTAGCTATGACCAAATGCGTGTTGAAGGTATGGGTACTTCTGAAGGTGGCGACCGTTTTAATAAAATGCAACATATTCTGCAATATCGTCCGACAATTGGTATCAATGGTGTAGATACGGATTTGTTGGGTGATGAAGATCCTTTGTTTGCAGATGATAGCGGTAATGTTATGCAAAATCCGCTTTTGTCAGCTGCCGAAGAAACTAAAGACAGAGAGTGGCGTACTTTCCAAGCAAATGCAGGTGCTACTATTAAATTATTGAAAGGCTTGACTTTCCGTAACACAACAGGTATGCGCTATCAGACTCGTCGTAATGATATTTTTTACGGTGATCAGTCCATGACTGCAAAACGCTCAAGTATTAATGGTAATATTACTAATATTGAAAATAGCAGTTTCCAAACATCTAATGTGTTGACTTATAATTGGTATAATGATAACCACAATGTAACGGCGATGTTAGGACATGAGTATGTAACTAAATGGACACGTAATTTTATGGCTGGAGCTAATAATTTCCCGAATGACGAAATTGGTCTGGGTGATTTGTCATTAGGTACTCCGATTACTCCGACTTCCAGTGAAAACTATGATGATAAGTTGCTCTCATTCTTTGCACGTGTGAACTATAATCTTATGGACAAGTATTTGTTCACAGCTTCTGTACGTGCAGACGGTTCTTCTAAGTTCGGTAAAAATAATAAATGGGGATATTTCCCAGCTTTTTCTGCCGCATGGCGTTTGGGTGAGGAAGAATTTATAAAAGATTTGAATATTTTTTCCGATTTAAAATTCCGTATTGGTTATGGTTTGGCTGGTAACAACCGTATTGGCAGTTATTCCAGTTTGGCTATTATGTCATCAGTGACTTATCCTAATGCTAACAGTGCACAGTCCGGTTATGCTTCTAAACAAGTTCCTAATCCTGATTTGAAGTGGGAAGCTAATAAAACGTTCAATATTGGTTTGGACCTCGGTTTCTTTAATCAACGTTTGACTATATCTCCGGAGTTCTATATTAATCGTAGTAGTAATTTGTTATTTGATGCCCGCCTTCCGAACTCTTCCGGTTATTCTTCTATGACTATTAATGCCGGTGAGACAGAGAATAAAGGTATTGATTTGACTATTAATTCAGTGAATATTACAAATAAAGATTTCACATGGAATACAACGGTTACTTTATCGCACAATAAGAATTCGGTAAACCAGTTGACGGGTGAGAAGGTGCAGCTTTATTTAGCGGATATGGGTGTTAAGGGTGCTGGCTCTTCACATAAAATCGGAGTTGGTGAGCCTTTAGGACAATTCTATGGATATATTTCTGACGGTTTGTATCAAGTGTCTGATTTTAACTATGATAAAGCATCGGGTAAATATACATTAAAAGATGGTATTCCTTATCGTGGTGAGAAAGATAAGGTACAACCGGGTATGTTGAAATTTAAGAATATAGACGGAAGTGAAGATAATAAAATTACAGAGGATGATAAAACCGTCATAGGAAATGCATTCCCGAAGTTCTATGGTGGTATCAATAATACTTTTACTTATAAGGACTTTGATTTGAGTATATTCTTGACTTACAGTTTTGGAAATGATGTATTGAATGCAACCAAGCTGACTAATACAAGAACAGCTTTAACTAACAAAAATGTATTGGCTGCCGCTGATTGGAATCACCGTTGGGTAACGATTAATAAAGAAACTGGCGCTCTGATAACAGATCCGGAAGAACTTGCTGCTGCCAATCAAGGAAAAACAATTGCTTGCTTTGATGATAACGGCTCATCTGATAATGCAGTTATACACTCATGGGCTGTAGAAGATGGTTCTTACCTGAAGCTGAGTAATATAACACTGGGGTACACATTCCCTAAAAAGATTGTTAATAAAATTGGTTTGTCTAAATTGCGTTTGTATGCTACAGGTAATAATTTGCTGACTTGGACCAAGTACACAGGTTATGATCCGGAAGTATCTACTATGAGTAATGCCATGACACCGGGTGTGGATTTTGGTGCCTATCCGAGAAGCCGCTCTTTTGTGTTTGGTGTTAATGTCGCATTTTAATGAACTATAAAAATCGAAATACAATGAAAAAAAATAAATTGGTATATGTGCTTGGTGCACTATTGAGTATGGGTGTGGTTTCTTGTGATTTAACGGAAAAACCTACTTCATTCTATGAAATGGATACCTATTTTACAACTGCGGATAAAGCCAAAATGGCGGTAATAGGTATTTACGACTGTCTTGCTGCTGAAGGATCTTATGGACAGTATGTCATGCCGTTTGCTTCGTCGGACGATATGTATATGGTTAGAGGAACAGCCACCGGTGATGGTACTCGTCGTGATATTTCCCATTATGCTCTTACTCTTCCAATACTTGGGTTGCTTCCGTCTGGAATTATATCTATGAGGGAATAGACCGCGCAAATACTGCAATTGCAGGTATTGAAAAGATGCCGGACTACGAAAATAGTGATGAGTTGAAAGAATTGGTTGCTCAGGCCCGTTTCCTTCGTGCTTTTTTGGCATTTGATTTGGTACGTTATTGGGGTGATGTACCTTTTAAAACTACAAGTACCGGTAGCTTTGGGGATACAGCTCAACCCCGTACAGAACGAGAGAAAATCTATGACCAGATTATTATTGATTTGGATTTTGCTAAAATACATTTGAAACCGGGAAATGAAGTTGCTTCTTCTGAAGTACCTTGCCGTGGAGCTGCTCGTGCTTTATTGATGCGTGTCTATTTGCAGCGTGCCGGTTATAGTTTGGATCGTACTACCCGTACATTGACTCGTCCGGATGATGCAACGCGTAAGAATTATTTTGATGCTGTGATAGAGGAGTGGAAAGCTTTTGGTACAGAAGGTTATCATAATTTCTATGGTGCCGGATACGAAGAACTCTTTAAAAACTATTCCAAGCTGGTGTTGAATAATCAGGAAAGTTTGTGGGAAATAGCTTTTGAACCGAACAATGGCCAAAAAGACAATGCCGGATATTGGGCTACATATAACGGACCGTTGGTAGATGCTCCGGACGCAGGTAGTGGAGCTGCAAATCAAAACTTTTTCGGACGTGCTAATGCTTTCTTCATCGTATTGCCTTATTGGGGAGATTTTTATGATGACAATGATGTTCGTCGTGATGTGAATTTTGTTGATTATGTATACAGATGGGTAAAAAAAGATAAAGCTCAGGTGAAGATGTCTGTATGCCAAGAAATATCCAAGAACATGTATCGTTATCCGGGTAAGTGGCGTAGAGAATGGATGGCACCGGGATTTGTCGATCCTAACCATACAGGTGTTAACTACTGCCCGTTACGTTACGCAGATGTAGTGCTGATGGCTGCTGAGGCTTATAATGAAATAAATGATACTCCGAAAGCGTGGGAGTTATTGAATGATGTACGTGCTCGCGCTCATGCAACGGAAATCAATTCCTCTAATTATGCAAGTTTGATGAAAGCGCCTAAAGTGTATGATTTGCCTTTCATTAGCGATGGAGATGAGGCAGGCAAGTTCCGTACAGCTCTTTATTGGGAACGGGCTTTTGAAACAGCTTATGAAGGTCAGCGTAAATTTGATTTAATTCGTTGGGGAGTTTTAGGTGATGCGTTGCGTGCTGCTCAGACATATATAGAAGGTTGGGAAGAAGGTGCTAATCTATTTAAAGATGTAGATAAAAACGGAAAACCGACAAAATTAGAAGAAGGAGAATCTCCCGCTGTATGGGATCCGGTTGTTTGGGCAACACAAAATTATGTCGCAGGTCATAATTTTGTGGATGGTAAGCATGAATTACTCCCTATTCCTTTGGCCGAAATACAATCTAATGCACAGTTGAATGGAGAAAATAATCCGGGGTATGAATAAATAGGTATTATATTCGTTATAACTATTGAAATAGAGTCTATTTCATCTACTTTTTAAAATTCTGAAAGATGTTTCATAAGAGTGTTTTCTTATGCCAAACATCTTTCAGTTTTTCAGAGGGTGATATATCTGTTGTTATATTATATGAAAAAAACATTATTACTTTGCTATATTGCAATTTTATATGGTTTTTCCGGCTGCTCTCCCAAACAACCGGAAAAAGATTATACCTGGCTGAAACAGGGAATAGAAACGGCTGCGTTACAATTGAAATTTACCGTGGCTGAAATCGGAGATTCAATCCGGTTGCCCCGTTCCATCTGGACGGGCTATGACACGGACTTTTTATGTCGTCAGCTGGATAAGAAACAGTTGACAGGCAAAGACTCTGCCCGGCTGAAACCCATACATGATAATTTGGGTTCCCGCCGTTATTGCTTTTCCATTTACGATTGGACAAGCGGTTTTTTCCCCGGCAATCTTTGGCTCGCTTATCAACTTACCGGCGATGAAAGCTTGAGGGAAAGCGCTGTGAAGTTCACTAATTATCTTTATCCGCTGCGTGAGTATAAAGGTACGCATGATATAGGTTTTATGATGAATTGCAGCTACGGTAACGCCAATCGTTTATCTCCTGCCGACAGCGTCCGCAGTGCATTGATACAAACAGCGGATAACCTGTGCGGCCGTTTCAATCCGGAGATAGGCTGTATCCGTTCCTGGAACTTCGGGAAGTGGAATTTCCCCGTTATCATAGACAATATGATGAACCTGGACCTGCTGTTTTATGCCACTCGCCTGACCGGTGATGATAAATATAAGGA